>OUNO011322946.1_pt1 | contig 32559 bp, 37 predicted proteins | sample 1779811 | NCBI WGS metagenome assembly OUNO01 (sample SAMEA3914804, study PRJEB12502) | metagenome | biome: forest; material: soil | place: Canada | collected 2010-06-25 | depth 0.3 m
TGAGCTCTCGACGGGCACCCGACGAATCGTGGAGCTGGGATGCATCGTCGCCATGGGGGCCGACGTCATCCTCCTGGACGAGCCCACCGGAGGCATCGCGCAGCGTGAGGTCGAAGCGTTCGCCCCGGTGTTGCGCCGCATCCGAGACCACCTCGACGCCACCATGATCGTGGTAGCTCACGACGTACCGATGGTCGTGGGTCTCGTCGATCGGCTCTACGTGCTCGCCTCCGGTCAGCTGATCGCTGAAGGGTCACCGGACCTGTTGTCCCGTGACCAGGCCGTGATCGCCGCGTATCTGGGCAGCGAAGCTCTGGAACTCGTCGGCAACGACCGGTCGAGGCAGGGGGAGCCGTAGCCATGGCCGACGAGTCTTCGCAACCGCCGGTCCGGTCGGTCCATACGACCTGGTGGGAGAATCCGCATCTCAGACTCGACCTGACGCCGGGCCAGCGCTACACCGTGGTGCTCGTCGCGATCCTGACCGTGCTCCTCCTCATGTTCGGCCTACCCCTTGAAACTTCGGGCCTCCGAGTTGGCGACGACTCGGGCCGATCCGCGCCGTCCGCCGGATCGGTCGCCACGACCGCGCCGGACCCGGGCTCGCAGGCCGCCACGAGTCCCCTGGTCCTCGGGACCTCCCCTTCATTCTCGTCGGCTCAGCCAAGTGCCTCCGCGGGATTCCTGAACCCGGTCTCCGACGAACCTGCAAACGTGCCTGTCGCCTCCGGCAGCAACCCTCCGGCGGCCTCGGGCACCGTGTCGGGCGCGTCCGGTTCGCCCCCGCCCTCTTCTTCGACGTGCCCGGTGTCGCCACCGTCGACCGGTACGCCGGTCGACAGCCTCTCGGTCGAGCTGAGTGCGCTTTGCGAAGAGCTTCTCGCTCAGGGCTCCGGTACCGTTCCGACCGGATCACTTCCAGGTGGAGCGTCCTCACTCGATGGCGGGGAGTCCCCAGCTCCGGGTGCGGCCACCTCGGCGGCGCGGGAGGAGTGGGCGTTCGCAGATTCGCCGATCGGCGCATCGGGCGTGTCCGATCCGAAATGGCCTTCCTCGTTATCGGCCGAGATGACGGGCAAGAACCCAATTGTGACCGTGGGCCTGGTGCAATCGAGCCCGGTGTCCAACTCGCTCGTGGGCACGCTCGGTGGGCTGGTCCAAGACGGCGCCCTCGTCCAGGCGCTTCTCGTGCCTCAGCCAAACGCCGCAGGGGGACCGGAGGGTTTCGGCTCATGGGTGGCGCAGGTGCTGGCCACTCTCAAACCCGTAGAGCTCGTGGAGATAGGAACGGGTGGCGCCCCCCCGGGTTCGAATGCCTCGACCGTCGCGGCGTACACAGCGGCCGGGCTCGCTGCAGCGCGTCGTGCCTCACCCAAGGTTGCGACCGGCGCCCTGTGGCTCGACGGAGGCACGTCGAGTGACGACGGAGCGGTGTGGTCCTCCCTCGACTCAGCAGGCGCTTGGTCGAGCTCGTCGTTCATGGCCAGGTCGCTGGAAGCGACAGCTGCGTGCAGCTCGCAGTCAGGGTTCACCACCATGGAGCATCTCAATCCTGCGGCCGCCGCGCTACCAATCGTGAGCGAGGCCGTTCCAGGCTCCGCACCCGCCGACGGGAGCGCAGCCGAATCAAGCTGCATGAAGAGCTCGATCGCACGGAACCCCGCACCTTCGTTGGCTTTGTGGAGACTATGGCAGGGGCCGGCTTCTTGAGGTGGCGAAGCTCACCCTCCGCTCGATCCACGGACCCGGGAACGGATTCGCCCGGTGCCGTCGTCCGTTCCTCCACCACCAGCCCGGCGGCGCCATGATCACGCCCAACGGAAGTGCCCAAAGTGAGAGCCTGCTGGAGGTCCAAGATGTGGATGCCTCCTACGGCTCCCTGCAGGTCCTCTTCGGCGCCTCGATCGAGGTGCACAAGGGCGAGCTGGTGGCTCTTTTGGGAACGAACGGTGCCGGTAAGTCGACGTTGCTCCGTGCGGTCGCCGGGCTGATGAAGCCGACGAGAGGACGGATCCGGTACAAGGGCGAGGACGTGACCGGCGCCAGCCCGCTGCGGTTGGTCAACATGGGGATGATCTGCATAGCCGGTGGGCGGGCGGTCTTCCCGTCTCTCACCGTTCTGGAGAACCTGAAGATGAGCGCGTACCCGTTCCGGCGGAACCGGTCCGAGGTGTCGAACCGGATTGAAGAGGCGGTCGAACTCTTCCCTCTCCTGCGGCAGCGGCTCTCCCAGCGGGCCGGGACCCTCTCAGGCGGGGAACAGCAGATGGTGGCGATAGGCCGCGCCCTTGTCTCGGGGCCGGACCTCCTGATGATCGACGAGCTGAGCCTGGGCCTGGCCCCGGTCATGCTCGATGTGATCCAGTCGATGCTGGAGACCCTGGCCGCTCGTGGCATCACCATGCTGATTGTCGAGCAGTCCCTCAACATGGCCGCTCGGATCGCCCGAAGGGCCTACTACATGGAGAAGGGCGAAATCCGCTTTGAGGGGACTCTCTCCGAGCTCATCGAGCGCGGGGACATCGCCCGCGCCGTCTTCCTCGGCGCCAACTAGGCCCGCGGGCAGTAACACAACGCAGCCCGATGACAGTCGACGATAAGCCCGCAGCCGACGTCCGGCCCGGCACAGCACTGTCGGGGATCAAGTCGTCCGGGCCGAGAGGGTCCGGCGTAGCCACCGGCGCCGGCGCTATGACCATGGTGGCCCTCTGCTTCGCCAACGGCCTTCAGCTTGGAGGTGCACAGACCTTCGCCCAGGCGATCGACTCCATCAAGCACACCTTCCACGTCAGCGACTTCGCCATCGGCATCATCCCGTTCTGCGTCGGCATAGCCGGCAACGTCGGCGCCGTCCCGATCGCGTACCTGTGCGTCCGATATCGCCGGACCCGGGTGCTGGCCGCCATGTTCGTCGGCTGGGGCCTGCTCTTCGCCCTGACCGGGCTGGTCCCGGACATGCGCCTGTTCGGGTTCGCGGCAGCTGGTTTCGTGCTGTTCGGCATCCTGAGGGTCGCGTCGTCGACCCTGGAGGCGACGGACCCCGCCGCTCTGCCGCTCATAGCCGACTGGTGGCCCGTACAGGTCCGGGCCCGGCAGGTCAGCATCTTCAACGCCGCCGCGGCGGTGGGCGCCATCGCCGCGATCATCGGATCGGGGGTGCTCATCGATGACGTGGGTTGGCGGTGGTCCTTCGTGATCTGGCTGCCTGTCGCGTTGATCGGTGCCCACCTGATCAGACGCCGCCGGGAGCCGGAGAGAGGGGCCCAGGACGCGGCCTACGCCGAGGATCTCGAGGCGGCCACCACGGGCGTCGAACACGATGAGGTGATTGAGGTCGTCGAGAACGAGGCCGGGCTCATTGCAGCGGCGGAAGCGGAGGACCACCCCGAGGTGGGCTGGAGCTGGGCCGTCGTGCGGGCGGTGAGCCGGCTGCGCAGCTGGAGGATGGTGGTCATCGGCATGACCGTCACCGGCGTCGCCTCGGGCGGTCTGGGGACGTGGGGCCTCACCTATTTCAAGCGCACCTTCGACCTGAGCTCGGTGAAGGCCGGCGCCCTCGTACCGGTCATCGGCGTGGGCGGGTTCCTCGGCGTACTGGCCGGGGGCTTCCTGACCGACTGGATGCTGCGCCGCGGGATGCTGCGCGCCCGGGTTGTGATCACCGGGGTCGGCTTTGCAGGCGCCGGACTTTTGTACTTCCTCGCGTTCACCACGACCCGGCTCGCGCTGGCCGCTCCGCTGCTCGGGCTCGGCGCCACCCTGGCCGCGCTTCCCACGGGCCCGGCGTACGCGGCAATGATGGACGTTGTCCCATCGCCGATGCGGTCGCAGGCCTCGGCGGCCGCCAACGTGCTGATGGCATGCGGCGCGGTCGGCTCGCTGCTCACTGGCGGCCTTTCGACGCTCTTTGGCAACCTGCGCCTGGCGCTACTCGCAGTGAGCCCGTTCTACCTTCTCGGGGCAGCGCTCGTCATGGTGGCGTACCGAACCTACGTGTCCGACGTGGCCGTGACCGTGGCCGAGGCGCGGGGCCGGAGCGAGAGGTCGGCGTCCTGATGCAGGCAGTCGGAGGAGGCGTGGGTCGGATGCAGGTGACGATCATTGGTGGTGGCAGCTACCAGTGGACCCCAAAGCTCATGACCGATCTGCTGGCGACGCCGTCGCTGGCGGGCTGCCATCTCGTCCTCATGGACATCGACCCGACGCCGTTGCCCAAGATGGCGGCGCTGGTAAATCGGGCCAACGAGGCGCTGGCGCCCGGGCCACCGTCGAGACGACCACCGACCGCGGGCACGGCCCAATGGCTGCCGCATTTCGCCCGTGCAGGACGTATGGCGGTGACCCCAAAATAGCAACGGTCTGGGCGGCTGGCCGAACTCCCGACAATTGTTGGGACAAAAAAACGCAAGCAGACGGGGTTGCCGAGCCAACCAGCGCCTCTGACCTGGTGGGCCGCCCGGGTCTCGATCCCGGCACCTTGGGATTAAAAGTCCAGGTCAAGATGTCGCGCCACAATTCATCCCGTCGCAGCAAGTCGCAAAAATCACTGGTGAGAGCAAGGGGGACGAGTCTGCTAGCGATGCATTGAAACGGCGCGAGACGCAATGCAACACGGTTGTTGGGACCAACGCCCTTCCTCTTTAGGGGGCCCAGAAGGGATCCATGGACTGGTTGCATTATCAGGGAGATCGGCCAAATTTCGCACCGTCTCGATTGCGTCTTGGTGTGTCCCCGATTTCGCAGCTCATCGGCACCGCGCAACTATGAGAGCGAGACGCGTCGAGACGCCGTTGGACGTGGGCTCGAAATGACGTGTTACGCAGTGAAGCCTGTGGTCGTCGTCAGGAGCCGTGCCACGGTATCGACGACCGTGGACTGCTACTGACCAAAGACGACCTTCCCCGTGGACAGACCATATTGCACGGGCGCGCCAAAGCTGATGGCCCTTCCGGCGACCTCGGCTCTCAAATCGATTGGTACCACACCGCGAAAGACCACAGGTCCTTCCGGACCAGGAGTGATGGCCTCGAAGCCGCTCACGAATGCCTCGTTGCCGTCTGGGGTGACTGCAATGTGCGATGTACCAGTATTCGGAGATTCGAGGTTAGCCTTGATGAGAGAAACGGTCTTGCCCGTGAAGGAGTCGAGCACTCCGACGTACTCCCCGTTACGGCCATACTTGCCGTATGTGATGTAGAGGGTAGATCCGGTTGGAGACAGCGCGACGCCTTCAGGTTCGGCTCCTTTCCCGACGTTGATGTTCCGCACTATGCGGTCATGGCTGAGATCGACCACTGACACCTGGTCACCGACCGCAGCCAGTTGCACGTACCCGTTCGGCTCGGCGACCGGACGTGTGGGTGGTGCTTGGCACCGACCGGTCTTGATGATCTCCCAGCAGTAGGGATTGCTGACATAGGCGGTCTTGCCGCTTGAAGAGATCGCCATCTGCTGTGGTCCATCGAACCCAGTGATCGGTCTTTCGGCTCGGCCATTGAGCAAGTCGATCGGGACCACGGCGTAGCCGACGACCACGTAGGCCGTTCGGCCATTTGGATCCACGACCAAGTCGCTAATCGGAGCGGGAGACCGCGGGGAGTAGGTCGGGCCTGCAAGGCTCGAGCTCTTGATCAACGAACTCTGGGGCAGCTCCTTGGGTAGGGCGATCTGACGCTCCACGGCGTGCGTGGCCACATTGATCGGGATGAGCGCGTTGTCACCGGCATCTGCGACCAGAAGGGTGCGCCCATTGGGCGTGATGGCCAGGGCGTCGATGTAGAAGCTGGCTTGCGGTCCCATTTGGCCGGGCTGTACGGCGCTGGCGGGAAAGGAGATCTTGCCTTCGACTTGCCTCGTGAGGAGGTCTATCGACACGAGCGCCGGACCGGCCAGGTCGAGGCCCGCGTGAGAGGGGACCGGGGCGATGGCGACATACGCGGTCTCGCCGTCGGGAGCAACGGCGACGTTGGAGTAGCTCCCTGAATAGGAGAAGCCAGGGATCGTGATCGCGGGCCCTGCCTGATTCGTGGCCAAGTTGACGGGCACAAGGCCAGAGGCATCGACCACATAGGCCGTGGTCACTCGGGGACTAAGAGAAACGGGGGGTCGAGAACCGTTTCCCGTCTTGGGCGGCAAGCTCTTCGTACTCGGTGTCCCGCCCGAACTGAGGAGGACACCGAGCAGCACCGCGCCGACGAGCGCGATGGCGACAATCCCCCCAAGGATGCGCCGCCGTCGCTCGAGTCGTTTCGCCTCCTTGAAGAGGACCTCGACGTCGGGCGCCGTCGGAGAATTTCGTACTTCCGTAGCCGGCACCATGACGCTACTATCAGTATCGTTATGGAATCTGTCAAGGGGCCAAAGGCCCGACAGGAAGGGATCCTCTTCCTCTCAGAGGTCGACCGGCGCGAGCCGACGCTCCTCCATGACCAGGCGGCGGCCGAGATCAGAAGAGCCATCGCCGAAGGTGAGGCTGCACCCGGGGAGCGCATCCCACAGGCCAAGGACCTCGCAACCGTTCTCGGGGTGAACACGAACACCGTCTTGCGAGCGCTTCGCCTGCTCCGTGACGAGGGACTTTTGGAGATGGGGCGAGGTCGGGCCATCAGGGTGACCGGGACTCCTGAACACGTCGCCCTGGTCGGCAAACTCAATGAATTGGTCGCTCTTGCCCGTAAGTCGGGCTACAAGAGAGATGAGCTCATCGACATGCTCCAAGCGCTTCCATAGGACTTCAGATGGTCACGTTCTGATCGTGAGCGCCCTATCGTCGCCACCAGCGGGGACGCTCAGCTGGCCATTACCGGGGACTATTCCATGGCCACGGACAGACGGAGAGCTCGTAAGCCGAGCTGAGCGCGGAGCCAGCCGGGACCGGGCGACAGCCAGACCAGTTGGCCTGCTAAATGGGACCGAATGCCCTGACCGAGTGCGCACGTGCAGGTGTGCATCTTTAAAACCGTGAGGTCAGCGGACCGACGCTGGTCCCGGCCAGCTGAATCTGAAGACCCTCAGCGGGCTATGCCAAGCGCACCCTTCGACGGTCGGATCGATGCATCACGTCAAACCGCGGCGGCAGCCTCGTCCCGGAGATATTCCCTGAGATAGGGCAAGGCGAAGTCCACATACCCATGGCTCGACGACTCAATGAGTTCGGCCGCGATGAGGCGAAGCCTGTATTGGCTGGCGTAATTCACATCCACCCCAAGCCGCTCCTGGATATCGGCCATCTTCGAAGGACCGTCGTCCTTTGCCATCGCCAGTAAGAACGTTCTGTCGATGGCGGAGGCGCCAGAAAGAGCGGGTTCGTAAACCAGGGTCCCGAGTCGCCTCAGCGCCCGCGAAACGCCCTCTTGGGCATCCTCGACCGTAATGTCAGTTTCGTTTGGATGCAGCCGCCAGGTCTGAGCGCCGACGAGCTGGATGAGAAATGGGTAACCGCGGGTGCCGCTGACCATCACGTCGAGAGCCTCTTCGCTCATCACCCTTCCGGCCATTTCGATGGGCTCCCGAATGGCTCGCTGCACGTCACCACGGTCCACTGATCCCAAGTGATGGCGATCAGCCCGCCGCAGGAAGGTCAGCACCTCGTCGTTGACAACGTCGCTGATCGCCGACATCAGTCCGGCGCCGACGAACGCTAGCTCGCGGCCTTCTCGAAAAGCGTGTTGGACTGCAGTGGCCAAATCGCGCAGCTCAGCAATCTGGTTCTGATGTATCTCGTCGAGCGTGATCAGCAATCCCGCCTCCCGCTCGACCAGCAGATCGGTGAGCAGCTCGATCTGATTCCGCAATCCCGCCGCGACGACGTGAGACTCAAGGGTGTCCCAAGTCACCCCACCGCTACCGAGAGGCCCGAGCGCAACGCTGAAACCACTTAGCCGGCGGTGGACTGCCTCTGGATCGAAGTCCCTCAGCAACCGGGGCAGATGCTGGCGGTTGATCCGATCGACGAATCCAGGCGATGCCGTTTCTGATACGACCAGCCACCCCTTGGCCCTGGTGCGATCCTCAATGGCATTCAACAGGACGGTCTTCCCAGCCCCTCGGGGTCCGGTGTACAGCGTTGCTCGAGCGGCAGCTCCTGGTCCGTCTTCGACGGCCTCGACAAACTCGTCGATGAGGTCATCTCGACCGACCAGCAGAGGTGGGCTGACGCCAAAGCTTGGGCTGAAGGGGTTGGGCACGTCCCCTACCCTACCTGGCTTTTTAGAGAGCTTTAGATTCTTTAGAGTTGGTTAGATAATCGCCATGACCACCGTGATCCGACACTGCGAAGCTGGCGCTCTCGGGCGCGTCGGCGCCCTTGCCGAGGCAGCTCCCAGAACTCCTTAGCTTGCTTCGATGTCGCGATGACGGTGGTAAGCGCGGTTTTGGAGCCTACCCGGCGTGGGATCAACCCATCTTGGCAGTCCAGTGCGCGAGGGGGACCACCGGGCTCAGAGCACTTCGACCACGAGTTGTCGGGGAGTCCCGAGGTCGGATCCGATCGTCATGAGGGTCGTCCGGGAGGCTGTCGAGTCAACGACACCCATGGAGAACCGCCCGGCGATCACCGTCAGGTCGCGGCCCCACACCGCCGTCACCCACTCAGGCGGCAGAGCCAGCTGAACCGGGCCACGGCCATCCCATTCGATGCTCGGCTCTTCGTCCGGCCCCCTCATCTCAAGCTCGACCTCAAGATCCGGGATAGCCAACCAAGCCCGGAGCGCACACGAGGCGCGTCCGAAAAGCGACGCCTCGAGGGCAGGTCGCGCCGAGGGGTAATCCGGACTGTCAAGTCGGTCAAGGAGCATCGCAGTCACGGTGGCCACGAGTCGAAGAGTCAGCTCATGGCCGAGGTCGGCGAGCAGCGCAAGGTCGTCCTCACGCGTCGGCCCGACATTGGCGCGAGAGACCGAGATGCCTCCCGGTACGGCGCGACCGGTCATCCCCACGGCACTGCCAGTCACGGCCACCACCCAGCCGTGTGTCATGCCGCCACCGCGGGCCGGCCGGAGCACGTTGCGCGGCGTCGTAGTCGCCGGGTAGGGAACAAACGTCCGCGTCTGGAATCCCTCGGCTTGGATCTGGTCCTGGGTTCCCCGGCTCAGCGCCGTTAGGAGTCCGGGGTTTTCCCGCTGACGTGACCACGCGCCCAGCACATCCAGGCAAGCGCAACCCGTCCCACCAAGCGCGGCGAGTGTTCGCTCGCCCTCGGGGTCGACATGGTCGAGCGCCACCAAGTTGCCCGATGCCCAGCGGATGGTGTGTCTCTCGCCCGAGCATTCGACTCGGGCGAGCGCAGGTGGAAGCTCGCTGAGCGGCTCGGGGGTCATCTGGCAACCGCCAATGCGTCTAGGGGAACCGTGACGATGGCTCGAGTACGGGTCCCCGTCGGCAGCAGCCTGAGCTCGGTCGCTTTTGGGTCGAGAGGCGCGAGGGACGTCACCTGGCCTTCGGCCAGGTTCCCGCCACCCCCACCCCGATCGGAGAAGGCGACGTAGACGTTCATCCGGTCGTCTTCGGCCCACCAAGTGATCGGGGACGGTTCGACGCCCATACCGGGGAAGTGCCGCAGGAGCGGGGTTCCCGGCGAGATCGCGAGTGAGATCGAGAACGACGTCGGCTCGGAGAAGAGGGCATCGAGCCGGATGGAGAACCCTTCGAGGTCGTCGATGACTGCGCCGATGGGAATGGCCCCACTGCGCCCGTCCCCCTGGGAGAACCGCGCCAGCAAGGACGCCCAGGGCTCGGGAAGGCCGGGCACGGGTGTCGCATTGGCGACGGCGTCGGCGATACTCCGGAGTTCAACCAGCATGGCGTCGTCCTCGCCAAGAGCACCGGTGGCGACGAGCGCCCTGGACGCGATCTCGACCGTGTCAGCCCCCCCTTGGCGCCGGTCGGTGCTCAGGATCTCGCGGTAGAGCACGGCGCGGAGAGGATCCATCGGTTCGATGTCCTCGACGTGAACCTCGAGTGCGGGCTGGCGCTCGGGGAGCTCGAGGCGGGATCCGTCCACCTCGATCCACTGGGTGCCTGGGGAGAGTGGCACGTCGCTCGTGTACGTTGCCTCCCAGGACCCGTCGCCCCAGGAGGACTGACCGACGCGCGCGGTGGCCGTCGTTCCCCGATCGTCCGCCAGGGCGAGCGTCTGTGGATGAGGGTGCTGGGCCATCCCTCCGGGCAACGAGCGCAATCCACTGTGGCGTCTTGGATTGCCCCGCTTGCCGGGAGGTCCGACGCCCGAAAGGTCGAGGCGGGTGGCGTCGTCACCAAAGAGCACCCGTCCGAGGGTCCACGGCTCGTTGCCGTGCTCGAAGTCCCGATCGCAGATCGCCACTCGCTCGGTGGAGAACCGCTGGCGCTCGCCCTGCGCCAGAGATCGACGGTGCATGAGCATGCGACCACGCTGGGGCTGGCGGAGCGCCCTTGCCAGCTCGTACTCGTCGAGGACCCTTTGTGCCGTCTCCTGATCGAGTGTCCCGGCGGCAGTGAGAGCCCGACTGATGACCGCCCCCTCAAACCCTTCCAGCATCGGGTTGCCCGGACCCTGAGACAACAACGTGCGCTCAAAGGCAAGGCGCAGGTAGGTCTCCGGATCGCAGCCTCTGGGCACGCCACAGCATCCCATGGCAGGGCACGGCCAGACTGGGGGGATGGACGATCAGGCAGCTGTCGTCGAGGCCCTCGCGCTCGCAGTGTGCGTGCGCGTCCCGGTGCTGCTCTGGGGATCCCCGGGCACCGGCAAGACGTCGGTGATCAGGTCTCTGGCCGAGGCGATCGCGCTGCCCTCCGAGACCGTGATCGCCTCCATTCGCGAGCCGTCCGACTTCGCCGGCCTGCCGATCGTCAACCATGACGGCGGCTACCCCCGCGTCGACTTCGCCCCGCCGAGGTGGGCGCAGCGCCTGGCCGCAGCTGGCAAGGGCGTCCTGTTCTTCGACGAGATCTCGACCGCGCCGCCGGCCGTGCAGGCCGCCCTGCTGCGAGTCGTGCTCGAGCGGACCGTCGGGGACCTCGAGCTCCCCGCCGGAGTCGCCGTGGTGGCAGCCGCCAACCCTCCTGAGCAGGCGGCGTCTGGATGGGAGCTCTCCGCTCCCCTGGCCAACCGGTTCTGCCACCTCGATTGGGCGGTGGACGGCAGAGCGGTTGCCGACGGACTCTCGGGTGGGTGGCCGGCCCCTCGGATCCCCGTGCTGCCAGAGGGCTGGGAACGCTGGATCGGCGTCGCCCGCAGCTGGGTGGGCGGGTTCATCCGGGTGCGCCCGACCCTGGCCGTCGAGGTGCCCGGGGACGCCGCCACGGCCGGGCGGGCGTGGCCCAGCCCCCGCAGCTGGGATATGGCGGCGACGCTTCTGGCGGCGGCGCAGGCGACCGGATCCGACGACTTGGTGCGATCGCTCCTCGTGCGCGGCGCCGTGGGCCAGGGCCCAGGCATCGAGCTGCTCACCTGGCTGGTGGAGGCCGACCTGCCCGACCCCGAATCGGTCCTGGCCGACCCCGAGTCCTTCGTCCTGCCCGAGCGCGGGGACCGCGCCTTCGCCGCCCTGTCCTCGGTGGCCAGCGCCGTCGCCGCCAACCCCACCCTGGAGCGATGGCAGCAGGGCTGGGTTGTCTTCGGCCGCGCCGCGGATACCGTGCTCGACGTGGCCGCGGCGGCGGCCCGTCCCCTCGTCCGCTGCCGCCCCGCCGGCGCACCCGTGCCGCCAGAAGTCCACCTCTTCACCGATCTCCTCCGCGACGCCGGGCTACTTGAGTGAGAGCACCCATGCCATCGCCGTCACGCAACGTGCTCGACCAGAGGAAGGTGGCCGCGGCCCGAGTCTTCGCCGCGTCGCGCTACCCCTATCTGGCCAGTGCGCTCTTCGCAGCGCAGGTCCACCCCGCAGAGAAGTCTGGCACCATCGCGGTCGATCGGGGCTGGCAGGTCCACGCTGATCCCGAGGTGCTCGACCCAATGGCGGTCGACGACCTCGGGCGGCTTCTGGTCCATCTGGTCTCCCATATGCTGCGTGACCACTCGGCCCGGGCCGAGCGGGCTGGCGTCGGGGGCGCCGACGGGGATCCCAATGCTTGGAACCGGGCCAGCGACGGCGAGGTCAATGACGACCTCGCCCCGAGCGGAATGGTCCCTCAGTGTGCCGCCGAGATGCCGGCGGGGTTGGGCGCCGAGGAGGGTCGCTTGGCAGAGCAGTACTACGAGCTGGCGCGAGACGCCCGCGCGCAGTGGGACTGCGGGTCCGGCTGCGACGGCATCGACCGACCCTGGGACGGCGAGGGTGCGACGTGCGGACTCAACGACCGTGACGGGCAGTTCCTCCGACTCGGTGTGGCGAGCGCGCTGCAGCGCTCCGAGGGCCTGGAGCCGGGAACGATCGCGGCGGGCTGGCTGCGCTGGGCCGAAAGGATCCTCCCGTCTCGCACCGATTGGCGTCGGGTGCTGGCCGCCGAGGTGCAGGCGGGCGTAATGCGCGTAGCGGGAATGGTCGACTACTCCTACCGGAGGCCCTCGAGGCGTTCGGAGTCGACGCCTTCGGTGATCATGCCGACCCTCGATCGGCCGGTGCCCGATGTGGCCATCGTCTGTGACACCTCAGGGTCGATGACCGGCGACCTGCTTGCTCAGGTCCTCGCAGAGGTTGAATCCCTGCTGCAACGCGTCGGGCTGCGGGGAACGAACGTGCGCGTGCTGTCCTGCGACGCGCAGGTCCACTCTGTCAAGCGTGTCAGCCGCGCGTCCCAGGTCGAGCTGCTCGGAGGCGGCGGCACCGACATGGGCGCAGGGATCACACAGGCGCTCGCCCTCCGGCCGCGTCCGTCGATCGTGGTCGTCCTCACGGACGGCTTCACTCCGTGGCCCGCGGAAGCTCCCCGAGGCGCCAAGGTGGTCGTCGGCCTCATCGAAGGCCGTCGTGGATTCACGCCGTTGCCGTTTGCTTCTACTCCGCCTTCGTGGGCGAGAGTCGTGAGGATTAGCGAAGTGGACGGGCACAATTAGGGCTGGCACCGCCAAACGACTGGGTTATCCACGAGCTCAAGGGCGGCGCAGTGCGAGCCTCGCCCCCCGAACGAGCGACGCGGCCCGATCGACCAACGGGTTTATGTACGGGGCTCACCGTGGGCACCTCGATCAGATCACGGCTCAACGCCCGACGAGCTTGGTTCGTTTGGACCAATGTTGTTTGGACCAATGTTGTTTGGACCAATGTCGCCGAAGTCTTGATGGTACGCACCACCCTCTGAAGTAGCGACCTCTGTTGCGGTGACGTCGGTCTGGGAGGGCCACCAAGCTCCATAGAAGCCGTTCTGCACCGTGGCTTCGACGCGGACTCCATTGGCCAGATCCAGCGTGACCCCGGTGACGAGGGCGCCGGCGTGCCCGAATGCGTACGTCAGCACTGAGGAACGGTTTCGATCGAATCCGACGCCGGGCACCCCGATCGAGCTGTCGGAGGCCGCGGGCAGTTGCCCACCGTTTCCACCGCCGACACTGAGCACCCCCGAGGAATCCCAGAGGCAAAGGCCCTCACCTGTTGGACCTTCGTAGACGAGCATCTCGTAAGGGCCACGCGAGTCGGTGAGAACCAGCGGAGGCAATGTGGCGGGAAGCGTGGCTGCCTCCGGATAGCCCAGGGCTTGGAGACCGAGTTTCCAGCGCTGTTGGCAGCTCGAGTCAGCGGCGGCCAATTGCGAGGCTGGCGGTGTCGTCGTCGTAGTCGTCCAAGCGGCGAAGGCACTCGGTGAACCCGAACCGGTTAGATCCACCGCGAGCGCCGCCGCGCCGGCAACGAGCGCGCAGAGGCCGATCAGCGCCACGCGCTTGAGCCGGTGGGGCCGGCCCGACAGGACCGACGAGAGGTCACCTCGTGCCGATTCCTCGGGGTTCTCGGCCAGGACTGTTGCCAGCAGCGCGTCCTCCTCGAAGCGAGTCCACCAACTCAGGGCGTCTTCAAGCGGATTGGCCTGCTCGAGACTCGACATGGTTTCGACGTGCGATCTCCTCATGGGACCTCCCTTGCTGGTCGGATCGAGGCGCCGTCGGCTGGTAGCGGAACCTCCGGTTGCTCCCCGAAAAACTTGGCCAACCGCCTGCGGGCTCGATGGAGCCGCACGGACGCGAGAGCCTTCGAGCAGCCCAGCGTGTTGGCAAGCTGTTCAGTAGTGAAGCCCTGCCACGCCACCAGGGTCACGACCTCACGATCCTCCGGCCGCAACCGCATGAGCGCCCCTCGGATGGAACTACGCAAGACCATCGAGTCTGCGACGTCATCGACGGACGCGCTCCTCGTGATGGCGTCATCCGCCAGCCGATCTCTCAGCGCCTTTCGTCGGGACTCAGCACGCCATTGCTCGGCGAGCACCCGTCTTGCCACTCCGATCAACCAAGGGAGGGCGTCCTCGGGGACCTCGTCGAGGCGCCTCCAGGCCACGAGAAACGTGCTGGCCACCACGTCGTGGGCGTTGTCCCTGCTGGCCTTCGTCAGGACATAGCCCAGGAGAGGGCGGACGTTCGCTCTGTAGAAGACCTCAAATCGCGCTTGATCGGCGTGGCCCACAATCCGTCTCCGAATGCTCCCAGACAAGTAATGGCCGGGACAGCGACGTTATTTCACGTTCCAACGAACCCAGTTGCCGATGCATGCCACCACCATCGACGGCAATTGAGCAGTAGGCCTTCGGGTTCTAGCCGTTGACTCATACACTTTTCGATGTATCATGTATGGAGTCATCAGGGCGCGGCAGGAAGGCCAGGGCATGAGCACCGAAGGCATTCGAGGTTCCTCTGATCGCAGCGTGCTCGTGCTGACGAGTCTGGCAAGTGGTCCCAAGCATGGTTATGCGCTGATCAAAGACATTGAAGAGTTCTCAGGCGTCAAGATGGGACCAGGAACTCTCTACGGCTGCTTGTCGAAGCTCGAGGAGGCGGGTTTCATTGAAGCCCTCCCCGCTCAGGACCGTCGCCATCCCTATCGCATCACTTCGCAAGGATCGGCGATGCTGGGCGAACGCCTGTCCGAGTCGGCCCGGATTGCCAAGCTCGGTTTGAAACGGCTCGCAGGTGCGACGTGACCCGCTACTCGTTGGCCGATCGGATCCTTCGCCTCTACCCCCGAGCCTGGAGGGACCGCTACGGCGACGAGGTACGGGATCTGGTCGACGAACTCTCAGCGAAGGGCGAGTTCTCAAAGCTCAGAGTGGCCTCGGGCCTGGTCGTGGCCGCCTTGGTTCAGCGAGTCCGATCGTGGCGATGGTCCTGGAGAACTCTTGCGGTGTCGGGGACTGCGCTCGCGTTCGTCGCAACGCTCGTCATTGTCTTCAGCTCCTCCGGGCCGAGCCACCCGAACGGCACAACGGTTGACCTGACCAAGGGCACGATCCCTTCATCGACCAACGGCGCCATCGACTCCAAGAAGGTCCCCGACTTCATCAGCGCTGTGGGACGAAACGGCAAGATCGTGGGATACATCCCGAGGACGTACCTGCTTCCGGCACAAGCAAATCAACCCGTGAGCTCCAAGGTCGGCGGCGTCGCCCCAGTCTATGCGAGCAATCTCAAGACACTCGTCGGACACTTCTACCCGGGGGTCGGGTTCGTGCCGCTTGGAACCTCGCCGGCGGCACAACCCTGCATCCCGGAGCAAACATTTAGCCGAGCCGTCAGTGGTCAGACAGTGACTTCGACTATTGCCTGCCCGTCCACAGTCGAGACCGTCCCGAACATCGTTGGGATCTACCTGCCAACGGCCATGGGTCAGTTGAGCAGTGAGAGCCTCCAGGCGAACATCAGTTATGTGCATTCGTCATCGGTCAGCGGAGGTCATGTCATAAGCGTCAGACCCGCAGCAGGGTCCAAAGTCTCGGCACGATCCGTCCTGACCGTCGTGAGCTCGCTCGGACCAGGTACGAGCGGTGTCCCCGCTCCGCCACCGGCCGTATCGCAGCCGACTCGGATTACGGTACCCAGTACGACTGGGTTGACCCAGGCCGAGGCATGTGCGACCCTCCAAGATGCTGACCTCTCATGTAGAGCACAGACGGTCTCTTCATCGTCGGTTGGGATTGGCCACGTACTTTCTCAAGCGCCGGTTACTGGTGATTACGTTGCGCGGCAATCGACGGTGGTCATCACGGTCTCGTCGGGCCCATAACCCTCGTAGAGCAATAGGGCATTCCATCCGGTAAGGGTGGCCTCGCTACCGGCAATGTATGGGACAGACCAGCAAGCGCTCGCCGGGCAGATGCCTCACGGTTCACGGACGTCGATCTCTCGATTGGATTCAGCTTCCGACGCCTTTCGAAAGGGAGAAGACTTGCGCGATATCCGGTGGAAGTGCCCCGTCCTGGACGACTCTATTGCCAGCGACTGTGTCAAACCACAGCGCATGCCCTGGCAAGCCGAATCCTCCCGCAGTGCGCGGCTCGGGGAGCCGGCCGATCAGTTCGTTCGTTGGAAGGAACAACTGATCGAACGGGGCACCGAAACCTATGGGCACGTTCTGGACTTCGAGGAGAGTTCCGGTCGACGAGTCGACAATGAGTCGCTCCTGGTCCGTCGATGAACTGCTACTGGAGAGCGAGAAGCCGATCCCGCTTCGCCCCGAGTGCGTCGTCGTCGGTCCCAAGAGCTGGACTCCGGGCAGACTGGACAAGACGCGGTACAAAGCGGCGTCGAACTGCGGGGTGCTGCCCGAAAGAGGTCCCATGAGAAGGAGGGCGACCCGCTGAACTGCTGCGTCGGACCCGGCTGGCACCTGGTCGATCTGAGGGATTCCCGTCTGCCCGTCTTCGAGGAGCGCGGCCAGCTTGGACGGATCTGTTGGCAGATCGCTCACGTCCATGACGAGTGGAGGGGTCGCAGCGCGGGTTGCCCCGAGCTGTGGTGACGATGCCATCCCGACTTGTGGCGACGAAGAGATCTGCATAGGCAAACCAGCCTCGGACCACGCCGACTCCGCAGCACTCGAGGCGAACCGTGGATCGCCGAATTGGACTCGGAAGGCGACTGAGCCGTCGTTCCTCGCCCAGGTTTCCAGTGTGACCGGGAAGGTCGCTTCGGCACCCGGCGAGGAGACCCCGTTCACCTGAGAGAAGGACTCTGTGACCTCGCCCGTTCGCTTCGAATACAGCGACTGTGTCGCCGTCGGCGTCGGCGTCGGGTTCGTTTGGTCGAGAGCGGTATCGGCGAGGTGTCGCAGTTCTGCCGCAGCCGCTTGGGGGGACCTCGACTGGGGAATGACAAAGAGCGCGATCAGGGCTATGACAAGGAGTCCGAGGGCCACGCTGAGAACGAGTAGCCGCGCCCTCCTCCTTAGGGACTTCGAATGGTCGACGGGCCGTGGTGAAGGTGCGCTGATAGCTCGCCCTGCAGCCTCTTCCCCACTTTGTCCGTTGATGTGCTCGAGCAATGCTTGTCGCTGGCGCGCATGCTGAGCGGGCGTCGGATGCAAACTTGGTGGCTTCACTTGTCTTACCGAATCGAGAACTGTGTCCATGGTTCAGCTCCAGTCCGTGGCGGCAGATCCAGAGTGCTGATCGTCCGCAGCTTCTAAGAACACCTGCAGTCGCTGACGCGCCCGATGGATGCGGGAACGAACCGTTCCCACGGGTACTGCCGTCACCTCGGCGACCTCCTCGTAGCTGAGCTCGTCCCATACGAACAAGGTCAGCGCCTCGTACTCAACATCAGGCAGTCGGACCAAGCAACGGCGGACTCTGTCGAGGAGGTCCTTCGCGTCGAGGGAGTCCGGCACGATTGTGTCGGGAAACTCCCGAACAGCCAGTTCGACTGGTGAAGCACGGGCTACCGCTGAACGTTCTCGTTCTCGGCGCCGAGAGTCGTTTCGAATGATGTTCAAGGCGATTGCAATAAGCCATGGACGTGCGCTCGGGCGAGATGTGTCGATGTCGCTTTTCGAAGGCTCTGCGAAAGGCCTCCCCTACGACGTCCTCGGCCGAGATGGCGCCGACCCGTCGACTGCAGAATCCGTACAACCAGGAAAAATGCTCATCGAAGACCTGGGCGAAGGCTTCCGGACAGGACAGCGAGTCTTGAATTGCCCGGGCATCGTCCATAACTGTCTAAACACTGCAGCGCTGGCCTGGTTCGTGAGGTTGCCCGGTCATCTGCCGCCAAGTCTGGCGCCAGTCCGGCAAAGACCTGCGGCCGTCTGGTCATTCAGCCGTGATCAACCCGTACCAACTCCGAACCGCCGCAGAAATCTGGTGGCTCGAGTAAACGATTTGCGTCCGTCGGGCCTCTATTGGAGTGAGATGATGGCGTCCACGCCGGACCATTCCTTTGAACAGTTCTTCGAGGTCCACTACCCGGGAATCTGTCGAGCGTTGTGGCTCGGTCTTGGGGAGGGCAGCGATCCAGAAGACGCTACCCAAGATGCTTTCGCCCGGGCCTTCCAAAAGTGGAGTGCGGTATCACGTCTTGATCGACCGGCGACCTGGGTCTTTGTCGTTGCGGTTCGCCAGGCTAGGCGAAATATGCGTCGTCGTCATCGCTCCCTCAACGCCTCGGTCTGGGCCACCGAACCTCTGCAGCCGGCTGAAGACATCGCATCTCGTCTGTCGATTGTGGCCGCACTCGATGAGTTGGCTCCTCGGCAACGACTGGCAATCGTGCTTCGTTACTACGCGGACCTCTCCGTCAGGGACATCGCCAAGGCAATGAGGTGTCGAGAAGGAACCGTGAAAGCGACGATCCATTCGGCACACGATCGACTTCGAACCCTTCTTCCTAATGACCTCACGATCTCGGAGATTGACAATGCCTGACCTCGACATCAGTCGGCTGCTCGATCGGGCCAGCCTTTCGTACAGCCCCGATATATCCAAGGGCCTGGCAAATGTGAAAACGCGAATGGCGCATCGCAAGCGCGCTCGCAGAACGGCGTCGGTCGTCATCCTTGTCGCGTTGGTTGCAGCATTGCTGACGGTGGCCCTTGCGGTACCCGGGCAACATTCCGCCAATGCAGTTCGCTATCTGCGGATCTCCCCAGCAGCTCGGGATGTTGACCTGGCCGCACCCTCTAACGGGCTGACCGACGTGTACTTTGCCGATTCGACGCAGGGCCTTGCGTTGGAACAACACTGTGTGTTGTCGCCCACCGCCAACACGGTGTGCTCGTTGGCGATTGCACGAACGAACGACGCTGGCCGGATGTGGACACCGGTCGGTCAGCCACTTCACGTGACGTATCCGCACAGCCACGCTTCGTATCCTTTCATCAATTTCGTCACCAACGGCAAGGACGGGTGGATCTACGGCTCGAAGACATTCGTCACCCACGACGGTGGCAAGACCTTCGAGGCTGATGGTCCTGGGGGGCTCGTGATGGATCTCTCCATTGTGGGCAACGGGACGTGGGCTCTGAGTCGACCGTGTCCGCCGGGCATCGCCGGGTGCATCTCGACGCTTTTCACTACTCCTACGGGCGGGGGACCGTGGCACGTTGAGGACGGAGCGCCGAAGCTTGGGTACCCGTACCTCCAACTGCTTCGCACGTCTGCTCAGGACGCATTTCTCGCCGCTCAGGCCACCGACGGAACGCTCTATACCACCGCAAATGGTGGGCACTCGTGGAAGAGCCATCCACTTCCACCTCTCTGCGACCAATTGCAACATCTGACGGCGTTGAACAAACATGATGTCTGGGCACTCTGCGCCGGCCCAGCGCCAAGCCATTCTCAGGAAAAGGAGCTATATCACTCGCTCGACGACGGAAGAACCTGGGGCCTCGTCGCTACAACTAGCCCTAGCCCGGCGCCAGGCATCGGAGCGTTGCCCACATTCGGCATCGTCACGCTGTTGACGTCTGTGACCCCGGATCGTCTCCTCATCGCATTCAATCAAGGGCCGCCCATTGCTTCAACTGACGGAGGGAAGACCTGGATGCCTCAAGGCCTGCCGGCACCAGGTGGCGTCGACCAGCTGACCTTCATTAATGCCCAACACGGCTGGGCGGTGCTGTTTCCAAACGACACTTTGTACCGAACATCAGATGGTGGCGCTCACTGGATGGCGGCCGGCTAACTCAGATCATCGACCAGATGGACCGCCCATCATTCCCCCCAGTGCCGGCGAGTCTGGGGACATCCTTAGCTCAGCGCAAACGCTCGATGATCCCGATCACTTCATCGGGGCGAAATCCTTGACGACGAGCGAAGTCCAAAAGCTCTCTGGCCTTGGCGACAACGGCACCGCGCTCGAGTGTGCCTGCCACGCTGACGCCTCTTCCCCGGCGGAATTCGAGAAGTCCTTCGTCGCGCAGAAGGCGCAGCGCCCGCAGCGCAGTATTGGCGTTGACGCCGAGGATCGCGGCGAGGTCTTTGGCCGGCGGTAGCCGCTCGCCCGGCCCGGCTTCACCTTCGGCAATGGCGCGCCGGATTTCGCCCGCCACCTGTTCGTGGAGCGGCAGCGAGTCGGAACGGTCAACGTTGACGCTTGATATGATGCTAGATACAGTAGCACTATGGGATTGCGGACTCCAGTGCGGCCCACCGAAGCGAAGGCCGAACAGGCGATAGAAGCGCTGATCAAAGAGGCACACCGGCGCCGGCGCCGTCGTCATTTGTTGACGCTCGGAACCGTACTTCTTGTTGCTTTGGCGGGTGTCCTGGCTTACCGCGAGATTTCAGTTGCCGGTGGCACGCACCACCAACCGAGCCGAAACGAGAAACCCCCTCCAGGGGTGGGGGCAGGGCAATTTGCCGGTACTTGGCATGTGCATACCTATTACGTGTATCTCCGGAGCGACGGCCAAGGGTCGGCGATGTGGCCCATTCACGTGGACTGCGGAAGTGCGCACGTCACCCCTGGCGCACCCTGCGACACGGTGACCCCCGACACGGTTGTGGTCAATGGTGTTGCCAGCCCCGTGGACGAGACCCATGACGGTGGACGTGCAGTCATCCGCCTTGTATCGGCGACCGGCGCACGAGCACGAGCAGTGATCTCGGCATCAACGGAGCCTTCCGTACTTCCCGACGGAGATGCCACCTTGACCGTCACCAAGAGCGATCTTCTCTATGTCACGCCCGCAGTTCCAACAACTTCGAGCCCATTTGGACGCTCAGGATTCTGCGGACCGCGTGCCGCAGCACTCTCACTCTCTCAACAAGAGGCAGCACACATCAACTGCGGGGCATAGGGATGCCCCCGAGAAGTACTGTTTGGGTAGCGGTTAACCCGAATTCACTCACAGTTCGACTCCATGCTGAATCCCCACGGGTGCGTCCAACCCGGGATTCATTTGCTGGTCCGTCGTGTCCATGGTCATCGCCTTCGCCCGCTCCCCTGCCGCCAGCGCCCTCTTGCGTTGGGTCGTCTGTTCGAGGTTCTTCCGATCCGGGGCCGTGCCCAGGGGGCGCCGACCCTCGATGTGCCAGCGGTCCCTGTAAGCCGCGACCGTTGACACTTCTCGCAACCAACCCTCCCGCCGAGGAGATTCGCTCGGTGGATCACCGAGCGCCCGAACCCAGCTGTGTCTCGCCGTAATCGCTTCTTGAGCCAGACCTCGAGACCGTTCTTCCATGGCATGGTCCCGCTCGGCCAGGGCCCATGCCATGTCCGGCTCCGTCACACCCTGGGCTCGGGGGATGAGGCCGGCTATCAGGTGTTCGCTGTGCCGGCGTCTGCCACCGGCGGCGTCGGACCAACGGTCGACCCGGCTATGGAGAACGGCGGCGACATCAGCGGCGTCAGCAAGGGACTTGCCCGCGATGAGCTGTGGCAGAGCCGCGTCAACGTCGAGACCGCGGGCTTCGGCCGCTCGTAGTCCGGCGAACAGCGGGCCTCGTGCCGCACTGGCTGTCACGGTGGCCAGGTCGGCATCGGAGAGTCCTGAACGCGCGAGGAGGGCATCCCAGCGCTCGGCTTGTGCCTCGGTGGCCAACGTCAGGTACTCGGCGGAAAGCCGCTCCATGCCCTCAGCCTCATGATGCTCGCGACGGATCATGTCGTGCGCCGCCACCTCGGCACCTTCATTGCGCAACGCCGCGACAAGGATCTCTTTGGCCGTGATTGGCTCCAGTGCTTCGTCATGGGAGGTCTGAGGGTCGGGGTCGTAGTGCGTGTCCACGTAGAGGCAGTTGGCCTCCTTGCCCCGGGTGGCCGAGACGTAAAGGACTTCTCGGGTGGTCGTAGGGCAGACCATGACGTGCGCCGTGTCGACGGTCCGGCCCTGCGCTCGATGTGCGGTCGAGGCGTAGGAGAGTTCCACGTGCTCGCGCACGTATTCAGCCGGCAAGTGGACCTTTCCGGTGCCATTGAATCGTTGCAGCGTCAGCGAGCCGTCGCCGTGTGAGGCGGCGACGCTCCATTGATCACCGTTACGCACCCACCGCTTCCCGGTGGTCACGCGTCGGTTGTTCTGGCGGGTCACCACCTGGTCCCCAATCCCTGCCGTCGCACCTCCGGACACGGCCACCCGGACCCCTGAGACGCTTCCGGCGGCCATGCGGTCGGCTTGCGCCCGGGAGTTGAGTTCGCCGACAGTGCCGAGATCCCCAGCGATCATGAGGCTCGTCTTGCCCTCCTCTGTGTCCTGCCTCCATGCCCTATAGAGGGCTTCGAGCATCTCATCTCGACTCCCTTCAACCACCCGCCCGTGGGACGAATAGGCGTCGATCGCGTCAGGGGACCCGCGTCGCAGTTCGACACTTGCCGTCTTCTCCCATGGGTTCACGAACCGGCGCACATCGGTGAGCTCCGCGGCCAGGCCTCCCCGATCGCGTACCAAGGCGGCGAACATCCCGCCGGCGTCTATTGCGCTCAGTTGGGCCTGATCCCCTACCAGGACCAATTTAGCTCGGGCCTCTCGGGCGGCGGTCACCAGCTCGTCCAAGGCGAACGTCCCGACCAAGCTAGCTTCGTCCACGATCACCAACTGGCGCGCCCGAAGCTGCCATCGGGCCACTTCGTCTTCGACTCTAACCAGCTGCGCGTGCAGAACGGACCGATGCCGCGACGTTGCGGGAGAGCGCAGCGCGGCGCGCAGACCGGCAATCTTTGCCAGTCGCTCGGCTTGCTGGCGGTGTTCATGGAGCCACTTGGCGGTGTTCTCCGTGTCGATCCCCAGCTGTTCGGCCAGCACCTCCGCGGCGGCGGCCGAGGGGGCCAGACCGAGCACGGAGTCCGCGCCATGTTCGGCTTCCCAGGCGGCCCGCAGTCCGGCCATTGCGGTCGACTTGCCCGTGCCCGCCGGTCCGACCAACAAGTCGAGCCCGCGCCCCGACGTGGCGACCCGCTCCATTGCGAGCGCCTGATCGATGGAGAGGGGATGCTGCTGACCGGGCAAGGCGGCGGACGTGACGGCCGCCACCGTGCCCGTTGTGACGGTCGGACCGTTCGTTTCTCGCCCGGCATCGCGCAGGCGGGCTTCGGCTTCCAAGAGGATGGCGGTGGTGTAGATCTCGTGCCCCTTGGCCCGGAACCGGCTAGTCCCATCGGCCCGGCGCAAACGCTCCGGGGTGAAGTGCAACTCAGGTGCCGAGAGGAGCAACGACTGCCCGGCGGCCAGGTCGGCGGTGCGCTCGGCCACGGCAATCCGATCGTCAGGAGAGGCAAAGCGGACACCGTGGAACTGGCGATGAACTTCAGCCAGGACGTTGGCCCGGGAGAAGGTGGCCCTTCGCTCAGACACCTTGCGGATCGTGACCGATGCTGCGTCGGAGAGGATCTCGTCGGCCAAGTCACCGGCTCGGAGCAGCGGCAGATCGTTGCGGTCGGAGAGGCCAGCCACCCAAGAGTCCAGGTCACGTCCGACGTAGTGCTCGGCTCGCTCGCACCACCCCGCGGTCATCGCACCGAGCGTGCGGTGGACTTTGACCGGCCGGGTCTCGAGCGTCGCTTGTTGGCGCATCTTGATGATCTCGACCGTGGTGGGCTGACGCCCATGGGCGGCGACGAACGCGGGAATCAGCAGCTCCTTGCGCTCCTCGATGGCGGCGGCCCGTTGCGAGAATTCGGCCATCAGGGTCTCGGGAACCCCGGCCACCTCCCAGCGGACCTGGTCGGAATGACGCCGTGACCTTTCGTCCCAGTCCCACCCCAACTCTTGGGTCAACAGGTCGGCTAGCACGCCCTGGTGCAGCTCTCCGAGCATGACCACGCTCTTGAACAGACCCCGCGAGTCGAGCGTTCGCCACTGCCCGTCGGAGACTGACGGGGCCCGGTTGGCCAGGACGACATGGTCATGGAGCTGGGGGTCACCGGCCCTCGAATCCCAGTGGGTGAACGCGGTGGCCACCACGCCCTCGACGTCCTCTTGCACCACGCCGTTTCTGCCCGAACGCGAGTGGAAGACCTCGCGCTCGGCGTAGGTGAGCACGACCTCTATTGCCCGGCGATGGCAGGCATAGATCGCCGCTTTGGTGTCGGCGTCGGCCAAGGCCCACGCCGTAGAGATCGATTTGCTGGGCGAGAAGGTGAGGTCGAAGCCGGCCACCGGCGTCCGGTTCGTCCCGGTGAGTGCTCGTTCCGGGGCGTCAGGCCGGATCGCCGGCTCGGCCCGCGCTACGTTGCCCGCGCCTTGCCCGATGGTGCCCATCCGGGCGGCTGTTTGCTTCTCCAAAGACGGCCGTGAGCGGATCGGCGGGCGTCCCAGTGGCTCGCCGGTGATCGGATCGGCGCACATCCCGAGGAGATTGAACAGATGTTGCTCGTTGACCTTTGACCCGATCTCGACCCCTCTTCCGCCATCGAGGGCGGCCAGGCCGGTGCCGAGGAACACTCCTGGCGGCGTGCCGGATGCGGCGTAGTAATCGGCCAGACTCGTCGACTGGTGGCGCACCCCATCACCGGCAGCCACCGACTCCATCAGGTACCGATAGCCCGACCCCAACGTCATCCTGCGGATTGAAAGCACGGCGCATCCCAACGGGCCGGGACGCCGGTCGTCCCACACCCCACCGACCTATCTCCGACCACAACCAGCCCTTGGATACCCCTCTGATGCCATTCGTGTGAAGCAATGGTTTGGGGTGCGTAGGGGGTTCGGTGCGAGAGTTGATGACTGCGCGGGCAGGAACGCGGTGCTGGGTGCTGTGGCGCGTTGGAGATCTGGAGGGGTGATGAGCATGCTCTGGGACTGATTGCCTCGCTGTTGAGGGAGACCAGTCAGCGCGGGCGCCGTCGACTTCGCCCTGAGGCACTCCGGCGTGAGATCACCGCCCACTGCACAAACAACGGGTGGACGCGGAAGCAGCCCCGCCGGGCCGGCACTGCACCCTCTTGGCTTCGTTCGTAGCGAACGATGCCTCTGCGTCGTTCGCATGACCGCCGAATCCCACCGGGAGCGAGCGGAGTCCAGTCTTGGCGAGGGAAGCCCCCCGGGGCCGAGCGAGAAGTTCTGGCGGAGTTCGACCGTAGGGCGAACGTGGACGATCACGAAACCGCCAGAACTTGTTGCGAGCCGAGCCGACGACTTGACGCCGTGGTGCGCCGGTGGTTCTGGTGAGACTTTGCTTGCGCGGTTCCGGTCGCAATCCAAGTGCGCAGACGCCCCGTCGAGGGCTCACGGCAAGTGGTTGCGCCTACGCCCCGTACGGCACGAGTGGGGCATCCTCCTGTGACTACGTAGGGCATGATCTAAGGGTGTCAGATGACCCGGCATTCGATGAAGCGCAATGGAACCTGCAAGGCTTTGCTGCCGCAGCAGCCACGATGGCCCGCCTGGCCAAAATTGATGATCATCTGACTCGCTGGACCGGAGGTGACCACCAAGCCGGTGTGCTGGCCGCCGACGCTCTCGACCAGCTGGATGGTCTCTTGTCTGACGACCTTGCCCCTACGAGAAAGGCAGTTGTCCTTCTGCTTCAGCGCCTCCCGCCTCCTCCAACGGACTAGCCGACACGGGCAGGCAAGGTGTCCCCGTGCGCCGGGTCGGCGACGTTCGCGAACCACGCCTACCGATCAGACGGTCATTCTGACGCTAGAGCTTCGGAGGCTTCTGGCGACGACCCCTGTGCCACATCACGGCCAAGGCAATCAAAATCGCAATTGGTATACCTGTGACCGGCCCCCACCCACCAAAGAAGTCATTGACTCCAAGTAGGTAACTGCCCATTTCAGACGCCGTCTAACGGTCGCTTTGATCTTGTCGCCACGCACCAGATTACGGTAGGTGACCACAGGTCTCCCCACGGCTGCGCAGCAACGAGGGGAAAGGGACAGCCGGCAGATTTCAGCCAAGACGCAGGCTGCCAGGACGTGGGGACACCCTCGTCCGGGCGAGGATTAGGCCAAGGAAGATCAAACCAGCACTGACCACGAAGCCGGTTATTGCTCTTCCGCGTGCTTGGGCGTGAAGACCCGGGCATGTCTCGCCAGTGGCAGTCACCTCACCCTTGGGATCGTGCGGCGCGACGAGCCTTCCGCAGTTGATAACGGTATGACCATTGGTCAATAAGTGGTGCACCTTGAGCAATTCGATCGGTACTCCGAGGAGGAGCAAACCTCCTACTACAAGCAGCACCACGATCCACCATGTGAATCCTCGCCTTGGGACTGGGCCCTTCATCGCATGCCGTCCATCTCGGTCCACGGAGAGATTCTCGTCTAATCGGGGCGGGAGCTGAAGGGTGCCCCCTACCGCCGGGATAAGGACGATTCGATCAGTCAGAGAAGCGAGCCCGAGCGAGGTTGGAGATGCGCTCAACGTCGGTTGGGTCGGGCGCACTCCCCATGGAGAACATTGCGACCTGCAAGCTCGGCCCGTGGGCTTCATAATCTGACATCTGCTCCTTCGTCACGGGCTGCACGACGTAGTGAATGTGGACCGGCTCACCGCCCGCATGAGACCAAAGGCAGTTGTAGACCTGATCAGCTTGGACAAGTTGGGTTGCGACCTGCGACGTTCGCCAGAGAAGCGGCCCAAGTTCAGCCGCTTCGTCCTCTGATAAGTCGGCCACTGATATCACATGCCGTTCCGGCTTCACGATAAGGGTGCCTAGACCCAGCGGACCGACGCAGTGTTCAACGACCCAAAATCGAGTGCGGAAGATTTGACCGCCTGGTAGCGCCAGATCGCCGCTCGACAACTGACAGGCCATGCAGTCAACCATGAGATCCAGTTTTCCAGCGTTGCTGCCTGACGACCAGAGGGGCATCCCCATACTCTTCATGCCGGGAGTGGGTGCCACCCTGCGGCACCATGGGGATAGCCGCGGCCGAGGAAAAAAAAAGTCCCCGTTGGCCGCCAGCACTCCGAGCAGTCGAAACGGGCTAGTAGACCTTGTGAGATGGGCCTCTGGGTGGCGATGCCAGTCGTGGATGTTGGCGAGATTGTGAAGCGGGGACTGGCTGCAAATCGAGACCAAAACGGGCGGGCCGTCGGCGGTCGCTTGTTCGTGACGGACAAGCGATTGTTGTTTCAACCCAATCGTATCGACTCGGTTACCGGCGGCAAGGCCTGGACCTGTGATCTCGGTGAGATCGCCGCCGTGGGTGCATCTCCCCGTGATGGACGGCCATTCTCGGGTGGCTTACGAACACGTCTGCGGGTGGAAACAAAGGACGGAGATGTCGAGCGGTTCGTTATGAACCACCTCGGTGAGGTCATCGACGAACTGCGCACGACCACAGGAGTCGATGGGGGTGAGCTCGTTCGACTAGACGATCCCCCGCCCCGGGCGGCAGGGCCTTGGATCAGGACGGGCCTGCTGCTCGCCGGGGTGATTGTGCTGATTCTTCTGGGCATCTTCGTGCTGCACTAGCCACACACCGGGAGGAACCGACAAATGCGCAGTCCTGGTATCCCATGCCGGGCTGGGGTGCCACCCTGCGGCACACCTAGGGCGTATCCACGACCACTGCCGGTGGATGTTTCGACCACTGTCTATGCGGGTCGGTTTTCGCCCCCGTCATCGCTGCGAATGATTTCGATGACACCTCTGATCATGCTTGCGAAGAGGCCTGCGACACGGATTGGTTCAAGATGCTTTGGACCAGTGTGAATGGCCAGGGTCTTGGCGTGCATGTTGAGTTCTTGGGGCGACATTTCGACCCCTCGCCCTCGAAAGGCGATAGCCAGATCAGCTCGGAGGTCAGCCTCCTTCCTGCCAGGCGAGACATCGACACTCCCCATAACTTCTTTGATGAGGGACCTACGCTGCTCACTCTGACGCCTTACGTCCTGCTCAAGAAGTCGCCGTCCAGTGGCACCTGGACACGTGCACTTTGAATCCCATTCACTATTGGCGATCGGTGCTGTCGACGCCACAGGACATCTGGAATGGCACTCGCACTGGCACAAGAGAGCTGTTTCATGGCCACGCCTCAGGATGTTGACGCCGCCTCCCCGCTTATGGCCGCACTGTTCATGGTGGCCCGAATCACAATCGGGAGCAATGTCTCCGACTTCAGGAGGTAGCGACACAATCCAATTTTAAGTCCCGACTCTGACGTGCTTGAGCAAGGTGCCCCCGAACGCCGGGCTGTGGCGTAGCAGCCAGGCCCTCACCATCTGGAGATTTGCGGGCCGCTGTTGGCATAGAATTTGATCATCAGCGTCGTTGAAATGGGAGGCGGGTGCCGTGGGCGTACTGAGGCGGCTTCAAGACACGGATCCCGCAGAACGTCAGATCACGTTTCTAAAGATCGGTGCTTACTCAGGATCCATCTTCGCTGTCGTACTGATTCTGATTGCAATGGCATCCCAAAGGAGACTCCTCCTCGGTCTGGTAATTGCGGCGATCTTTCTTGTGATCTCGTTGCCATTTGACTCTTGGATGGTACGGACGGCACGAAGAAAGCAGACGACTGTTCCTTCGGGTGGCGATTCGAACGGTCGGGGGACCTTCTCCCGGCGCACATAGCCCCGTTCGCGGTTACACGGCTGATCCGTCCTCGTTGCCACGCCCCTGGATCCGCTCATTCCTGAGTGCCTCCATGTCCCGGTCGATGATGGCCATGACCCGGTAGTACTCCTCATGGAATGCCAGGCACTTCGGACATAGGTAAACGGTCCCGTCGTCGCTGAAGTCCCCTCCGCCCCGAGGTTCTCGACAATTCGAGCATTCAGGTACTGCGGGTCCCACGAGCTCCACCGTCTCATTCTGCCCGAAGGGCGATCGAGCACCATCGGGTGTTCGCTTTCCTCTTCGCGAGAAGGAGGAAGACGATGACCACAGTGAACCTGAATGCCGCCGCGCTGGTGAGCGCCACGGGGAGCCCTTTCGAAGAGGCCCACATGGCCGCTGCGGCCTTCCTGGCCCGTTACGGCGGGCGGACCCTCGAGACCTACCGCTTTGACCTGCGCAATTATTTCGAGTGGTGCGACAGCGTTGGTCTAGTGGTGCTCGAGGCGAAGCGACCCCACATCGAGCTGTGGCGGGCGACCAGCGAGGAGCGGGGGCTCGCCGCCTCAACCATCGATCGGAGGCTATCGACGATCTGCGGCTTCTACCGCTTTGCCCACATCGACGGGCGGATCAGTGCCAACCCGGCCCAGTACGTCCGACGCCCCAAGGTCTATCCGAGTGAAGGCCGGGGCCTCGACCGGGGCGAGCTGGGCACCTTTCTCTTCACCGCCGAGCGCTACGACCGTGACCATGCCGCCCTGGCGGTACTCCTTGGCCTCAACGGTCTGCGGGTGAGCGAAGCCTGTGAGACCGATGCGGAGGATCTCGGCATCGATCGGGGCCACCGGACGCTGCGCATCATCGGAAAGGGCAACAAGCCGGCGGTCATCCCCCTCGTCCCGCGGGTGGCCCGCACTATCGACCTAGTCCTGGGCGAGCGCTGCGAGGGCCCGATCCTGCACCGGCACGACGGCGAGCGCCTCGATCGGCGGACCGCGCATCGCTGGGTGCGTTCCATCGGCAAGAAGGCCGGGCTCGGGAACGTCCATCCTCACATGCTCCGGGCCGCCTTCATCATGGCCGCCCTCGACGCCGGAGTGCCCCTGCGTGACGTCCAGTTGGCCGCCCGCCACGCCGATCCGCGGACGACAACCATCTATGACCGTCGGCGGGAGAACTTCGACCGCCATGCCGCCTACGTCGTGGTCGCTTTCGTGGCTGGAGGATAGAGCGACCGTACCCGAGTCACGAGACTGGAGAGTCCAGCTCGACCCCTCGTCGGGCCGCCAGAGCCCGCGCCACGTCCTCCACCGAGCGACTGGTGCGTTCGGCGGCAATGCGGAGGTAGACGACCAGTGCGTAGAAGGCGTAAACCCACAGGTCGTCGTCATGCCACCAGCCAACTTCGCCCAGCAGGTCGGGGTAGACCCCGGCCCGGATCATGGCGGCCGCAGAAAGGGCGTAGTGGCTCCTGTGGTGCTCCACCTTTCCCCGAAAAGCCCGTTCGGGCAGATAACGCTCCCGTACCCCGTCGTAATCGATGGGATGGTCCGAGGTTACCGCTGACTCCTCGATCGCTTCGGCCGCCAGCTCGAGCAGGTCGTCGGCGGGGAAGATGTGGTTCTTGAGGCGCAGATCTGCGAGCTGACCCAGGACCGTGGCGAATTCCTCGTCGGAGACCACGCCCGTCAACGCAAGCCGGATAGCCGTCTCTCGATCCGCAGGCGTTGGATGCTTCCGCTCGGCCACCTCTCCACGGTAGATCGAATACTCCATACGGTCTGAACTCGTTGGGCGGCGCAATGCCGGCGTTCGGGGCACTCTCGGATCTGCTCGGCATCGCCACGCTTCGTTCTGTCGCTAGACCGATACCAGAAGGATGCCGCGTGCCGGTTTGTTAGCGTCAACGTCGTGAGTGCCACACACGAACCAGTGCCGTTCGAGCTGTACAAGACTGGCGTGTACTTGCACGGCACGAAGGCTGACCTTGCTGTGGGCGAGATGCTGACCTCGGGACGCGAGTCGAACTTCGAAGAGGGCCGGGTGATGAACTACGTCTACTTCACCGCGACTCTTGACGCTGCGACATGGGGTGCCGAGCTCGCCGCCGGTGAAGGCCGCGGGCGAATCTACGTTGTCCAGCCTATGGGTGAGTTCGAAGACGACCCCAAATCTGACCAACAAGAGGTTCCCTGGGAATCCGACGCAGTCATTCCGGAGCAGCGAACCTCTGCGCATCGTAGGTGAACTTTTCGACTGGGTTTGTCATTCACCCGACAAGCTGCAAGCAATGCATGACGCCGTACGAGGCAAGGGACCCGGTCAGATCGAGGACTGAATCTCAATCCACCGACCCGGAGGGTTGGCATGGGGCTCGGCCCGTTGCGGTGACGCGGCCCCCTCCCGGCAGCGCTACAGGGCTACCCAAGACCGGATCGGATCGGCACGACTCGGATCTCCCAGGATCAACGTCGCTTCGCCAAGAAGAGTGCGCTCTGGCCTGGGACTCGGAGTACAGCAGAGGCGTCCGGGCCTTCGGCCACCTCAACGTGGGGCGAGCGGAGTATCCCGCTCTGCCGAATCCGGGAGGACATGGTCGGTCCAAGTGAGAAGGTGCCAAGTCCCTGCACGAACACATTGGCGGAGCTGCCAAGTATGCGGGGTGCGGAGTGGCACTGATGACAACGCCAAACGGTTCCCAGCAGGATCTTGCGTTCCGTGCGTGCTCTAAGGAGAGACCCGAGCCCTGTTCCCAGTATGACTGTATCGGACGCAAAAAGAACCAGATAGACCCTCTCGAACAGACTCAGATCAAGCGATGAAAGCACGATCAGTGGGAGAGCAACGACCACGCCCAACGCCACCAATAGTTTTGCGCGATCGACGTACCGTCTGAGTTCCGATTCTGCTTGGTGATCAAGCGCTGTTACCTCTTCCAATCGGGTCTCCTCCGCCGCCGACCATCTCTGAGCAGGTCGTCCGCATTCTTGCCTCCTCAGGAGTCGGATGCGTTATGACGGGTTCCGCCCAAGTGCGATCCGACGAGGTGTTTACGGGAAGACGCTCCTGGACAACGCCCTATCCGATGGGGGCCGAGATGTCCCACAGACCCGGCGTTATACATGTGATCCGTAGGTCCTGGGCTGACTCCTATGGAAGCACACTCACTGGGCATCGGCGACTCCTTCGATGAGGCCGTCGAAGAGCTGACGACGGTCGCTCTGGCCCCGTTCGTCGGCGTGCTTGCGCTGGCGCTTCAAGATGGTGAGGAACTTGGGCCCGGTCTCGAAGAATCCACATCGTTCGCAGACGCTCTCGAAGGCGCACTCGAGAAGAGCCGGCCTCGTGCAGTGACCATTGGCGAGCAATCGGTTGTGGTCGTTCGCTGACTGCGCGCTCGGTGCCCCAGCTCGAGGAACTGCGGCGCCCGAGAGTCCGTAATACTGGGCCTCGACGGCTTCGGTCACCTTGAAGTACGCGTCGGCGACGGTGTCATCGGAGATGCGCGCATAGATCAGCGTCATGTCCATGGAGCGGTGCCCGAGCAAGGCGGCGATCGCTTCGAGGCTCATGCCCCGGTTGATACTGGTAATGAGCATTGTTCGATTCATGAGGAATAGGCCTTCGGGGACTCTTTGGCGGTGAGCTATTCCGCATAGTTCGCGATGGGCGCCTTGACGAGTTCGGCGGCGTAGGTGGACCAATCCGCTCCCGTGCTTTGGACCCACCGGACGGCGGTGGTGTGGTGGAGGCCCAGCAGGTCGGCGA
>OUNO010001414.1_pt2 | contig 32542 bp, 35 predicted proteins | sample 1779811 | NCBI WGS metagenome assembly OUNO01 (sample SAMEA3914804, study PRJEB12502) | metagenome | biome: forest; material: soil | place: Canada | collected 2010-06-25 | depth 0.3 m
GCGGCGTTCAAGATCATCACCGCCGATCCCAACGTTAAGGGCATACTGGTCAATATCTTCGGCGGGATCATGCGCTGCGACATCATCGCCGAGGGGGTGGTGGCCGCGGTCCGCGAGGTCGGTCTTCAGGTGCCCCTGGTGGTGCGGCTCGAAGGCACCAACGTCGAGCTCGGAAAATCCATTCTCAGCGGCAGTGGGCTCAATGTCATCGCCGCCAATGATCTGGCTGACGGGGCGGAAAAGATCGTCCGGGCCGTGAAGGGAGTTGCGGCATGAATCGTCCCACATTGATCGCTACCGCGGCCTTGGCGCTCGCCATGGCCCTGCCGGCCGCGGCCTCGCCCGCCTTCGACGGCTTCAAGGCGGTGTGCGGCGACACCCACATGGATTTCGCCGCCGTCAAGAGCGCGGCCGACGCCGGTCACTGGGCTCCCACCGAGGTCCAGTCCTCCACCATGGAGGGGGTTGCGGTCGTAGAGAGCTTAGCGCGCACCCTGGTCGCCGGGGGCGCGAAGCTGACCTTGTTCGCCTGGCGCGGAACCAAGGGCGCGGTGCAGGTCAGCGCCTGCACCGTCCGCGTGAGCCCGGGCAAGTTCGCAGATCTCGCCCATGACGCAGGGGCCTGGGCCGGATTTGCGCCGCAGGTGGCGAGCTCGAACAAGTCGGTCTGGCAGTTCACCGAAAACGGCGGCGCCCTGAAAGCGGTGCAGAAGACCGAATACAACGCCGCGGCGGCGGCGGGCGGGCTGGAGTTCTTCACCGTGACGGGCGTCGGCCCCGAGGCCGTTCTCGACCTGCTCAAGATCAAGTCCTGATCGGCCGCGAGCAGTGTCCATCCTGATCGACAGGTCCACGCGCGTCATTTGCCAGGGCATGACCGGGGCCCAGGGCACGTTCCACACTGAACAGGCCATCGCCTACGGCACCGCCATGGTCGGAGGCGTGTCGCCGGGCAAGGGCGGCTCGCGGCATCTTGGACTGCCGGTGTTCGACACCGTGGCCGAAGCCGCCGAAGCGGTCCGTCCCGACGCCACGGTCATCTACGTGCCGCCGCCGTTCGCCGCCGACGCCATACTGGAGGCGATCGACGCCGAGATCGGCCTCATCGTCACCATCACCGAGGGCATACCGGTGCAGGACATGGTGACGGTCAAGCGGGCCCTGAGCGGCTCCAAGTCGCGGCTGATCGGCCCCAACTGTCCAGGCGTGCTTACCCCCGACCAGTGCAAGATCGGCATCATGCCCGGCAACATCTTCCGCGCCGGCTCGGTTGGCGTCGTCTCGCGCTCGGGCACCCTGACCTACGAAGCGGTGTTCCAGACCACTCAGGCTGGCCTCGGCCAGACCTCGGCCGTTGGCATCGGCGGCGATCCGGTGAAGGGCACGGAATTCATCGACATCCTAGAGATGTTCCTGGCCGACGAGGCGACGGAGTCGATCATCATGATCGGCGAGATCGGCGGTTCGGGCGAGGAGGACGCGGCCGCGTTCATCGCCTCGAGCAAGACTCGCAAGCCGATGGTCGGCTTCATCGCCGGGCGCACCGCCCCGCCCGGGCGGCGCATGGGCCACGCCGGCGCGATCATCTCCGGCGGCAAGGGCGGCGCCGACCACAAGATCGCGGCCATGGAGGCGGCCGGCATCCGCATCGCGCCTTCGCCAGCCGCCCTCGGCCACACCCTGGCAGAGCTGCTGAAAGGCTGAGCGGCGACGCTGGGCTTCGCGGCGCCGCAAAACCGTAACGGACTTCAGTCATGAATTTTTGTCGCGATCAGGCCCTGCGATACTTATTTGACGTGCGTCGCGCGAGCCTCGACCTAAGGCCGCGCCCGAGGTGACATGAGATGGCGGACGACTCTGGCCGGCTGAACGAGGTCCTGGCCGAGACTTCATTCCTGTACGGCGGCAACGCTGGCTTTGTGGAAGACCTGCAGGCGCGCTGGGCACAGGACCCCGCTTCGGTCGAGCCGTCCTGGGCCGCCTTCTTCGCCACCCTGTCGGACGCCCCGGACGCGGTCCGGCGTTCGGCCGCGCCCCCATCCTGGACCCCGGCTCCGCTCGCCCAGGCGCGGCCAGACTGGCTCTCGGCCATCGACGGCTTGTGGCCGGCGGTGGAAGCCAAGCTGAAGGCGGGCATCGAGAGCGCCCAGCCTTCGGCGGGTCCCGACGAGGTGCGCGCCCGCACGCTGGATTCCCTGCGCGCCATCATGATGATCCGCATGTATCGGGTGCGCGGCCATCTGATGGCCACCCTCGATCCGCTGGGCATCGCCGTCCCCGCCGGCGACGTCTCCGAACTGGATCCGGCCAGCTACGGCTTCGCCGAGTCTGACTACGACCGGCCCATCTTCCTCGACTTCGTGCTCGGTCTCGAGGCCGGCACGGTGCGCGAGATCCTGGCCATCGTCCGGCGCACCTACTGCGGCAATGTCGGCCTGCAGTACATGCACATCTCCGATCCGGCCGAGAAGGCCTGGCTGCAGCGGCGCATCGAGGGCAAGGACAAGGAGATCAGCTTCACGCCCGAGGGCAAGATCGCCATCCTCAAGAAGCTGATCGAGGCCGAGAGCTTCGAGCGGTTTCTGGCCAAGCGCTATCCGGGGGCCAAACGGTTCGGCATCGACGGCGGCGAGGCCATGGTCCCGGCCATGGAGCAGATCATCAAGCGTGGCGGCGCGCTGGGTGTGGACGACATCGTCATTGGCATGCCGCACCGCGGGCGCCTGAATGTCCTGGCGGCAGTCATGGCCAAACCCTACCGGGTGATTTTCCACGAGTTCCAGGGCGGCTCGGATCTGCCCGAGGACATCGAGGGCTCGGGCGACGTGAAATATCACCTGGGAGCCTCGTCCGACCGCGAGTTCGACGGCAACACGGTCCACCTGTCGCTCACCGCCAATCCTAGCCACCTGGAGGCGGTCAATCCGGTGGTCCTCGGCAAGGCGCGGGCCAAGCAGGCGTTCGCCCTGCGCGATGATCCGAACGCCGGGCGCGGCCACGTCCTGCCCTTTCTGATGCACGGCGACGCGGCCTTCGCCGGTCAGGGAATCGTGGCCGAAAGCTTCAACCTGATGGGCATCAAGGGCTACCGCACCGGAGGAGCGGTGCATTTCATCGTCAACAACCAGATCGGCTTCACGACCGATCCGCGCTACAGCCGCTCGAGCCCCTATCCCTCCGACGTCGCCCTGATGGTCCAAGCTCCGATCTTCCACGCCAACGGCGATGATCCCGAGGCGGTGACCTTCGCCGCGCGCGTGGCCATCGAATATCGCCAGCAGTTCGGCAAGGACGTGGTCATCGACATGTTCTGCTATCGCCGCTTCGGTCACAACGAAGGCGACGATCCGACCATGACCCAGCCCTTGATGTACAAGACCATCAAGGACCACCCGACCACGCGCGAAGTCTACGCCCGGCGCCTCGTCGCCGAAGGCGTGGCCACCGAGGCCGACATCGCCGGGTGGATCAAGGAGTTCAACACCTTCCTCGATGCCGAGTTCGAAGCCGGCAAGACCTACCAGGCCGACAAAGCCGACTGGTTGGATGGCAAATGGGCCGGCCTGGCCCTGCCGGAAGGCGAGGAGCGGCGCGGCGACACCGCCGTCGCCAGGCAGAAGCTCATCGACCTGGGGCTGAAGTTCACCGCCATCCCCGCGCGCATCGACGTCCACCGGACGGTCAAGCGGGTCATCGAAGGCCGCCGCGCCAGCGTCCAGTCGGGCGAGAACATCGACTGGTCGACCGCCGAGCACCTGGCCTTGGCCACCCTGCTCGACCAGGGCTTCCCGGTGCGCCTCTCCGGTCAGGACAGCGTGCGCGGCACCTTCGTCCAGCGCCACTGCGACATCATCGACCAGACCACCGAAGAGCACTACACGCCGCTGCGTCATCTGAGCCCAGGTCAGGCCCACTTCGAGGCCCTGGACTCGGCGCTGTCGGAGGAGGCGGTGCTGGGCTTCGAGTACGGATTTTCCCTGTGCGAACCCCGGACCCTGACCCTTTGGGAGGCCCAGTTCGGCGATTTCGCCAACGGCGCCCAGGTGGTGATCGATCAGTTCATCTCGTCAGGCGAGCGTAAGTGGCTGCGCATGTCGGGCCTGACCATGCTTCTGCCTCACGGCTATGAGGGCCAGGGGCCGGAGCATTCTTCGGCCCGGCTCGAGCGCTATCTGCAGCTGTGCGCCGAGGACAATCTGCAGGTGGCCAACTGCAGCACCCCGGCCAACTATTTCCACATCCTGCGCCGGCAGATGCTGCGCGAGTTCCGCAAGCCCTTGATCCTGATGACGCCCAAGTCGTTGCTGCGCCACAAGAAGGCGGTGTCGACCCTGGCCGACATGGCCGAGGGCTCTTCCTTCCACCGTGTGTTGCAGGATGACGCCCAGTGGGGCCGCCACACTGAGGCCAAGCTGGTCCCGGATGGGCGCATCCGGCGGGTGATCCTGTGTTCGGGCAAGGTCTATTACGACCTGCTGGACGCACGCGAGGCGCATGGCGCCAACGATGTTTATCTGCTGCGCCTGGAGCAGTTCTATCCCTGGCCGATGAAGTCGCTGACCACCGAGCTGGCCCGGTTCAAGTCCGCCGAGCTGGTCTGGTGCCAGGAGGAGCCCAAGAACATGGGCGGCTGGACGTTCGTCGATCCGTGGCTGGAGCTCACCCTCGCCAAGATGAACATCGCGGCCAAGCGGGCCCGCTACGTCGGCCGGCCGGCCTCCGCCTCCACTGCCGCGGGCGTGCTGAGCCGGCACAAGCGTGAGCTTGACACCTTCCTCGCCGCCGCCTTCGCCTGACCGGACAAAACGGGAGCTCAACTCGCCATGACCGACATCATGACCCCCGCGCTCGGCGAATCGGTCACCGAAGCCACCGTGGCACGCTGGACCAAGAAGCCTGGCGATGTGGTCAAGCGCGATGAGGTCCTCGTCGAACTGGACACCGACAAGGTCAGCCTGGAAGTCGTGGCGCCGGAGGACGGCGTGTTGGCGGGCATCGACGCCGAGGAGGGGGCGACCGTCACCCCCGGCCAGAGGCTGGGCCAGGTCGGCGCCGGTTCGGGCGCCGCGCCCGCGCCCCAGCCCAAGACGCCGGCGCCGGAGGCCAAAGCCGAGGCAACGCCTAAACCTGCGGCCAAAGCCGAACCTGAGGCCGAGCCCGAGCCAAAGCCCGGGGCGAAACCCGCCGCCACGCCGAAGCCGGCCGCCGCGCCCCAGCCGACCGCCGCCCTGCCTCCGGCGCCGTCGGTGCAGCGCATCGCGGCTGAGAACGCGCTCGATCTGGCGACCATTCCCGGGACGGGAAAGGACGGCCGGATCACCAAGGGCGATGCGATGGCCGCCATCGACGCCCTGGCCAAGCGTCCGGCGCCGGCCGCCGAGCCCGCCCCGGCCCGCGCCCTCGACGCGCGTGAGGAACGCGTTCGCATGAGCCGCCTGCGCCAGACCATCGCCCGGCGCCTGAAGGAGGCCCAGACCAACGCCGCCATGCTCACGACCTTCAACGAGGTCGACATGACCGCCGTCATGACCATGCGCAATCAATACAAGGACGCGTTCGAAAAGCGGCACGGCGTGCGCCTCGGCTTCATGAGCTTCTTCGTCAAGGCGTGCGTGTTCGCGCTCAAGGAAGTGCCGACGGTCAATGCCGAGATCGACGGCGCCGATCTCATCTACAAGAACCACTACGACATCGGCGTGGCCGTGGCCACGGAGCGGGGCCTGGTGGTGCCGGTGGTGCGCGACTGCGATATCCTCAGCCTAGCCGGCATCGAGAGCGCGGTGAGCGAACTTGGCAAGAAGGCGCGCGACGGCCAATTGGCGCTGGACGACCTCCAGGGCGGCACCTTCACCATCTCCAACGGCGGGGTCTACGGCTCGCTGATGTCGACCCCGATCCTCAACGCGCCGCAGTCGGGCATCCTCGGCATGCACAAGATCCAGGACCGGCCGGTTGTCGTGGGCGGCCAGGTGGTCATCCGGCCGATGATGTATTTGGCGCTCAGCTACGATCACCGCGTCGTGGACGGCCAGGGCGCGGTCACGTTTCTCGTCAAGGTCAAGGAGCACGTCGAGGATCCGCAGCGCTTGCTGTTGGAGGTGTGAGCCTTCTGCGGAATGCGCGCGGATGAGCCTCGCCGTGATCCAACCAACCTCCACTTTGACCTGCCCTGAGTGCGGGCACAGGGAGACCGAGACCATGCCCACGGACGCTTGCCAGCACCTCTACGACTGCAAGGGGTGCGGCGCCGTGCTCAAGCCCAATGCGGGCGACTGCTGCGTCTTCTGTTCCTACGGCGACGTCGCCTGCCCACCCATCCAAGCCGAAGGCGACGGAGCTTGCTGTGCGTGATCGCCGGAGGGTCGCCGCCGAGGGGGCCTGACGGGGCCGCCGCGCGTCCCTATATCGGGCCGCCACACCTGAAACTACGAAAGGGCCGCCATGGCGGGCTATGACGTGATCATCATCGGCGGCGGGCCGGGCGGGTACAACGGCGCCATCCGCGCCGGCCAGCTCGGCCTCAAGGTCGCCTGCGTCGATAGCCGCGCGACCCTAGGCGGGACCTGCCTCAACGTCGGCTGCATCCCGTCCAAGGCCCTGCTACATGCCTCGGAGATGTTCGAGCTGGCGGCCAAGGACTTCGCCGGCCTCGGCATCGAGGTGACGCCCAAGCTCAACCTGCCGGCGATGATGAAACAGAAGGACGTGTCCGTCGGCCAGCTCACCAAGGGCGTGGAGTTTCTGTTCAAGAAGAACAAAGTCGACTGGATCAAGGGCCAAGGCCGCCTGGCCGGGCCCGGCAAGGTCGAAGTGGTCGGCGAGGGCGGCGCGGTCACCGCGCTGGAGGCGAAGGCGGTGGTGATCGCCACCGGCTCGATCTCCGCGCCCCTGGCCGGCGTGGAGGTGGACCAGAAACGCATCGTCGATTCCACTGGCGCTCTGGTCCTGCCCGAGGTCCCCGCCAGCCTGGTGGTCATCGGCGCCGGCGTCATCGGCCTGGAGTTGGGCTCGGTGTGGCGTCGGCTCGGGGCCAAGGTCACGGTGCTCGAGTACCTCGACCGCATCACCCCCGGCGTCGACGCGGAGGTGGCCAAGACCCTGCAGCGCGCCCTGACACGTCAGGGGGTCGAGTTCCGGCTGGGGGCCAAGGTGACCGGAGCCAAGGCGCGAACCGATGGGGTGGGCGTGACCTTCGAGCCCGTGGCCGGCGGCGCAGCGGAGACCCTCCCGGCCGACTATGTGCTGCTGGCCATCGGCCGCCGTCCGTATACGGAGGGCCTGGGCCTGGAGACTGTCGGCGTCGTCCCCGACAAGCAGGGTTTCATCGAAACCGACCATTTCGCCACCAGCGCAGCCGGCGTCTTCGCCATCGGCGACGTCACCCACGGCCCGATGCTGGCCCACAAGGCCGAGGACGAGGCGGTGGCCTGCATCGAGATCATCGCCGGCAAGGCCGGCCATGTGAACGAGAACGTCATCCCGAGCGTCATCTACACCTGGCCAGAGGTCGCCAGCGTCGGCGCCACCGAGGAGGACCTGCAGGCGCGCGGCGTCGCCTATAAGGTCGGTAAGTTCCCCTTCACCGCCAACGCCAGGGCCAAGGTCAACCACGAGGCGGAAGGGTTCGTGAAGATCCTGGCCGACGCGGGCAGCGATCTCATCCTGGGGGCCCACATGATCGGGCCGGACGTGAGCGAGATGATCGCTGAACTGTGCGTGGCCATGGAGTTTTCGGCCGCCTCCGAGGACGTGGCCCGCACCAGCCATCCGCACCCAACCCGCTCGGAGGCCCTGCGCCAGGCGGCCATGGGCGTCGAGGGCTGGACCATGCAGGCATGAGGCGGTGCGCGGAACTCGAGCCTCGGAAAAATGAAGGCCTACCTGGTTCTTGACCTTACCATTCACGATTTCGCGGGCTTCAGACCCTACATCGCGGCTATCCCGGCGTTCATCGAGAAACACTCCGGAAAATACATCGTTCAAGGCCTTCAGCCGACCACGATTGAGGGTGACTGGAGGCCGGAGCGCATGGTCGTGATCGAGTTCCCCACGCGAGAAAATGCTGAGGCATTCCTGCGCGATCCGGATTGTCAGGACCTCTTCCGCGTCCGACACCAGACTACGACCAGCAAACTCGTGCTCGTGGACGGTTGTTCATAGGGACCGCAGGTCAAGGGAGCCAGGGGGTTACCGTCGCGTGCGCTGGATTTTGCGCCGGCCGCGCTGTAGGCCGCTTGGCCATGAGCAATGAAATCGAAGGCGGCTGCCGCTGTGGCCGCATCCGCTACCGCCTTAGGCGCGGAAAGCTGCCGCGTGTCTACGCGTGCCATTGTCGCGACTGCCAGACCTGGACGGGGAGCGCCTTCAGCATGCAGTTCGTCCTGACGGAGGATGAGCTTGAGGTCATCGGCGACCCGGCGCTTTTTGAATTCATGTCCCCGGATGGCGAGCGTATCTCGCGACAGCGCGCTTGCCCGGTCTGCTTCACGCGTGTCTACAACACAAATACCCGTAGGCCCGGCATTGTCGCCGTCCGGGCCGGGACGCTCGACCGCAGCGACGACCTTGCGATCGTCGCCCACATTTGGACCAAGCGGAAGCTGGCCGGGATCGAGATCCCCGCAGGCTTGCCGACTTGGGAAGAAGGCGCGCCGCCAGCGGAGTTCGCGGCGGCGCTGACGGCGTAGAACGCCGAGAACGACGCCACCTCAGTAGGACCTTTCCCTTGCCTCCCGCCGATGGCCCTCGATAAAGTCGCGGCCGCGACCAGGGCGGGTCGCATGTGAATGTCCGACATCTTCATTTCCTACGCCCGCTCGACGGCGGATTAAGCCCAGGCGGTCGCAGAGGGCCCTGCGGGGGCTGGGCTACGACGTCTGTCGCGATGACAAGCTTCCCGCCCACCGGGCTTACGCCGAGGTGATCGAGGAGCGGCTGCAGGCGGCCAAGGCCGTAGTGGTCATATGGTCGGCTGAGGCGGTGAAGTCCGAGTGGGTGCAGTCGGAGGCGGACACCGCCCGCACCGAACACAAACTGGTCCAGCTGACTGTCGATGGGAGCAAGCTGCCGAGGCGGTTCGACCGCGTCCAATGCGCCGACATGACCGGCTGGACCGGCGAACTCGAAGAACCTTCGGGCCGGGAACGTCAGCTACGGACAGGGCCGGTTTGAGGATGCCGCCCGCCACTACCAAGAGGCCGCCGCGCTCGTCGGAACGGACCTCTCGGCGCCACAAGCGCTGGTGAGGTGCTACCCGGCCTTGGGCGATAGGGAAAACACAAGGCGGGCCGCCAGGATCGCCCTGCAGAGGGCCGAGAAGGCCGTGGCCCAGGAGCGTAGCAATGGCTACGCCTTGGGCGTGGGGGTCGGGGCGCTGGCGGCCCTGGGCGAGACCGACTGGGCCAAGGACTGGCGCGGGGCCGAGGATCCCGCCCTACCGGCTCATGCCCGGGGGTGGGCCTTCGCGTAGGCGCTCATCAGCCCGGCGGCGTCGACGGCCGTGTAGCGCTGTGTGGTGGAGAGGCTCGCGTGGCCGAGCAACTCCTGGATCGAGCGCAGATCGGCGCCCGCGCCCAGCAGATGGGTGGCGAAGGAGTGGCGCAAGGCGTGCGGTGTCGCCCGGTCGGGTAGGCCCAGGCGCCCGCGCATCCGCTGCATCAGGTCCTGGACCTGGCGCGGCCGCAGCGGTCCGCCGCGGTTGGCGCGGAACAAGGCGTCGTCCGCGGAAAGGGTGTGCGGGAGGGCGGCCGTATAGGCATCCACAGCCTCGCGTACGGCGGGCAGGACTGGCGCCAGCCGGGTCTTGTCGCCTTTGCCCAGGATGCGTAGGGCCTCGGCCAGCGGCGCGTCACGGCGTTTGAGGGACAGGGCCTCGGAGATGCGCAGGCCGCAGCCCCAGAGCAGGGTCAGGACCGCCTGATCGCGTAGGGCGACCCAGGCCGGCGTGTCCTCGGCCAGGCCGACTTCGGCGATGAGGCCGTCCGCCTGGTCCTCGCTGATCGGCCGGGGGGCGCCGGGCTTGACGCGCGGCCCGCGCACCAGGGCGATGGAGGTGTTGGCCATGCCCAGGCGCGCATCGAGGAAGCGATGGAAGGAACGGATGGCCGACAGGGCCTGAGAGGCGGACCGGGCGCTCAGGGGCCGGACGCCGCCGCGCCGGGCGGCGAGATAGGCGCGCAGGTCGGCCGCCGTCACCCTCCCCAGATCCGGCAGGGTGACCGGGCCGCCGAGATGCCGTTCCAGGAAGGCCAGGTAGGCGCGCACGCAGGCGCCATAGGCCTCGCCGGTGCGCGCGCTGGCCCGCTGCTCGTGCTCCAGGCGCCCGAGGAAGGCGGCGAGGGCTTCGGCGCCGGTCAAGATTTCAGCCGACGGGCCAGCGTTCGGCGGTGCGCTCGACGACCCGGGCCAGGAAGGTGACCAGGTCGGGGGCCATGTCGGCGGTGAACGCATCGCCCTCGGCGCCGGCGAAGGCCAGGACGCCGTGGTCGGAGCCAACGGTGAGGCGCACCAGGGCCACACTGCCCACGATCGGCGCCAGATCGCCGAACAGGCCAAACGCGGTGGGCGCCAGGCCCATGCGGACCGCGCGCCTGCGCCCCAGAATCATATCCACCTGCCCCTTGGCCAGCGACCGCCAGCCTGCGGGCGCGCCGTTGCGCGCCTCCAGGGCCACGACGCCAGCCAGGAGGCTGAACTGGGTCCGCGCCACGGCGTCCACGCGCCGGGCGAGATCGGCGTGATTGGCGGCCTCGATGAGATCGATGACCGAGGCTTGCGTCCGGGTCTGGGCGGCGAAGTTCGCCTGCGAAACGGCTTCCAGCCGTTTGCGGTGGCTGGACTCGCGCGCATGTGCGGCCGTCGCCCGCGAGAGGGCCACCGGGCCGAAATCGACGATGTTGGCGGCGTCGGGTCTGAGGCCCAGCTCGGCCAGCAGGTCCTGGTCGCCCAGCACCAGTTCGCGATGGGCGCGAAACAGCGCCCTCACTGTGTCGGCCTCGTCAGGCGCATTTGAGCGCGCGGCCCGTGCAGTTTTCATATCTCTCCCGCCCCCACCGGCGACCATTCACCGGTTCCGCATCGCTGCGGCGCCCGAACGAGGCCCATCAAACCCGGCCACGGTTAACGCCCGCTTGAAGCCGACGCAAAAACCCTCGAAGACCGTCCCATGGCTCAGGACGCCGGCGGTCGAACGGAGGAGGGGGGGGCTGGGCCGCGCATCGCCAAGGTGCTCCTGCCGCTGCCGCTCCCGGAGGCGTTCGACTATGCCGAGCCCGAAGGCCTCGCCCTGGCCGTAGGCGTCCAGGTCGCCGCGCCCCTGGGACCCCGACTCGTGCGCGGGGTGGTCATCGAACTCAGGGATGGGGCCGGCGCCAACCGGGCGCTGAAAGCCGTCGCCGCGCGCCTGGACGATCCGCCTTTGCCGGCGAAAACCCTGGAGTTCGTCCAGTGGGCGGCGCGCTACGCCGCCGATCTGCCCGGCCGACCGCTGGCCATGGCGCTCAGAGGACTGGGCGTGGCCCGTCCTGCGCCGCAGCGGCGCCTGTCGGCGACCGGCGTGACGCCGGCGCGCCTCACCCCGGCGCGCGCCCGCGTGCTGGCCGCGGCAGGCCAACCCCTCGCGCCAGCTGATCTCGCCCGCGCCGCCGGCGTCTCCCTAGGCGTGCTGAAGCCGCTGATTGCCGAGGGCGCGCTGGCCGAGACCTGGCCGGCTCTGCCGCCGGCCGTCGAGCAACCCAACCTCGCCCTGGCGGGCGCGGAGCTCGATCCCAGTCAGGCGGCGGCGGCCCGCGCCCTGGAGGCCGCGATCGAAACGGACGCGTTCTCCGCCGTTCTGCTCGACGGCGTGACCGGATCGGGCAAGACCGAGGTCTATCTGGAAGGCGTCGCCGGCGCCCTGGCCCGCCGCCCGACGGCCCAGGTGCTGGTGCTGTTGCCGGAGATCGCCCTCACCGCCGCGGTCATCGACCGCTTCGCCCGCCGCTTCGGGGCCGCGCCGGCGGAGTGGCATTCGGGCGTCGCCCCGGTGCGACGGCGCGCCGTTTGGGAGGCGGTGGCCAAAAGGGAGGCGCGCATCGTGGTGGGCGCCCGCTCGGCCTTGTTCCTGCCGTTCGCCGACCTCGCCCTGATCGTCGTCGATGAGGAGCATGACGGCGCCTACAAACAGGAGGACGGGTTTATCTACCATGCCCGCGACCTGGCGGTCGCCCGGGCCAAGATAGAGGGCTGCGTCGTCGTGCTGGCGTCGGCCACGCCGTCCCTGGAGACCCTGTGGAATGCGCAGGGTGGGCGCTACGGCTGGCTCAAGCTCGCCGACCGGCACGGCTCGGCGGTGTTGCCGGATATTACCCTCGTCGATCTGCGCGCGCATCCGCCGGAGCACGGCGAGTGGCTATCGCCGCCCTTGAGGGGAGCCATGGCCGAGACCTTGGAACGCGGGGAGCAGAGCCTGCTGTTTCTCAATCGGCGTGGCTACGCCCCCCTCGTCTTGTGCCGGGCCTGCGGCGAGCGCCTCAAAGCGCCCGATTCGGATTCCTGGCTGGTGGAGCATCGCTACAGCGGCCGTCTGGTCTGCCATCTGACCGGCTATTCCATCGCCAAGCCCAGGCGTTGCCCCCACTGCCAGGCGGAAGACTCCCTGGTCTCGGTGGGCCCGGGCGTCGAGCGGGTCGAAGAGGAAGCGGCGCGCCTGTTCCCCACCGCGCGCCTGGCGGTGTTTTCGTCCGACACGGTGAGCGACGCCGCCGCCGCGCGCGCCCTCATCGAAACGATGACCGCAGGCGAGATCGACATCATGATCGCCACCCAGGCCGCGGCCAAGGGGCACGACTTCCCGCTCCTCAATCTGGTGGGCGTGGTCGACGCCGATCTCGGCCTGCGCGGCGGCGACCTGCGCGCGGCCGAGCGGACTTTCCAACTCCTGACCCAGGTCAGCGGCCGGGCGGGCCGCCGCGAGCGGCCGGGGCGGGCGCTCATCCAGACCTGGACGCCGGAGCACCCGGTCATGGTCGCCCTGGCCGCGGGCGATCGAGACGCCTTCAGCGCGGTGGAACTGGACGAGCGCCGCGTCGCCGGCCTTCCACCTTTCACGCGCCTGGCGGCGGTGATCGTATCGGGCCCCGATCCCGCCGCCCTGAACGGGTTCTGCGAAGCCATGGCGAGAGCCGCGCCCAACGCCGAAGCCGTGGAGGTCTATGGCCCGGCCGACGCCCCCGTCGGCCTGGTGCGCGGGCGCCGGCGCAAGCGCTTCCTGGTCCGCGCCGAACGATCCGTCGACCTGGCCGCCTATATGGAGGCGTGGCGCGCCCGAGTGCGGCCGCCCGGGACGATTCGCATTACCGTCGATATCGATCCCTACAGCTTCCTCTGAATCCTCCCTCCGTCGGCGGATGGGGAGGGTCGAGACGCGGACGCGTCCGGGGTGGGGTGCGCGATGAGGCGTCAGCCGAGGAGGGAACACCCCTCCGGCCCGGAGCCTGTCCTCGGGCCGGCCATAGGCCGGACCCGGGGGGGCCACCTCCCCTGTCGAGGGGGAGGAGGACATGAATTTCGGTGGCGCCGTTCGCCAAAGAATTGTCATTTCTGGCCACGCTTGCGCCGGGTCTGTCTTACGTCCGCCAGGCTGGCGGCGGCGACCGCAAAGTCGCGGTTAATCTTCGATCCAAGCTGAGGCAGGCCCGGATCAAGCGCAGCGGTGCGTATTTGCGACCTCAAATTCCATTTCATTGCGTTTCGTCAGCCGGTGAAGGCCACGCGCATACTGATGAAAACTAGGTCGGCATAGGTTAGATGCGGATGTTCCGCTTATGTCCAGCGGATAGTGTGGTATTTACCTGAGCTTAGCCAGATGAAGCGGACCTGAGTTATCCACAACGAGCGTCACCATGACCGGAATCGGCGCGTTGATCCCGCCGCCGCTCACGAAATCGCGAGCAGAGCCGGACATAAAGACTCTTTTCATCCTCTCGTTACAAAGGTATCGCTTTCACTTCAGTTCGGGGAATGGTTGTAGAATGGCGAGACGCGTGAGAACCCAATTGGGTTCCCTGGCGATGGCTGCGTCCATCGCTCTCAGCCCTTGTGGCGTTTTTGCGCAGGATTCGTGGCAGTGCGTGCCGTTCGCGCGACTGGTGTCCGGCATCCAGATCTTCGGCGACGCCCGCACCTGGTGGGGCCAGGCCGCCGGCAAATATGAAACCGGCTATACGCCCAAGGCCGGCGCCGTCCTGTGCTTCAAGCCCGTCGGCCGCATGCGTCTCGGCCACGTGGCCGTCGTTACTCAGGTCCTGACCGATCGTGTGATCCAGATCACCCACGCCAACTGGTCGCTCATCGACGGCGACCGCGGCCATGTGGAAAAGAACGTCACTGTCATTGACGTGTCGCCCGCCGGCGACTGGAGCCAGGTCAAGGTATGGAATGATCCGTCGCGCGACCTGGGCGCCACCACCTATCCCACCTACGGATTCATCTATGGGGACGCCCCCAGCAGCAAGCTGGCCCAGGCCCAGAAGGTCGCCGTCGCCCTGGCTCAGAACGCCGCCAATCAGGTGGTTGCCGCCGTGCAGCCCGGCGCCTCGCCCCTGCAGATGCTGAATCGGGCCGCCGAATCCACCGACCGCATCGCCGCCCTCATCCAGCTGGCCACCGGCCAGGGCGCGTCAGAGAAGAAGTAGATCACGCTCGTCACGCGTCGTTTCATCCCGCTTGCCGGGCGGGGCGGGGCGTGCTCGCGGTCCTGGACTTCGGTCCGCCGGAGCGGGCCTATGATCTGGTCTTTCTGCACGCCAACGGGTTCAACGCCCTTACCTATCGCCGCGTGCTGGCGCCGCTGGCGGCGGATTTCCGCATCCTGGCGCTCGACCAGCGGGGACACGGGGCCTCGAGCCTCACCACCGTCATCGAAGGCCGGACCGACTGGGGCGATTTCCGCGATGACCTCGTCCTTTTGCTGGAGACCCTGGACTTGAGGGGGCGGTGTTCTCCGGACACTCCATGGGCGTGGCGACCTGCCTGACCGCGGCGGCGTGGACCCCCGGACGCGCTCGGCGGCTGGTGCTGTTCGACCCGGTGATCCTGGCGCATGAGCAGTTGTCGCCCGCCGCCCAAGGCCCTCACCGCGGACTGATCGAGGGGCGGGAAGACGGCCTGGCGGCCACAGGCCACGTGCACATCGAGAGGGTCGCTGGAACCAGCCACTTCCTGCCCCCATCGCCCGAGCGGACCTGGCCACGGAGACCCTCCGCCGAGCGCTTGACTAGAGCGACAGGCCGGGGATCACGCGCTCGGCCAGGCGCGCCTTGGTTTCGTCCGTGAGCGGAACGATCCTGCGCGCCTCCAGATCGAGCGAGATGGCGACCGCCTCGCTGGTCGCCCACGGCGCGTCGGTTTCCGGATCAAGCACCCAATGGGCCAGCCGCTGGGCGCGGTCGTTAAACCCGATCAGGCCGGACCTGACCACGAAGCGGTCGCCGGCCCTAGGCCACGCCGCATAGGCCAGGCGGTATTCCAGGACCGCGCCGCCGATATTGGCCGGTCTGGGCGCCGTGCGCCCGGCCAGGGCGGCGCCGAGGTTCGGCACCCCGTCCGCCACACGCCCGATGATATGCTCAGGACTGACGCGCCCGAAGGCGTCGCAGTCCTGAGCGCCGAAGGCGCCGGCGCTGGGTTGAACCAGGCCCAGCCGGTCGGATTGGCTGAGGCTGGCCGCCCCGGAAGGCGGATCCAGGGTCAGGCTGCGCGGAGCGGCGCGCTCGGGAATGGTCATGACCAGGCCTTCGGCCAGTTCGCGCGTGCGCTTCGACCAGGGGAACGGGCGCTCCTCCCGGGCGGTCACGTGGGCCGCCACGGTCTGGAAGCTGGCGGCCAGCTCGCCGGAGTCGGCGTGAATCAGCAGCTGTAGCAGCCGGACCTCGCATTCGTCCATGGAGATGACGCCGGCGCGCATGACCAGCGGCGCCCCCGCCCGCGCCTCGCGCAGGAAGCGGATGTGATGATCCCTGACCATCAGGGTCGCTTCGGCCTGAGCCCGGAAGGCGCCGGGGAGGCCGAGCGCGGCGGCCATGCCGGCCAGGCCTTCCATGGCGCGCGACACATAGAAGCGCACGTTCATGTGCCCCATCTGGTCGCATTCCCAGGTGTTGACTGAGCCGCGCCCGACCTCAAGGCCGGTGAACGTCTCCCCCACGCTCACGCCCCCGACCCGCTTCAGTCCGCCGGAGCGAACAGCTTGGCCCAGCGGCGCTTCTCGCGACCCTTCCACGCCCCGCGGTGATAGGCGTCGGAGACGATAAGCGGGGCCACGGTGGTCGCCTCGGCGAACACCATCTGCTCATAGGTCACATCGACTTTGCCCCAGGAGCAGGCCTCCTTGAGCGTGGACGAGGAACAGGCGCCGTCGCGCACATCGGCCACGGTGATCTGGATGGCGTATTTGTGCATCTGCGCCTCGAGGCCCAGGATCTCGGCGCACACGACTGTGTCCTGGGCGAAGTTCTTGGGCACGCCCCCGCCCACCATGAACAGGCCGGTCGTGCCGGCGGCGATCTTGACGTCGGTCAGCTCGCGGAAATCAGCCACGGCGTCGATGGTGAGGTATGGCCGGCCGGCCTTGATGCGCTCGACCTGGTGCTTGACCAGGCCGAACCCGGCCGAGCTGTCGGTGAAGGCCGGGCAGAAGATCGGGCAGCCTTCCTCGAACGCGGTCTGGATCAGGCTTGCGGCCTTGCGCGCCTTGCCGCCGGCCAGCCAGCGGCCGATCTCGAAGATGAACTCGCGCGAGGAATAGGGCCGCGGCTCGAGGCTGTCGGCGATCTCCTTGATGGCCTGGTCGCAGGCCTGCAGCTCCTCCTCGTCGATGTAGGTGTCGTAGATGCGGTCGATGTACAGGGCGCGCAGGTCGCGGTCGTCCACGGCGGCGTCGGCCTGATAGTGGCGAAAGCCCAAGGCTTCGAAGAAGTCCATGTCGATGATCGACGCTCCGGTCGCCACCACCACGTCGGCCATGCCGAACTTCACCATGTCGCGCCACACGTGCATGCAGCCGCCGGCGCTGGTCGACCCGGCCAGGGTGATCCACACCGAACAGGCCTTGTCCTCCAGCGCCAGGCTGAGGATGTCGGCGGCCCGGGCGGTATCGCGGGAGGTGAAGCTCATCTTGCGCATGGCGTCGATCACCGGCCGCGCGTCGTAGGCGGCGATGTCCACGTGCTCCACGGTCGTGGAGAGCAGCTCGGCCTTGGTGTTGGCGGTGGTCATGGAGTCCTCGAAGGAAGCCTCTCCCATAGAAAGAGGAAGGGGCCCGCCGTAGCGCGATAGCGCGAAGGCGGGAAGGTGAGGGGTTACGGCGCCGTCAAATTAACTGCACAGGCGCAGAGAACGCAGGGGTAAGCGGAGTTTATTACCGCCGGCGGCGTTTCCGGCTGCGGGCCCGGGACAGTTTGACGACGGTGGAGCCCTCGGCGACCGGGGTGCGGAGCGAGCGTGGGGCCAGGCCGAACATCGAGGCCATGGGCGCGTCGGTCACCTCCACCGTCTCCATCTCGCCAAAGCCATTGAAGCGCGTGGCCATGGCGACGCCATAGGCGCCCAGCATGCCGATCTCCACGTGGTCGCCTTCGCGGATATCGTCCGGCAGCCAGAACGGTCCGGGCATCTGGTCGGCGGAATCGCAGGTCGGGCCATAGAGGTGGAACGGGCGCAACGGGGCGTCGGTCTCGCCCTCGGCGCGCACCAGCTTGGCCGGGAATGGCCATTTGGCGTGGGCGGCGTCGAACAGCGAGCCATAGGCGCCGTCATTGAGGTAGAGGGCGTCGCCCTTGCGCAGCTCCACCCGCGTCAGCAGCGACGAGCCTTCGGCGGCCAGGGCGCGGCCCGGTTCGCACCACAGCTCGGTGGTCTCGTGGACCATCATCTCGGCGAAGCCCCGGTCGATGGCGGCGACATATTCGGTCAGATCCGGCGGGACCATTCCGGGATAGACCGACGGGAAACCGCCGCCCACGTCGACCACATCGGCGAACACGCCGGCGCGCACCAGGGCGCGCGACGTCTGGGCCATGGCCGCCTGATAGGCCGAGGGCCGCATGCATTGGCTGCCGACATGGAAGGCCACGCCCATCAGGTCGCCGGTCGCCCGCCGGGCAGCCAGCAGCAGTTCCGGCGCGTCAGCGGCCCCGACGCCGAACTTGCCGGTCAGGGCATAGGCTGCGCCCGGCGCTTCCACCGCCAGACGGACCATGAGCGACAGGTCGCCCGCCCGCCCGGTGGCGTCGAGGATCTTGCCGAGCTCCTCGTGGCTGTCGAGAGCGAACACGCGCACGCCGTGGTCGAAATAGGCGGCGGCGATCGCACGCCGGCTCTTCACCGGATGCATGAACGCCAGGCGCGCCCCAGGCGCATACTCACGCACCAGTTCGATCTCGCTGATCGAGGCCACATCGAAACCGGCGACGCCGCAATCGGCCAGCGTCCTGATCACCCACGGCGATGGATTGGCCTTCAGGGCGTAGAGCGCCTCACCCTTGAACGTGTGCCTGAACCAGCGCGCCGCGACCCGCACGGCGTCCGGTCGCACAAGGGCTACGGGACGTTCTGGCGGCCGCTCGCGGACCAGGTCCAGGGGCGATTGGTACGTGTGCAACTCACGTAACCCCCTGCAAATTGTTAAACCCAGGCCGGCGTTAGCAGCGCTTGGAGGACTCGGGTCCGCCGGAGCGGTCGCACATAGGGACCTTGATCGGCGATGTAAAGCGATAATGGACCCCTGGGTGAGGGCCTGCGGCTTTGCGTGCCCTGGACCGCCAAGCGCTGACCGTGGCAGAATCGGCGCCTTAGACTGGATCCCACGAGGAGCGCCGCCGCCCGTGTCGACCGCCGCGCCCCTTCTCGCCGTGCGCGACGTGGCCAAGACCTTCGCCGGACGAGCAGCCCTGGGCGGCGTCAGCTTCGAGGTCGCAGCGGGCGAGATGATCGCGCTGATCGGCCCGTCGGGATCTGGCAAGTCCACTCTGCTGCGCACCCTGAGCGGCCTGTCGGTGATCGACCCGGGCCAGGGCGAGATCCACGCCTTCGGCGACACGGTCCAGGCGCGCGGCCGTCTCACCGAGCGCATGCGTTGGGCCAGGACCCGCATCGGCTTCATCTTCCAGCAGTTCAACCTGGTCGGGCGTCTGACGCTCTACACCAACGTCGTGCTGGGGGCGCTGGGCCGCATCCCGTTCTGGCGCGGACTGCTCGGGGTTTGGTCGGGCGAGACCAAGGATGCGGCGATGGCCGCCCTGACGCGGGTGGAGGTGGCCGAACAGGCCGGCCAGAGGGCCGCGACCCTTTCCGGCGGCCAGCAGCAGCGGGGGGCCATCGCCCGGGCGCTGGTGCAACGGGCGGCGGTGATCCTGGCCGACGAGCCGGTAGCGTCCCTCGACCCGGTGCAGGCGCGCCGGGTGATGGCGATCCTGCGCGATCTCAATCGCAGCGACGGCCTGACCGTGCTCGTCAGCCTGCATCATGTGGACTACGCGCGGCGCTACTGCGATCGGGTGATCGCCCTCAAGGGCGGCAAGATCGCGTACGATGGACCCGTCGACAGCCTCGACCGGACGCGCCTGGCGGACATTTACGGGCCGGAGTTCAGCGACGTGTGGGAGAGCGGAACATGATCGGTCGCCGGCGCTTCGCCTGGCTTGCCGCTGCGGTGGTCCTGGCCGCCTGCGGCCGCGACCATGGTCAGGCCAGGGCCGGCGGGAACGGAGCCATCCGCTTCTCGATCCTGCCGGCCGAGTCGGTCGACTCCATGTCGAAACGGTGGGGGCCGGTGATCAAGGACATGGAGGCGCTGACGGGTCTCAAGGTGACGCCGTACTACGCCACCAACTACACGACCCTGATCGAGGCCATGCGCTACAAGAAAAGCGACCTCGGCTGGTTTTCCAACCTTTCCGGCCTGGAGGCGGTGCGGCGGGGCGGCGGCGAAGTGTTCGCTCGAACGACGGATCCCTCAGGAATCGACGGCTACTATTCCGACCTGATCGTGAACGCCAAGAGCAAACTCACCCTCGAGCGGGTGCTCAAATGCGACAAGACTCTGACGCTTGGCATGGGCGACGTGCTCTCGACTTCGGGAACCCTCGCGCCCGAGACCTATCTGTTCGCCCCGCATGGGATCCGCCCATCGCAGTGCTTCAGGCAGATACGCAGCGCCAGCCACCAGACGAATCTGTTCGCCGTCGCCGCCGGCGAACTGGACGTGGCCACCAACAACACCACCTCCCTGATGCTCAATCGGCGAAGCGGGCGCCATGAGGCCGACCGGGTGCGGGAGATCTGGCGCTCCCCCGCGCTGCCCGAGGACCCGATCATCTGGCGCAAGGACCTCGACCCGGCGATCAAGGAAAAGCTGCGCCAATTCTTCCTCACCTACGGCCAGGGCGACACCCCCACAGCGGTGGCGCAGCGCGCCAAGCTGGCCGCGATCAACGTCGGCGGCTTCAAGGCCGCCGATGACTCCCACCTCCTGCCGGTGCGCGAGATGGAGGCCACGAGCCTGTGGCTCGCCGCCCAGGCGGGGGGCAACAAGGCGAAGATCGCCGCCGCCAAGCGCGCGCTCGACAACATCACCGCCCAGCGCCAGGCGCTCGAAGCGCGCACCCGCGCGCCCGCCGCGGCGCAATAGGGTCATGGCCGCCGCGCCGCTGCCCGGTCCTCCCCGGCGCGGCCTCTCCGAACGCGCCTTCGACCTTCTGGTCTGGGGCGGGCTGGCGGCTCTGCTGGTGGCCGGAGTCCGCGGGGCCGAGATCGGCAAGATCGGCGACCTGTTTTCCGGCTCGTCCAACATGGGCCAGTTCGCCGGGGAGTTCGTGCGTCCGAGCTTCAGCGATATCAGCCTCTACGTGTCGGCCATGTGGCTGACCATCCAGATGGCCCTGTGGGGGACATTCCTCGCCCTGGTAATCGCCGTTCCACTCGGTCTGGCCGGCGCGCGCAACCTGGCCCCGGTGTGGATCCAGCAGCCCGTCCGGCGGATCCTGGACATTCTGCGTTCGATCCCCGACCTGGCCATCGGCGCGATCTTCGTCGTCGCCGTGGGCCTGGGTCCTTTCGCGGGCGTCATGGCGCTGGCGGTCAACACCGGCGGGGTCCTCGGCAAGCTGTTCAGCGAAGCGGTCGAGGCGGTTGAGCCGGGCCCCATCGACGGCGTGCGCGCCACCGGGGCCACACCCCTGCAACAGATCGTCTGGGGGGTCATGCCCCAGGTGGCGCCGCTATGGACGAGCTATGCGCTCTACCGGTTCGAATCCAACGCCCGGGCGGCTACGGTGCTCAGCCTGATCGGGGCCGGCGGCATCGGCCAGAACCTGTTCGACTCGATCAACAGCTTCGCCTTCGATCAAACCAGCGCCATCGTGATCGTCATCGTGGTCGCCGTCTCGGCCATCGACCTAATCTCGCAGCTGATCCGCACCCGCCTGGTGTGAACCTCCGGCGCCGTTCAGCTTCGGCTCGCGGTCCAGGCCGCCATAAGGGCGTTGCTCGGCAAGGTCTTGTCCAGAACCTTGGCCGCCGTCGCGGCGCCGGCCACCGGCAGGCCGGCGGGATCGAGCGCACCGATCTGGACCAGGACCGAGGCCTGGTCCCAATAGATGTGCTCGTGAGCCAGCTTGTCGCCTATGAACTTGATGATGGCGATCAGCGGAATCTCGACCCGCCGCCCGGTGGGCTTCACCCCCGGCAGCATCCAGTCCACCTCTGAAGTGTGGGTGAAACTGAAGATCATCTCGTCGACCAGGCTGTCCGCGCCCACGGTGCGGCTGACCAGTGTGAGCGCCGTGTCGGGCGGGTTCTGGCCGACGAAGTGGTTCGTGTAGAAGCGCCGCAGCTGATCATTCCCCACGCCCCCAGTCATGGTCGGCACGTGGTTGACGTAGGGCTCGGCGACCATGCTGGCCATGGTCGCGTCCACGTCCCGGGTCTCGAATTCGTAGCGACAATGGGCGTCCCAGAGCGCGGCGAGATCGTGGTCGGCCATGTTCGTGTTGTCCTTCATCAGTCTCGCCGCTGGCGGAGCCGATCCATGGCTTCGCCGCGGGCGCGGATGGCGGTCGCCACATCGGCGCAGACTACTCCGTCGGCGCCCGCCAGGAACAGGGCCATGAGCCGGGTGCGCGCCGCGCCGTAGGGTTCGTGCGGCGCCGGCGGCGCGGCGCGCGCATAGACCTTGAGGCCGGCGGTGTGGGCCGCCTGGACAAGCCCGGTGCTGACGATGGAGTCCTTGGGGCCCGGTTGGATCACCAGGGATTCGGGCGGGCCGATCGCCCCCGCCCAGGTGCGCACCGCCGCCAGGCCATCGGCGTTGGTCATGGCCTGGTAGCGCATTGCCGTAGGGTCGGACGGGCCACCCTCGGAGTCGATGAGTTGAAGGCGCCTCGCCTGTGACAGCGCGGCGAACGCCCGCAGCGCCGCCGGTTCGTTGGACTGGACGATCATGGCCGCCGCCGAGGAGTCATAGCCGCTCAGGCGGACGATTCGGGCCAGGGCTCTCTCCAGACTGACGTCCTGGACCGCGAAATAGCTCGGATGGACCAGGCGCGGCGAGACGCCCACCACCCGGGCGGCCCCGACGCTGCCGGCGCGGGCCAGGTCGATCACCTCCTGCAGGGAAAGCAGCGTTGGCGGCGCCGTCAGGGCCCGGCCGCCGGCCTTGGCGGGGCCGGTCAGCAGGGAGGTCAGTTCATGCAGGGTGAAGTCGTCGGAGAACCAGCCGCTGACCGCCGCGCCGTCGATGGTCTTGTCCTTGCGGCGGCCGGCGAAGTCGGGCCGGCCGGCGACGTCGGTGAAAAGCGAAAGCTCGTTGTTGGGGGCGACCACGAGCTCGCCGTCCGAGCTGACCGCCACCGGGGCGGTCAGGAAATCGGCGCCCTTGGCGATGGCGTCCTCATAGGCGGCCCGGCTTGGCGCCTTGGGGCCCGGGGCCACGAACACGATCGGCGGTGGCGGCGCTTCGGCCCTGGCCACGCCGGGCGCGGCCATGGCGGCGGCGGCGAGCAAGGCGGCGTCCCTGCGGGTGAGACTCATAACTGGCCAGACTAGCGGGGCCACGGCCCAGGCCAATGATGTTATTGACAACAGCGGTCAAATCCGCGCGCCTCGGAGGCGGAGAAGAAACCATGGTTCTCGCGCTTCTGATCGGCTTGGCGATTTTGGCCGCGGTGTTCGGGGGTGCGGTGATCGCCACGGCGCGCGCGCGCCACGAGCTTTCGCCCCGGCCGGAGGCCATCGCTATGGGCTTCGTCACCAACTTCTTCGACACCCTGGGGATAGGCTCCTTCGCTCCGACCACGGCCTGGTTGAAGCTGCGCAAGATCGTGCCCGACAGCTACATTCCGGCGGTGCTCAACGTCGGCCACGCCATCCCGACAGTGGTGCAGGCGGCGATCTTCATACATCTGGTGCAGGTCGATCCCTGGCTGCTCGTGGCCTGCATCGCCGCTTCGGTGGTCGGCGCTGTGGTGGGCGCGCCGATCGTGGTCCGCATGCCGGTGCGCGCGGTCCAGGGCGTGGTCGCCGGGGCCCTGCTAGCCGCGGTCGTCGCCTTCACCCTGACCAATCTCGGCCTGACCCCCGGCGGGGGAACGGCGCTCTTCCTGCCGCCCGCGAAGTTCGCCTTGGCCGTCGGCGCCTATTTCGTCCTCGGCGCCCTGATGACCTGCGGCATCGGCCTCTACGCTCCGTCCCTGGTCATGTTCAGCCTCATGGGCCTCGACACCCGGGCGGTGTTCCCGATCATGATGGGGGCCTGCGCCTTCCTGATGCCGGCCGGCAGCGTCGGCTTTCTGCGGTCGCGGCGCATCGACCTCGGAGTGGTGACGGCCATTGCGCTTGGCGGCGTGCCGGCGGTGCTGCTGGCCGCCCTGGTGGTCAAGTCGCTTCCGCTGACTGCGATCCGTTGGGGGGTGGTGGTGGTGGTTCTCTACACCGCCGCCTTGCTGCTCCGCTCGGCGCTGAGACCCGCGCCGGGCGAGGCGGCGCTCCTGGCCGAGCCACCCGTGGCGGAGCCCGGTACGCTCTAACGTCCCAGCAGGCGTCAGCGGCCGCTGGCCGCGCGCAGGCGCTCGAGCAGCTTGGGGTGCAGGTCGGAATTGGCCGCGCAGATCGAGCCGGTGGCGAGGGGATCTTCGCCGCCATCGGCGTCACTTATCTGGCCGCCGGCCTCGGTGACCAGCAAAAGGCCCGCGGCCAGGTCCCAGGAACTGAGATCGCGTTCCCAGTAACCGTCGAACCTTCCTGCCGCCACCCAGGCCAGATCGAGCGCCGCCGAACCGAACCGGCGTACGCCCGACACGCGCTGGGCGATCTGGTGGAGCTCCTTCAGGAACCGGGCGTGCTGGCCGTGGCCCATGAACGGGATGCCGGTGGCGAACACCGCCTCCTCGAACCGGCTGCGCGCGGCCACCCGCAGGCGGCGATCGTTCTGGTACGCGCCCCGGCCACGCTCGGCCCAATAGAGATCGTTCGTAGACGGATTATAGGTGACGCCAGCGACGATCACACCCTCGCGCTGCAGGGCGATGTTGATGGCGAAATGCGGCATGGCGTGCAGGAAGTTGGTCGTCCCGTCCAAGGGGTCGACGATCCAGGTGTGGGTCTTGTCGGTGCCTTCGATCAGACCCCGCTCTTCAGCCAGGAAGCCGTAGCCGGGCCGGGCGCGCGCCAGCTCTTCGAAGAGCATCTGCTCGGACTTCAGATCCGCCGCCGTCACATAGTCGGCCGCGCCCTTCTTGGAGACCTGCAGCTCGGTCACCTCGCCGAAATCCCGGGCCAGCGCCCGCCCGGCCTTGCGCGCGGCGTCCATCATCACCTTGACCAGCGCGGAGGGCGTGCTCACCCTAGTCCGCCCGGCGCATGTATTCGCCGGTTTCGGTGGACACCAGGATGCGCTCGCCCTCGCCCATGTAGGGCGGGATCATGATGCGCATGCCGTTGGAGGCCCTGGCCGGCTTGTAGGAGCTGGAGGCCGTCTGGCCCTTCACGGTGGGCTCGGTCTCGACCACCTGCAGCACCACGCTCTCCGGCAGTTCGATGCCGATGGGCCGCTCTTCGTGGAACTCCAGGGTCACCAGCATGCCGTCGTGCAGGAAGCGGATCTGGCCCTCGCCGACGAAGTCCTTTTGGAGCTCGATCTGGTCGTAAGTGCGCTGGTCCATGAACACCAGGGCGTCGCCCTGTTCGTACAGGTACTGGAATTCCTTCTGCTCCAGGGTCACCCGCTCGACGGTGTCGGACGAACGGAACCGCTCATTGAGCTTGCGGCCGTCGATGAGGTTCTTCAGCTCCACCTGGGCGAAGGCTCCGCCCTTGCCCGGCTTCACATGGGCGGTCTTGACCGCGACCCACAGGCCGCCGTCGTGCTGGATGACGTTGCCGACGCGGATGGCGTTGCCGTTGATCTTCATGATGTCTCGTATTCGCCTCGCCAAATCGGCGGCGGCGGAACCTAGTGGAGGGGAGCCGGGGTAGCAAGGCGAGCTCTTGGCGGGCTAGGTCGTCTCCGGTTGGGCCTTGGCCGCCACGGCCATGGCCACCGCCGGGCTCATGGCGTCGACCATGTTGGTGGGCATCAGAATCGTGGCCCCGCGTTCCTTGGTGGTCTCATAGATGATGTTCATCGCCCGCAGCTGCAGGGCGGTGGGGTGGTCGGCATAGGCTTGCGCCGCCAGGACGAACTGGCTGGCGACCTCGGCCTCGGCCGAGCCAAGGATGATCCGGGCCCGCTTCTCGCGCTCCGCCTGGGCTTCGCGTGACATGGCGTCCTGCAGGGCTTCGGGGATCGAGACATCGCGGATTTCCACGGCGCTGACCGACACCCCCCAGGCCTCGGTCTTGCGCCCGATCTCATTGCGCAGACGCTCATCCGCCGACTTCAGCTCCGACAGCAGCGCCGAAAGCATGGAAGAGCCGATCATTTCGCGCAGGGAGGTCTGGGAGATGCGGTCGATGGCCGTGCGGTAGTCAGTGATTTCCAGCGCGGCGGCGCGGGAGTCATGGACGCGCCAGAAGATTATGGCGTCGATGTTCACCGGCACCGTGTCACGGGTCAGGGCCTGCTCTGCGCTGAAGGCGGTGGTCTGGATGCGCTCGTCGATCACGGCCACGACATTGTCGATGATCGGCAGGATGAAGAACAGGCCGGGCCCCTTGACGCCCTGGAGCTTGCCTGCGCGCAGGACGACGAACCTCTGCCAAGTGTTGGCCATCTTCAGCGACAACGCCACGATGATCGCCGCCAGGAAGAACGGCGCGCCCGAGAGTCCGGGCGCCTGGGATTCAATGCCGGCGCCCAGCGCCACCAGCACGAAGACGATGAACAGGGTGATCGGGTTCATGGTTCGGTCCTCCCAACGCTGGAACGTAGCGTTGTCAGCCACGTTCTAACGCAGGTCATTGACCGGCTTAAGGAAAATCAGATGTCTGACCCGGATTCTGACGTCCGGCGGGAAACTCGGAGGTCGTACGATCCGGTTACGGGATCGACCACCGAGGTCACCACCGAGAGGCGCTCCGGCTCGGCCGGGTGGTGGGTGCTCGGGCTGGCGGCCGTGGTCGTGCTCGCCGCGGTGACGTTCCTCGCCACCCGCCCGCCGGCGACGGCCAACGACCAGTCCCTGGCGGCGGCGACGGCGCTGGGGGCCGCCCAGCAGTCGGCGCAGCAGGCCCAGGGGGCGGCGGCGGTCGCCCAGTCGAGCAGCCTGGCGGCCCAGGCGCAGGCCAACAGGCCCGCCTCGCCGTCCCTAGACACCGGCCCTCGCCAACCTGAGGGATCGCCGGATTCCGGGTCCAGAAGCTCATCCGACGCTTCGTCCCCCGCCCCGCAAAGCGACTCCAATCCGCCGAACTAAGTCCGCTCGGCCAAGCCAAGTGCGATCTCGGCGTTGAAGGCGACCACGGCCGCGGCCGGGCCGTCGGGATGGGCCCACACCCCCGCCGAGACCGCGATGAAATCCGCTCCGGCGGCGACCAGCGGGCGGCAGTTCGCTGTCGTGATCCCGCCAATGGCGACGCAAGGCGTCAGCATCGACTCCTGCCAGATGGAGAGGATTTCCGGATCGGCCCGGTGGAGGGTCTGTTTGGTCGTGGTCGGGAAGAAGGCTCCGAAAGCGACGTAGTCGGCTCCGGCCTCGGCCGCCGCCATGGCCAGGTCCCGGCTGGCGTGGCAGGTGACCCCGACGATGCGCTCGCCGCCCACCAGGGCGCGCGCCGCCGCAACGGTTCCATCGTCCTGGCCGATGTGAGCGCCGTCGCCGTCGTACCGGGCCGCCAGGTCGGGACTGTCGTTGAGGATGAGGCTGACGCCGCGCGCACGAGTAAGGGGCAGCAGCGCGGCCACGGCGGTAGCGATCTCGGCCTCGGGTGCATCCTTCAGCCGGATCTGCAGGGCGGCCACGTCGCCGGCCGCCAACACCGTTTCGACCGTGGCCGTGAAGGCGGCGATATCGGTTATCGTCGGCGGCGTGATTAAATAGAGGCGGCAGATCAGGGCCATGCCCGCCTCATGCCCTGTCTCGCCGGCTTTTCGCAACCGCTAGGGGGATCGCGCCTGGTGACCGCCAAGACTCTCTGCGATCGCACCCAGGCCATCACCTGCGCGGCGCCACGCCAGCAGCACCGGCCGCGCCTGGTCCTCGCCGCGACCATCCTGGCCTCGAGCCTCGATTTCGTCGACGGCTCGGTGGTCAATGTCGGGCTCCCGGCGATTGGGCGCAGCCTGCATGGCGGCGCGGCCGACCTGCAATGGCTGGTGAACGCCTACCTGCTCCCGCTGAGCGCCCTGTTGCTGCTGGGCGGCGCCTTGGGCGACCGGTTCGGTCGGCGGCTGCTGCTGGCCATGGGCATCGCCCTGTTCGCCGCCGGCTCGACCGCCTGCGCTCTGGCGCCGAGCCTGCCGTTCCTGATCGCCGCCAGGGGCGCGCAAGGCGCGGCTGCGGCTCTTATGCTGCCCAACAGCCTGGCCGTCCTCGGCGGGGCCTTCGATGGCGCCCAGCGCAACCGCGCCGTCGGCCTGTGGGCCGCCAGCGCCGCCGTAGCCGGCGCCATCGGCCCGGTCCTGGGCGGCTGGCTGATCGATACCGTGGGCTGGCGGGCGATCTTCCTCATCAACCTGCCGCTTGCCGTCGCTGCCATCGCCGTGGCGCTGTACGCCATCGAGCCGGACCCAGGTCGCGCTGCGGATACCCGCCTCGATATCAGGGGCGCGGTCCTGATCACGGCCGCGCTCACTGTGGCGACCTGGGCCCTCACCGAAGGCGCCGGTCCGCGGGGATGGAGCCTGGGCGCCGTCGTCGCCCTGATCGCCGGCGTTGTCTTCGCCGCGGGGTTCGTGTGGACCGAGGCGCGGCTCGGCGACCGGGCCATGACGCCGCCCGCCTTGTTCGGCTCGCGAGAGCTGGTGGCCCTCAACCTGCTCACCCTGCTGCTCTATGGCGTCATGGCCGGCTTCCTGCTGCTGCTGCCTTATCTGCTGATCACCGACCTGCGCTATTCGGCCACCGCCGCCGGGGCGGCCTTGCTGCCGATTCCGCTCGTCATGGCCGTGGCCTCGCCGCCCATGGGCGAGCTGGCCGGTCGCATCGGTCCGCGCGGGCCGCTGATCGCCGGCGCGGGCCTGGTCGCGGCGGGTTGCGGTCTGACGCTCCTGGCCCCGGAAGGCGGCGGCCATTGGACGACAGTCCTGCCGGCGGTGACGGTTGTCGCCCTGGGCATGGCCGCCGCGGCCGCTCCGCTCACCGCCGCCGTGCTGAGCACGGCGGATTCGCGCCACACCGGCGCGGCGTCAGGACTTAACAGCGCTGTCGCCCAACTTGGCGGGGTGGTCGTCATCGCGCTGATCGGCCAGGTTCTGGCGACTCGCGGGGCCAGCTTCGTCGAAGCTTTCGATGTCGCGGCCGTGATCGGAGCCGGGATCGCCCTGGCCGCCGGGGCGACGATCGCGATCGGGTTCAAGCCCAGGTCGAGCGGCAGACCGCTTCAGCGCGGCAACAGAACCTCGAGGCCATAGGCCGCCAGCGCGGTGGCCAGGGCGCTGGAGACGGCGATCCCGATGAACCAACCCAGGCGCCGCAGGACTGGGCGAGGCGGGTCGCCCGGTCCCGGCGGCCCTTCAATGATAGGCGGCATCTTCGGCGACCTTGCCCCGGAACAGCCAGTAGACGAGGGCTATGTAGCCGGCGATGAACGGGGCCAAGATCGCCACGCCGGCGAGCAGCAGGCCCAGAGCTCCCGGGGTGTTGGCCGCCGCGCGGAAGCTCACGTCATAGGGAACGATGGCCGGGAAGAAGCTGGCGGCCAGCCCCAAGTACCCTGACGCGAAGATGATCAGGGCGCCGGCGAACGGCGTGCGCTGCGCGTCGGCGCGAAGGCCAAGGATAATCGCCGCCATTCCGACCGCACCCAGGATCGGGATCGGCAGGCGCGGGGCCAGATGCGCCCATTGAACGCGCCCGCCGGCCAAGCCCCAGCGGGCGGCGACCCTGGGATCGACGGCCAGGGTGGCGAGGCTGACCACGGCCAGCAAGATGGCCACGGCGATGGCCGCCGCGAGCGCCCAGCGCCGGGCGTCGCCGTGCAGGGCGTCGCTGGTCTTGACCATCAGCCAGGTGGCCCCGAGCAGGGCGTAGCCGGCCACGACCCCGACCGCGGTCAGCAGGCTGTAGGGGCTGGCCCAGTCGAACGGCTGGCCGGCGAAGGCTCCGCCCGCCACTCTCACCCCCTGCACGAACCCACCGACGATCAGGCCTTGGGCGAGGGCGGCGGCGATCGAACCGCCGACGAAGGCGACGGTCCACCCGCGCTTGCCCCGTCGGCGGCCATGCAGGCGGAATTCAAACGCCACGCCCCGCAGGATTAACGCCAGGAGCATGGCCATGACAGGCAGGTAGAAGGCTGGCATCAGGATGGCATAGGCGCCCGGGAAGGCGGCGAACAGGCCGCCGCCGCCCAGGACCAGCCAGGTCTCGTTGCCGTCCCAGTAGGGGGCGATGGCGGCCATCATCACGTCGCGGTCGGCGTTCGAGCGGGCTAGCGGGAAGAGGATGCCGACCCCGAGGTCGAAACCATCGAGCAGCACATAGAGCAGAACCGCCGTGGCTATGACGATCACACCGATCAGGGGCAGATCAGGGCTCATGGCGTCACGGCTCCGGCGGGGCGGCGGCCATGGGCGTGCCGAGGGCGCGGGCGGTGGGTGGTTCGTCCCGTCTGGCCGGTCCCTGGGCTATCAGGCGCAGGATGTAGAGCACGCCGGCTGAGAAGATCAGAGCGTAGACGGCCAGGAACGCGAGGAGCGAGGCCGACACCTGATGGGCCCCTACCGGCGAGGCGCCGGCGGCCGTGCGCATGACATGCCAGACCACCCAAGGCTGGCGGCCGACCTCGGCCACGGTCCAGCCGGCGACGACGGCGATGAAACCGGTCGGTCCCATGAGCACTGCCGCCCGCAGGAAGAGGCGTGAACGCTCGGGCCCGCCGCTGGCCCACAGCACCACGCCCCATAACCCCAGGCCGATCATGGCCAGGCCCAGGCCGACCATGACCCGGAACGCCCAGAACACCACGCCCACCGGCGGCCGGTTCGCCGGGGCGAACGCCTTGAGGCCCTTCACCGTGGCGTTGGCGTCGCCGGCCGTGATCAGGCTGCCCAGGCGCGGGATCGAGACCGCGAAGCGGTTGGCGGCGATCCTGCGGTCTGGCCAGGCGATGACGTGGAAGGCTTGGCCGGGTCTGGTCTCCCAGAAGGCCTCGATGGCGGCGAGCTTGGATGGCTGGCGGTGCAAGACCTGTTTGCCGGCGTAGTCTCCGACGGCAAGCTGCAGTGGCGCGACGAGGGCGAACATACCGATGGCCATGCGCAGGGCGATCCGGCTCTCCGCCTGGTTCCTGTCCTTCAGCAGCGTGAAGGCGCTGGCTGCGGCCACGACCAGGGCGGTGACCAGATAGGCCGCCAGGACCATGTGGGCGAACCGCTCGGGAAATGACGGGTTGAAGATGGCGGCGATCCAGCTGGTGGCGACCAGCCGGCCGTCCGTCGCCACGGCGAACCCGGCCGGCGTCTGCATGAAGCTGTTGGCGGCGATGATCCAGAAGGCCGAGATCAGAGTCCCCGCGGCCACCAGGCAGGTGGCGAGGAAGTGAAGGCCAGGGCCAACCCGCTTCCAGCCCATGAGCATCACGCCCAGGAAGCTCGATTCGAGGAAAAAGGCGGTCAGCACCTCGAACGCCAGCATCGGGCCGATCACGCCTGCGGAGGCGCGGGAGAACACGCTCCAATTGGTGCCGAATTCGTAGCTCATGACGACGCCGGTCACCACGCCCATGCCGAACGAGAGGGCGAACACCTTGAGCCAGAACAGATAGAGGGTCTGGAAAACCTCCCGCTTGGTGGCCAGCCACAGCCCCTCGAGCACCGCCAGATAGCTGGCCAAGCCGATGGTGAACGAGGGGAAGATGATGTGGAAGGCGATGGTGAACGCGAACTGCAGCCGCGACAGCAGGATCGCATCGGACGTCATGGGTGGAGCTTACGCGCCCCGCAGGCGGCGCACAAACCGGCTTTAGGCGCTCGTTACACGCGCTCCAGAAGCGCCACCGTGCTTTGGCCACCGTCGGCGCACACCGACACGATCGCGCGTGACCCGGAAGCCATGGATGTCAGCTCCTTGGCGGCCTGGCTCAGAATGCGTGCGCCGGTGGCCGCGAATGGATGGCCGATGGCCAGCGATCCCCCATGCGGGTTCAATCTCCCCTGTGGAAAGGCGCCGAGGTCGACCTCAACGCCGGCGCGTTCGCGCCGGTAGACCGGGTCGGACGCCGCCTTGATATTGGCCAGCACCTGGGCGGCGAACGCCTCGTGCAGTTCGAACAGGGCGATGTCCGCGAACGCCAGGCCATGACGGGCGAGCAGCCTGGGGATGGCGCGCGCCGGGGCCATGAGGATGCCTTCGTCCAGGCGAAAGTCGATCGCCGCCATCTCCCAGTCGACGAAGCGGATCGCCGGCGTCACCCCCAAGCCCGCCAAGCCAGCCGCATCTCCCACCCAGACGGAGGCGGCGCCGTCGGTGACCGGCGAGGAGTTCCCGGCGGTGAGCGAACCTAGGCCGCTAGTCCGATCGAATGCCGGCGGCAGGGCGGCGAGCTTCTCGAGCGAAGTCTCCCGCCGGGGGATGGTGTCATGGTCAACTGCGCCGAAGGGAACGATGAGGTCGCTGAAGAAGCCGCCGTCCTGGCCGCCGATGGCGCCCTGGTGGCTCGAGAGGGCGTGGCGATCCTGATCGGCGCGGGCGATGGCGAACCGCCGGGCGGTATCCTCGGTGTGCTCGCCCTGAGAGCGGCCGCTGACCCGGTTGGTCCAGCCACGGTTGGGCAGTACGAAATCCGCCGCGGTTAGCCCGGTCAGAGCGGCGGCCGCCCCGGCCGGATCGCGGGCGAACTGGCCGATGATCGCATCGGCTTTGGCCATGGCCAGGGCGATCGGCACGTGGCTCATGGTCTCGACCCCGCCGAC
>OUNO010004845.1_pt1 | contig 32352 bp, 35 predicted proteins | sample 1779811 | NCBI WGS metagenome assembly OUNO01 (sample SAMEA3914804, study PRJEB12502) | metagenome | biome: forest; material: soil | place: Canada | collected 2010-06-25 | depth 0.3 m
GCCACGTGGCCGGCCGGGACGAAATCACTCACCGAGGGCGGAAGCAGCTGGGCCTGGTCAACCGGCCACGGACGGAAGGTCTTGCTCATCACCGAAGTGAATCACCATCCTCCCACCTCGTCGAGATCAAAGCCGGCGATTACGGAGGCAGTCTGCTAGAGCGCCTTCCGATTGCAAAATCATTTCCAATTGTTGCGGAACGCACGACGGCGCACACGCTTGCCCGCCTGGGCCGGCGTCGCTAAAGCCTGCACGTCGGGGCCAAGGGACCGCCAGCGCATGGAAGCCATCCTCGCCATCCTCGTGTTCATCGCCGCCCTGGGTGGGCTCAACTATTACGAATACGGACGCCTGGACTGAGGGAGTCAGTAAGTTGGGGCCCGTGAGCGATCGCGGCTGGGCTTTGGTCACCGGCGCTGGGCGCAGGATCGGCGCCGCCCTGGCGATCGCGACCGCCGAAGCCGGTTTCGACGTCATCGTCCATCATCGGGGCTCGGCCGAGGAAGCCGGCGCCACCGCCGGGCGCATCAAGGCCCTAGGCAGGCGCGCGATCGCCCGGGCGGGTGACCTGGCAGACCCGTCGGACTGTACCCGCCTGGTGGAGGCGACCCCTGGGGCGCTCACCTTGCTGGTTAACTCCGCCTCCCTGTTCGAGGACGATAGCGCCGAGACCCTCGACGTCGCCGCCTATGAGGCGACGATGGCGGTCAATCTGCGCGCGCCGCTGTTGCTGGCCCAGGCGATGGCGGCGGCCCTACCCGCCGACCGGACCGGTCTCATCGTCAATCTCACCGACCAGCGTGTCTGGCGGCTCACGCCACGCTTCTTCACCTACACGCTGAGCAAGGCCGGGTTGTGGACGGCCACCCAGACCCTCGCCCAGGCTCTCGCGCCGCGCATTCGGGTCAACGCCATCGGGCCGGGGCCGACCCTGCCCTCGGTCCACCAGTCGGAGGCGGAATTCGCCGCCCAGGCCGCCGCCGTGCCTCTCGAACGGGGACCGACACCCGCTGATATCGCCGCCGCCCTGACCTACCTGATCGACGCCGCCGCTGTTACCGGCCAGATGATCGCGGTGGACGGCGGCCAGCACCTGGCCTGGCGGACGCCGGACGCCATCCATGGCTGACCAAAGCCAGCCCACAGTGGCGGCCACGCGCGTGTTCGTGCGCGGCCTCGAGGTCCAGGTCGAGATCGGGATCTATCCCCACGAGCTGGGCGCCCGTCAGCCGCTGATGGTCGACATTGAGGTGGAGGTGGACGCGCATGGCTGGCGCCACCTGGCCGATACGGTGAACTACGAGATCCTGGTCGCCCATGCCCTGGCGATCGCCGAAACCGGGCACATCGGCCTGGTGGAATCCTACGCCCAGCGCCTGGCTGACGCCTGCGTCGCCGAACCGCGGGTGCTCACCGCCCGGGTGCGGGTCGAAAAGCCGCGGGCCCTGGCGCAGTGGGGCGCCGTGGCGGGGGTGGAGGTCGTGGCCGTTCGGCGCTAAGGGTCGAGCGTCTAAAGAGGGGGCCGCGCCGCCATGTCCGACAGTCTCGAGCCGCCGACCCCCCCGCCTTCGCCTACATCGCCGCCGCCAGCCCCAGCAGCCGTCACCCGGGACGAGCGGCAGATGGCCTTCGTGATCTACATTCTCTACCTCGCCCACTTCGTGCCGGTGCTGGGCTGGGTGGCCGCCATCGTCGGTCTGGTGCTCGCCTATGTGGAGCGCGCCACCGCGCCGGCGTGGCTGCAGAGCCACTACCTGTTCCAGATCCGGACCTTCTGGATCGGTCTGCTCTACGGGGCGGTATCGATCTTCCTGTGCATCATCCTGGTCGGTATTCCTCTGCTTTTGGCCACGTGGATCTGGTTCATCGTGCGCTGCGCGCTTGGGCTCTCCCGTCTGCTGCGCAGCGAGCCCTATCCGACGCCGGAGAGCTGGACGATCTGAAAACCCGCTTCGGGAAATCAGGCGGGCAGGAGTTCGCGCCGCACCAGCTTGGCGAAGTCGTCCATCAGCGACAGCGAGATGTTGCCCGGCCGGAAGCGGTAGTCGCCGATGCGCGACACCGGGGTGACCTCCGCAGCCGTTCCGACGATGAAGCACTCCGAACACTCGGCCAGCTCCTCGGGCCGGATGTGCCGTTCGATTACCTCGAAGCCCTTGGTCCTGGCGAGCTCCATCACCGAGCGGCGGGTGATGCCGTCCAGGAAGCAATCCGGCGTCGGCGTCAGCAGCGCACCGTCCTTGACGAAGAACACATTGGCCCCCGTCGCCTCGGCCACATAGCCGCGCCAGTCGAGCATCATGGCGTCGGCGCATCCTTCGCTTTCGGCGGCGTGCTTGGAGAGCGTACAGATCATGTAAAGCCCGGCGGCCTTGGACGCGGTCGGAGCGGTCTCGGGCGAAGGCCGCTTGTACTTGGCCCAGGCGAGCTCGATGCCGCGCCGCTTCTGCTCGGGGTTGAAATAGCTCGGCCAGTCCCACACCGCGATCGCCACGTGGATGCGGCTGTTGTGGGCCGCTACGCCGATGGTCTCCGAACCGCGCCAGGCAATGGGGCGGATGTAGCAGTCGATCAGGCCATTCTTGGCGCAGGTGGCCAGGGTCGCCTCGTTGATCTCGTCCTCTGTGAACGGGATCTCGAAATCCAGGATACGACCCGATTGGAACAGCCGCGCGGTGTGCTCGGCGAGCTTGAACACCTCGCCAGCGTACATGCGCTCGCCCTCGAACACCGCCGAGGCGTAGTGCAGGCCATGCGTCAGCACATGGATCTTGGCTTCCCGCCAAGGCGTGAACTGGCCATCGAGCCAGATCCAGCCGTCGCGATCGTCGTACGGGAGCATGGACATCGGACCTTCCTTTCGAGGCGCGGTTTAGACGACAGCGGGGCTTGGGTCGTCAAACAAAATGGCGCGAACTGAGCGGGAAGCGTAAGTCTGACGTCATGGCCGCAGAACCCGCGCCCAAGCACCTGCTGATCGTCGATGACGACGATCGTCTACGCGAGCTGTTGAAGCAGTTCCTGGTCCGCGCCGGCTTCCGCGTCAGCGTGGCTGCTTCGGCCGCCGCCGCCCGCCGGCTGCTCGAGACTCTGGAGTTCGACCTGCTGGTAGTCGATGTGATGATGCCGGGCGAGGACGGCTTTTCCCTGACCCGGTGGCTACGCGCCCAGCCCAAGCCGATCGGCGCCATACCGGTGCTGATCCTCACTGCACGCGGTCTGCCCGGCGACCGCATCGAGGGGCTGCAGCTCGGCGCCGACGACTATCTGGCCAAGCCGTTCGAGCCGCGCGAGCTGTCGCTGCGCATCGAGGCCATCCTGCGCCGGGTGACTCCGCCCGCAGATGGGCCGATCGTCATGGGCGCGTGCCAATTCGACCCGGCGCGCGGTGAGCTGACCGCCGAGGGTGAGGTCGTGCGCCTCACCGAGGCCGAGATCCGCCTGCTGCGCCGGCTGGCCATCGCCGCCCACAGCGCCGTGGACCGTCTCGACCTCGCCCGCGACAGCGCCGATCCCACCGGCCGGGCGGTCGACATCCAGGTCACGCGGTTGCGACGCAAGCTGGAGGCGGACCCGGCCAACCCGCGCTACCTGCGCACCGTGCGCGGCGTCGGCTACATGCTCACCCCCGACTGATGCCCAGCCCGAGGTTCTGGCCGGCCGCGTTCTGGCGGATCATCAAGCGCCAGGCCCCCACCTCGCTGTTCGGGCGCAGCCTGCTGATCATCGTCCTGCCGGTGACGATCATGCAGATCGCCGTCACCTATGTGTTCTTTGACGCCCATTGGCAGACGGTGAACAGCCATTTGACCGAGGGCGTGGCGGGCGACGTCGCCTGGGTGCTGAAAAGCTACGAAGAAGCACCGAGCGCGGCCAATCTGCGCCGGATAAGCGACCGCGCCCAGCAGACCATGAACCTGTCCATCGACCTGCAGAAGGGAGGGGTGCTGCCTCAAGGCCGCCGACCGCTGATGTTCGTGGCCGTGGACCGCTCGCTGCGCAAGGCGCTCGCCGAGCGTGTCGACGGCCCGGTGTGGTTCGACACCGCCCGTTACCCGGCGTACGTCGACATCCGGGTCAAGGTCCCGCAGGGGGTGATCCGGATCATCGCGCCCAAGGACCGGGTGTTCGCCACCAAGGGCCACATCTTCATCCTGTGGCTGACCGTGGCCACCCTGCTGCTCACCGGCATTTCCATCCTGTTCATCCGCAATCAGGTGCGGGCCATAGAGCGACTGGCCCAGGCGGCGGACGCCTTCGGCCGCGGCGTTGACCTTCCGTTCCGCCCGCATGGCGCGCGCGAGGTGCGTCAGGCCGCCCGGGCGTTCCTGGCCATGAAGGCGCGCATCCAGCGTCACGTGGATCAGCGCACCACTCTGCTGGCGGCGGTGAGCCACGACCTGCGCACCCCGCTGACCCGGCTGGCCCTCGAACTGGCCCTCTCCGAGCCAGGGGAGCGGATCGAGGAGATGAAGCGCGACGTGGCCGAGATGGAGCATATGATCGACGAGTACCTGGCCTTCGCCCGCGGCGAGGGCGCCGAAAGCATCGAAACCGTCGACCTTGGTCGCCTGTTAGACGAAGTCAGCCAGTCGGCCGGCCGAGCAGGCGCCCAGGTGGTGGTCGACGCCGAGCCGAACCTTGCCGCCGGCGTCCGTCCCAACGCTCTCAAGCGGGCGCTGTCCAATCTGATCATGAACGCCGCCGATCACGGCCAGATGGTCGAGGTGACCGGCCGCTCCGGTCAGACGGGCGGGGCCGAGATCACCATCGACGACAATGGCCCGGGCATCCCCGAGGAGCGCTACGAGGAGGCGTTCGCCCCATTCGGCCGGCTGGACGAGGGCCGCAGTCCGAATCACAAAGGCGTGGGACTGGGGCTGGCCATCGCCCGCGACATCATCCGCGGTCACGGGGGCGATGTGACCCTTGACCGCTCGCCCTTGGGCGGCCTGCGCGCCGTGGTGTGGGTGCCGGGGTAGGTGCAGCACCGCCCGATTGAGGACTATGTGACACAGCTACGACAATTCGCGCCGGGTCGCGATTGAACTGGCTGGACAGTAGTTCGGCCCATGTGCAACCTCGAGGCAACTGTAAGGCTCGGTCTCAAAGAGCCCAAGATCCACGGGGACCTTCAAAATGAAAACTCTACTCGCGGGCGCGAGCCTATTGCCGATGTTGATTCTGGCTGGCGCGGCGCACGCCGCCGATGCGAACACGGCCGGCGCCGGTGTCGCCGTCAGCGAAGTGATCGTCACCGGCACGCGCCAGACCGGGGTCAAGGCCGCCGACAGCGCCGCGCCCATCGTCATGGTCGGCGCCGACGCCCTCAAGCGGGTGGCCCAGCCGGACCTCATCACCTCGCTCGAGCAGAACCTTCCGTCGTTCAACTCCGAAGGCTATGGCCAGGACACCGCCGCTCTGGTGCTGACCGCCGATCTGCGCGGCCTCAACCCCAATGACACCCTAGTGCTGGTCGACGGCAAGCGCCGCCACCCGACGTCCAACCTGCACGTCGACCCGGGTCCGTTTCAGGGGGCCGCGTCCGCCGACCTTGGCCTCATTCCGATCGGCGCCATCGACCACATCGAAGTGCTGGAGGACGGCGCCGCCGCCCAGTACGGCACCGACGCCATCGCTGGGGTGATCAACATCATCCTCAAGAAGGGCACGGCCGGCAGCCTGTCGGTCACCGCAGGCCAGTATTACGAGGGCGACGGCAAGACCGGCGCCTGGTCGCTCAACAAGGGCTTCGATCTCGGCGGCCGTGGCTTCATCAATCTCACCGCCGAAGAGCGCTATCACGGCTTCAGCCAGCGGGGCAGCTGCGATTCCAGGTTCTCGAATACGGATTGCACCCTCAAAAGCACCCTCAGCCCCGAGGACACCGCCGGTATCCCGCTGACGCCGGGTTATCCGCTTGAGAACCGCATCTACGGCGACACCCAGTCGACCATCTACAACGGCATGTACAACGCCGGCTATGACCTCGGCGGCGGCGTGGAGCTGTACAGCTTCGGCAGCTACAGCCACCGGATCGCGTCTGCCTTCGAGAACTATCGGGCGCCGTCCAAGGTCACCCGGCTCGTTGACGGCACGCTCGTTGTGCCCTTCCCCGAGGGCTTCAGCCCCAGGGAAGAGACCCGGGAAGACGACTTCTCGGCCACCGGCGGCCTCAAGGGTGAGGCGGCGGGTTGGAACTGGGACCTGTCGACGACCTATGGTCGCGACAAGAACGACATTTTCACCATCAACTCGGCGAACGCCTCGCTGTTCGCCGACACCGGGTTCACGCCGACCAACTTCCACGACGGCTCCTTCACCGGCTGGCAGTGGACCAACAATCTCGACATCGACCGAGCGTTCGATGTCGGCATGGCGACGCCGCTCAACGTCGCTTTCGGCGGCGAGATCCGCAAAGATTCGTTTGGCATCACCGCCGGCGATGCGGCGTCGATCTACAAGGAGGGCGCCCAGTCCTATCCCGGCTTCCAGCCCACGGACGCGGGCACCCACTCGCGCACCAACTACGCCGCCTATATCGACTTCGCCGGCGACCCGATTAACAACCTCAAGATCGACCTCGCCGGGCGGTTCGAACACTACACCGACTTCGGCGACGCCACCTCGGGCAAACTGACCGCGCGCTATGATTTCACCCCGGCGATCGCCATCCGCGGCACGGTCAGCACCGGTTTCCGCGCCCCGACCCTGGCCGAGGAATACTATTCGGCCACCAACGTCGCCCCGTCCTTCGCAGTGGTGAACCTGCCGCCGAACTCGGCGGCGGCGGCGGCGGCGGGGTTCGGGCCGTTGAAGCCTGAAAAGTCCGACAACTACAGCGTCGGCTTTGTGGCCCACCCGATGGACCGCATGCAGTTCACGGTCGACGCCTACGAGATCGACATCCGCGACCGGATCATCAACACCGGCACACTGGTGGGCAAGTCGGGGTCCACGATCGTTTCGCAGGGCGTCCTCAACGCGATCGCCGCCCACGGCAACATCCTCGATCCGTCGGTGACCTACGTCGGGGCGGCCGTGTTCACCAACGGCGCCAACACGCGCACCCGCGGCGTCGAGGCGACCCTGACCTATGCCTCCGATTTCGGCGACATGGGCCACGTCGATTGGTCGGCGAGTTTCAGCTATAACGAAACCACGATTACCAAGCTGGACCCGCTACCGGCGACCGTTGCCAGCCCGGCATTCGGTCAGACCTCGCTGATTTCGCCGACGTCTCTCAGCTACCTGACCACCGCCCAACCCAAGGAAAAACTTATCCTCGGGGCCTACTGGACCCTCGGTCGCGTGAGCGTGAATGTGCGCGAAACCATCTACGGGCCGTCCAGCGTGATCTTCGCGCCCAACGGCGCCGGTATCGGTCCGAACGCCACCAATGTGCGCATCGGCACTACCGGTATCACCGACCTCAGCCTGGGCTACGACCTGTTCCACAACGTCAAACTCGAAGCCGGGGCCAACAATCTGTTCGACCACCGTCCGCCGGTCATCCCGTTCATACCGGGCGTCGGCCTCGCTGACGGTAACAATGTCTTTGACGAACCGGCCCAGTTCTCACCGTTCGGCATCGACGGCGGCTATTACTACGTGCGGGCCACGTACAGCTTCTGATCCGAGTCGCGGGCGAACTGGGCGCGAGCCCAGTTCGCCCGCCCGCCCGGCTAGCCATGCCCGCCGGCGACGGGCTAGACGTCTGGTCCCAATGCTAACCAGCCGCCTCGCCACCGAAGACGACCTACCGCAGCTTGAGGCGCTCATGGCTTTGTCCATCGATGCGTTGCAGCGGGGATTTCTCGACGACGCCCAGATCGCCGCCAGCCGCGCAGTCATGGGCCTGGACACCCAACTGGTCGCCGACCGGACCTATTTCCGCGTCGAGGACGATGGCGTGCTTGCCGGGTGCGGCGGCTGGAGCCGGCGCGCGACCCTCTATGGTGGCGACCACAGCACCGCCTTGCGCAACGCCGCCCTGCTCGATCCGGCGCGGGATGCGGCCAGGGTGCGGGCCATGTACACCCATCCGGCGTTCGCCCGCCGTGGCGTCGGCCGCCTGATCCTCAACCTGTGCGAAGCCGCGGCGGCGGCCGAAGGGTTCCGCCGGGTCCAGCTGATGGCCACCCTTTCCGGCGAGCCGCTCTATCGGGCCTGTGGCTATGAAGAGATCGAGCGCACCCACGCCGCGCCCGTGACCGGAGTCGAGGTGCCCTTGGTGCTGATGGGCAAGGCGATCGCGACGGCCGGACGGGACCATGGTTGAGGCCGGCGCCCGGTCCCTGACGGCCGCCATTGAACAGGCCTCGTCCCAGCTGGCCAGTGATCCGGCGGCGGCCGCCCGCCGGGCCGAGGCGATCTTGAAAATCGCTTCTGCCGATCCGCGCGCGGCCCTGATCCTGGCATCGGCCCGTCGCCGCCTGGGCGATGCGGCCGGAGCGCGCTCCGTGCTCGAACCCCTGGCCAGGGCCTACCCCAAGGCGGCGCTTACCGCCTATGAACTGGGCGCCGCCCTGGCGGCGCTCGGCGAGACTGGACTGGGGATCGCAGCCCTGCGCCGCGCCGTCGCGCTCAAGCCCGACCTGGCCGAGGCTTGGCGCGCCCTGGGCGACCAGCTGTTCCTGACCGGCGATGCCACCGGAGCAGAGGCCGCCTTCGCCCAGCACCTTCGGGCCTCAGTGCGCGATCCGGCCCTCAAGGGCGCAGCCGACGCTCTGTTCGAGGGCCGCCTCGCCGATGCCGAGCGGTTGCTGCGGGCGCACCTGGCGACACGCCCGAACGATGCCGTAGCCTTGCATATGCTGGCCGAGGCCTTCACCCGCCAGAACCGTGACGGCGAGGCGGAAATCCTGCTGGCGCACGCGCTCGAGGTCGATCCAGCCTTCGACGGGGTCCGGTTCGACTACGCCACCGTGCTGTTCCGGCGCCAGAAGGGCGTCGAGGCGATGGCGCAGCTGAGCCCTTTGCTGGCCCGCGAGCCTGCCAATCCAGCCTTTCGCAATCTGTTGGCCGCCTGCCTCGCCCTGACGGGAGAGCATGCGCGCGCGATTGAGGTCTACCGGTCCCTGCTGGGGGCCTACGCCAGCCAGCCGAAGATCTGGTTGAACCTCGGACATGTGCTCAGGACGGTGGGCCAGCCCAGGGACGCGGCCGGCGCCTATAAACGCGCCATCAAGCTGGCTCCGGGCCTTGGGGAAGCCTACTGGAGCTTCGCCAATCTCAAGGTGGCCGCGTTCACGTCCGCCGAGGAAACGGCGATGGCGGCCCAGCTGCAGCGCCCGGACCTGGCCGGCGAAGATCGGCTGCATCTGCATTTCGCCCTCGGAAAGGCGCTGGAGGACCGCGGCGAGGCCGAAGCCGCCCTGGCCCAATATACGGCCGGCGCGCGCCTGCGCCGCACGGATCAACCCTATGACTCGGAGGCGGTCACCGCACTCGTGCGGCGGTCCACGCGGCTGTTCACCAAGGCGTTCTTTGCCGACCGCGCCGGCGGCGGGTCGACCTCGCAGGCGCCGATCTTCATCGTTGGCCTGCCCCGCTCCGGCTCGACGCTGATCGAGCAGATCTTGGCCAGCCATTCCCAGGTCGAGGGCACCATGGAGCTGCCGGACATCGGTTACCTGGCCGGCGGGGTGACAGGCTATCCAGAGGGCCTGGCGGCGTTGCAGTCGGCGGCGTTGGCGGCCTTGGGAGAAGCCTTCGTCGGTGGGGCGGAGATCCATCGCAAACTCGGCCGCCCGCGCTTCGTCGACAAGATGCCCAACAACTTCCAGCACGTCGGCTTCATCCACCTGATCTTGCCGAGAGCGACGATCATCGATGCGCGCCGCCATCCGCTCGGCGCCGGCTTCTCGGCTTTCAAGCAGCTGTTCGCCCGCGGCCAGGCCTTCTCCGATGACCTTGGCGATATCGGCCGCTACTACCGTGACTATGTCGAGCTGATGGCGCACTTCGACGACGTCCTGCCCGGTCGCGTATACCGGCTGATCTACGAGAAACTGGTCGAGGACACCGAGGGCGAGGTCCGCCGTCTGCTCGAGCACTGCGGACTGGCTTTCGAGGACGCCTGCCTGAGGTTCCACGAGACCGCCCGCCCGGTCCGCACGGTGAGTTCCGAGCAGGTGCGCCGGCCGATCTACCGCGAGGGCCTGGACCATTGGCGGCGTTACGAGGCCCATCTTGGCCCGCTCGCCGACGCGCTCGGACCGGCTTTGGAGGGTTGGCGCTAGGCCGCCACCTCGCCATCGACCGTGGCCGTCAGGTGTCTGGGGACCAGCCACAGGGTCGGCAGGATCAGGGCATAAGCCGCGGTGATGGCGATCACGCAGGCGTTGAAGTTGTGGAACCGATCGTAAAGGTCGGCGCCCAGGATGTCGCCGAAGCGCGCGGCGACATAATAGAGGGCCCAGAACATCATCAGCACCGCCCCCTGCAGTCCAGGCGGGCACGAGCGGATGATGAGGTCGGTATAGGCGGCCGTGCACACCCCGCCCAACAGGCCGATGATCGCCGCGGCGACGAGCGCCTGGTTCACCGAATGGATGAAGGCCAGGGGGACCATCTGCGGCACCGCCACCAGGGTTCCCCAGAACAGCAGGGATCTCAGCCGGACGCGCCGACAGAGCCAGCCGAACAGCAGAAACGTGGGAATGAAGCCGGCGACGAAGATGGCGTTCCATTCGCCCCACTGGGCGTCGGTGGCGTGCAGGGTGTTCTGCATGAAGAACTGCAACGGCGTCGCCGAACCGGGCGAGAAGCTCCACAGCAGCCAGATGGCCAAGGCCGGGTAGATCGGCCAGTGTCGCACCAAGCGCTTCAGGTCGGCCAGACGGCTGGCTCCCGCCACTCGCTCGGCCTGGATATTGTCGAACACGCTCGCCGGCCGCCAAAGGCCATAGACGGCGACCGTCGCCATGACGGCCGCGCCGGCCAGAAACAGGATGCGGGCGGCCTGGTCCGCCTTTTGCCCCTCCAGCATCTGGCTGAGGGTCCCGCCCAGGAAGTTGGCGGTCAGGACCGGCACATAGAGAAAAACGTTCCAGGCGGCGGCGATCCGGCCGCTCATGACATGCTGCTGGCCGAGCGCCGAGGTGAGGCCCATCTGGGCGCTGGCCACGAACTGAAAGGTGATGGTCGAAAACGCCACCGCGGCCATCAAGCCCGCGTAGGTAATCGGGCTGAAAGCGAAGAACAGATAGATCGCCGAGGTGGCGGCGCCGAACAGGATAAAGAACCCGCGGTCGCGCCGGCCCAGCGGATTGAAGGTGTCGCGGGCGAAGCCGAACACCACGCCGAGATAGAGGGGAACGGCGGCGACCAGGCGGAACAACGCCACCTGATGCGCGGCCAGATGCAGGCGGTTCTTGAGGAAGAAGGTGACCGGCACCTCGATGAAGCCGCCGTTGGGGGCGCCGAAGCCCAGCAGCACGATGATGACGCCGAGATAAGCGTAGATGCGAAAGCGGGTGGCGCTCGCAAGCGGCCTCGGCGCGACGATCGCGACACCATCAGCGGCGTGGGCGCTCATGGCTCGGGGGCCTTCGCGCGGCGAGCGGCTGTCAGAATCCCGCCCCGATACGACCCAGGCGCTCGCGCATCTGCTTCAGGCGCTTGTCGATCTCGGCCATGGTGCGGTTGTAGGCCCCCTCGTCGGCGCGCCACACCTGAACGATGCGGGCCCACACCAGGGTCATGGCGGCGAGGCGCGGCGGCGTCGCCTCGACCCCGGCGGCCTCCAATATGGCCCGGGCGGTGCGGGGCAGATGTGGGGTGAGCAACATGAGGGCTGAGCCGTCGATGCTGGCGAGGGCCGAGCGCCACGGTCCCATGGCCTCGATCCGCGCCATGGCGGCATCGAACAGCCGGTCGTGGACATCGTCGGAGGGCGTGGCTGCGGTGGCCAGCGCCGCTTCGTCGAGGCGCGTGGCCAGGTGGTCGATCAGGGCCGTCTTGGAGTTGGCTTCGCGATAGAGGTCGGTCAGGGAAATGGCGGCCTTTTCGGCGACGTCGCGCAGGGTGACCTCTCGCCACGGCCGCTCGCCGCAGAGCGCGTTCAGCGCCACCAGCCCTTCTTCCAGCACCGCCTCGCGCGCGCTCATCGTCCGAGCTCCCGGGACCTGGCCGCGGCGGCGTTTACCGCCCTCTCCATCAACGCGGCCAGAGCATCATGGTCGATAAGCACCTTCAACGCCGCCTCGGTGGTGCCGCCGGGGGAGGTCACCCGCCGGCGAAGGGCCGCCGGCTCATCGCCACCGTCGGCCAGAAGGGCCGCCGCGCCGCACACGGTGGCCCGGACCATACGCGCGGCGTCCTCTTGCGGCAGGCCGGCCTTGGCCGCCGCCGCCTCCAGGGCCTCGATGAACGCGTAGAGATAGGCGGGCGCCGAGCCGGAGGCCGCGGTGGCGACGTGCATCAGGTCCTCCTCGGCCAGTCGGGTCACCGCTCCCAGGGGCGCGACCAGGACCGCAACCTCATCGGCTAAAGCGGCGTCGGCGGACCACAGGGCGATCGACCCCTGGCCGATGGCGCTGGCCAGGGTCGGCATGATCCGGACAATGGGCCGGCCGGCGAAGGCCTGGGCCAGATCGCCGGCGGCAAGCCCCGCGACCACCGAGACGATGGCTGCGCCGTGGGCCAGATGCGGTTCGAGCTGGGCGGCGACGGTGCGCCACAGCTGCGGCTTGACCGCGAAGATCACCGTGCGGGCGGCGGCGAGGGCCTCATCGGGTGGATTGAGCATCGCTCCGGCGTCCTGCGCCGCCAGCGCCGCCGGGCTGGGGTTGGGATCGCGGATCAGCATGTCCGGGGCGGCGACGGCGGCGACGCGGCGCCAGCCGTCGATCATCGCCCCGCCCATGGCCCCAGCGCCGGCGAAGAGTATGGGAAGGCGGGGCGGGCTCATGGCGGAGTCATATAGGCTCCGCGGCGTGGAGAAGAGAGGGTCGGCTGCCCTTACGCGTGGCCGACGGTCTCGAACATGCACGCCGCCATCGCTTCCTTGGGCGTCTTGGCCCCGGCGAACAGGAAGTCGAACGCCGGATAGAAGCGGTCTGCCGCCTCCATGGCCGCGTCGATCATCGAGGCCGTCTGGGCGGTGGTCGGGCGCTCGCCGTCAGGCAGGCACATGGCGTGGCGGAAGATCACCTCGCCGTCGTCGGCCCAGACCTCGAAATGGCCAAGCCACACCCGCTGATTGACCAGGTTGATGAGCTCGTGAGCCGAGGCGCGCTGTTCGGCCCCCGCCTTGCGGTCGATGGACAGGCAGAGCTGCAGGCAGTCGGCTTCCGGGCGCCAGGCAAACCACAACTCGTAATCCTTCCAATCCCCGGTAAGGGAGAAGGCGAGATCGCCATCCTCAGTGCGATCGAAGGTGAGATTCTCGGCCGACAACACATGCTCGACCACGTCCAGGGGATCGAGGGCGATGAGGGTGTCTTCTTCGTCCGGTCTCAAGTTGTCCATGGGCGCGGGCTCGTCCTGTTGGGCGGGTTGGTGGGGTCGCACGTACACGCGCGATGAGGCTTAGAGTGCTTCGCGGCCTTCGTCTCGTGCGAAGGTTCAGGCGTCTTTCTTCGGGGCCGAGGCGGCCAAGATCTGCGCGCGCAAGGCGTCGACCTCAGCCTTCAGGGCTTCGAATTCCTCCCGGCGAATGAGGTCCAGATCGGACGCCCACTTGTCGGATTGGGCGCGGAACGCGCTCTTGGCTTCTTCGCCGGCGGCCTGGGCGAGGCCCATGGCGGCCTGGGTAAGCTTGGCCATTTCATCGAGGAAGGGATTTTGCGACTGCATGGGAGCTCCTTAAACCATAGGGGCCGCGAATGCGAACACCGCGTGGGGACGCTACACCTGGGCGGCGTATGGCATTATGACGCGCCGCATGGCGCTCTCGTTCCCCGACATCCGTCCGGACATCTTCACCCTGCCAGCCATCCACGTGGGGAACCTGACCCTCGGGCCTTTCCCGCTGCGCTGGTATGCGCTGGCCTATATCGCCGGCATCTTGCTCGGCTGGCGCTACGCCCTGAACCTGGTCAGGAACGAGAAGCTCTGGCGGGGCCAGCCGGCGGCGGCGAGCCCGGTTCAGATCGACGACCTGATATTGTGGCTCACCCTGGGCGTCATCGTCGGCGGCCGGCTGGGCTACATCGTCTTCTATATGCTGCCCCTGATCGACGGCCGGGCGGCCTTGGCGGCGGATCCGCTCGAGGCCTTGCGCCTGTGGCATGGCGGCATGAGCTTCCATGGCGGCATGCTGGGGGTGGCCGCCACCCTGCTTGGATTCGCGCTCAGCCAGCGCCTGTCGCTTCTGGCCCTGGCCGACCTGGTGGCCGCGTGCGTGCCGATCGGCTTGTTCTTCGGGCGGATCGCCAACTTCATCAATGGCGAGCTGTGGGGCCGGGTGACGAGCGCGCCCTGGGGCATGGTGTTCTGCAGCCCCAACATCGCCAGCGGCCCGGAAGGCGCCTGCTTTGCTGGCTATCAGCCGCGCCATCCCAGCCAGCTCTACGAGGCGGCGTTGGAAGGCGCTGTGCTGTTCCTGGTGCTGCGGCTGGCTACTCACCGGGGCGGCTGGCTGGCCAGGCGCGGCGCGGTCACCGGCCTGTTCCTTGTCGGTTATGGGACGTTCCGGATCGCTCTGGAGAACGTGCGCATGCCGGATGTGGGACTGAGGGACCTGCCGTTTGGACTTACCGTCGGGATGATGCTGTCCGCGCCTATGGTCGCGGCCGGCGCCTGGCTGCTGTGGCGGGGGCTACGCGCGCCGGTTCCGATCGTCGATGCCCCAAGCTAGAGGCGCGCGCCCCTCCGGCTCCTCGGGGGAGGAGGGTTCCACCCTTCGCGACCGCCTGATCGCCCGCATCCGTCGGGACGGCCCGATCACCGTCGCCCAGTACATGGACGCCTGCCTGCACGACCAGGAGGCCGGCTATTACGCCACGCGACCCGGCCTAGGCGCCAAAGGTGACTTCATCACCGCCCCGCACGTCTCGCAGATGTTCGGCGAACTTATGGGCCTGTGGGCGGCGGAGGTGTGGATCCGCCTGGGCCGGCCAGCGCGCGTCCGGCTGGTCGAGCTCGGTCCGGGCGATGGGACCCTGATGAGCGACGCCCTGCGGGCGGTGCGGATCGCGCCCGGTTTCCGGGACGCGGCGGAGATCGTGCTGGTGGAGACCAGCGCGCCGCTGCGCAAGCGTCAGCTCGCCGCGCTGGATGGGCATGCGCCACGATGGCTGTCGGCGATCGGCGACATCGACGCCGGCGCCCCGGTGATCATCCTTGGCAATGAGTTCCTGGATTGCCTGCCGATCCGCCAGGCCGTGCGCCGCGCTGACGGCTGGCGCGAGCGCCGGATCGGGATCGATGGCTCCGGACGACTGAGTTTTGCCGCCAGCCAACCGGTCGATGGTCCCGACGTGCCGGAGGGCGCCGTTCTGGAATGGTCTACGGAGCTCGTGGCCATGGGCTCGGCCCTGGGCGCGCTGGTCGCCAGGGAGGGCGGGGCGGCGCTGCTGGTCGACTATGGCCGCTCAAAGCCCGCCTACGGCGACACCCTGCAGGCGCTGCGCGGCCACCACAAGGAGGACCCCCTTGCGCACCCCGGTCTTGCCGACCTGACCGCCCATGTGGATTTTCCGGCCTTCCTCACCGCGGCCGAGGCGACGGGCGTCCAGGTCTCGCCGGTGGAGTTTCAAGGTGACTTCTTGCGCCGGCTGGGGATCGAAGAACGTGCGGCGGGACTGGGCCGCGCCCATCCGGAGCAGGCGGAGAAGATCGGCCGCCAGCTCGCCCGACTGATCGCGCCGGATCAGATGGGCGAACTGTTCAAGGTCGCGCGGATCGCCGCGCCTGGACTCGAGCTTCCGTGACCGCGCCCGCGGTCTTGACCTCGTCGCTTCTGGCCGCACTCCCCGGCGTGCGCCACGCCTTCTTCACCCGCCGCGGCGGCGTATCGACCGGCCTGTTCGCCAGCCTCAACCTTGGCGTGGGATCGGGCGACGATGCGGCCGCCGTGGCCGAAAATCGCCGTCGCGCCGCAGAAGTGTTCGGCGTCGGCCCGGAAGCCCTCCGCACATGCTATCAGATCCACTCGATCCGCACGGTCATGGCCGAGGAAGATTGGGCCGTCGAGCGGCCGAGGGCCGACGCCGTCGTGGCCCGCCAGGCCGGTCTGGCATGCGGGGCGTTGGCGGCCGACTGCGCGCCGGTGCTGCTGGCCGAGCCTGAAGCGCGTGTGGTGGCCGCCGTCCATGCTGGCTGGCGTGGAGCCCTGGAGGGCGTGGTCGCATCGGCGGTCGAGGCCATGGCGGCGCTGGGCGCCAAGCCCGCGCGCATGGTCGGGGTCGTCGGCCCGTGCATCGCCCAGGCGTCCTACGAGGTCGGGCTGGAATTCCTGGAGGCGTTCGTCGCTCGCGACGCCGCCTGGGCGCGGTTCTTCGTCCCCGGCGCGGCGGACAAGCGCCAGTTCGACTTGCCGGGCTTCGTCCTCTCGCGCCTGGAAGCGGCCGGCGTCGGGACTTGCGAATCGATCGGGCGCGACACCTGCGCGGAAGAAGACCTGTTCTTCTCCAACCGGCGGGCGTTCCGCCGCGGCGAGGGCGACTACGGCCGGCTGATGAGCGCCATCATGCTGGAGCCCTGAACTTCGCAAACACCAACTCTGGATCGTCCGGGTCGAGGTTGTAGATGATCCCGCTGGCCCGATAGCCGGCCTTGGCCAGCAAGGCGCGCATGGAGGCGTTGGACTCGTTGGTCGAGGTGAACAGGACGTCCCCGTCGTGGGCGCTCTCGCAGCGCCCCATGAGCGCTGTGCCCAGGCCCTGGCGCCGTGAGGCCGGGGCGATCGCCAGCAGCTCAACGAAGGGCCGCGAAAAGAACCGTTTGCTGACGATGGCGTACCCGGCCGCCGCGCCGTCGGCCTCGGCGATCCAGCTCATGCCGAATTTCAACAGCTCGGGCACGAGCGCGGCGCGGTGGGCTTCCTGCGGCGCGCCGCAAGCGGTGTCGATATCCGCGATGGCCGCGGCGTCTCCTTCGACAGCGGGCCGGAGGGTAAAGTTCGTCATAACCGCAATCCCCAAAACTGGGAGCCCTTGCTCCCATCACCTCGCCTGTTAGAAGCCTGTCACATTCTGTTAAGCGCCTGGGGGCCTCGAATGAAGCTGGTGGCGGGCAATTCCAACCCCAGGCTCGCCGAGGCCATCGCCCAGTCCCTGGATGTGCCCCTGACCAAGGCCCAGGTGAAGCGGTTCGCGGACAACGAGGCCTGGGTCACCATCGAGGAAAACGTGCGCGGCGAGGACGTGTTTGTCCTGCAGTCCACCAGCTTTCCGGCCAACGACAATCTGATGGAACTGCTGGTGTGCATCGACGCACTGAAGAGGGCCTCGGCCAAGCGGATCACGGCGGTGACGCCCTACTTCGGCTATGCCCGGCAGGACCGCAAAGTTGGCGGCCGCACGCCCATCTCGGCCAAGCTCGTGGCCAATCTGATCACCCGCGCCGGCGCCGATCGGGTCCTGACCATGGACCTGCATTCGGGCCAGATTCAGGGGTTCTTCGACATCCCCACCGACAATCTCCAGGCCGCGCCGCTGATGGCCGAAGACATCAAGGCCCACTATCGCGACTGCGGCGATCTGCTGATCGTTTCGCCGGACGTAGGCGGGGTCGTGCGGGCTCTGGCCCTGGCGCGGCGGCTGAATGCGGGTTTGGCCATCGTCGACAAACGTCGCCAGGGGCCGGGAGTCTCCGAGGTGGCCAATATCGTCGGCGACGTGGCCGGCCGTCGGCTGGTGATCTTCGACGACATCGTCGACTCGGCGACCACCCTGTGCAGCGCCGCCAAGTCGCTTACCGACGCTGGGGCGCTGGAGGTCTCGGCCTACGTCATCCACGGCGTGCTCTCTGGCGAGGCGGTGGAGCGGGTCAACGCCTCGGTGCTCAAGGAGCTGGTGGTTACCGATTCGATCACCTCCGACGCGCGCATCAAGCCGGGCGGCAAGATCCGGTTGGTGAGCTGCGCGCGCTTGATCGGCGAGGCGATCCGGCGCATCGCCAACGAAGAGTCGGTGTCCAAGCTGTTCGATTGAGCATCGCAGGCGGCTATAAGGCCGCGAGTCACATTGTCGCCCCCTCGGGAAGGCAATCGCGGACAATGGTTCGCCTGAGGAAACCGAACGCATGACCTGGCTTCGCACCGCGCGCGTCCTTGTCGTCGTCGGCGTGGCCGGGGCTGCCGTCTGCACGCCGTTGGCGGTCACCGTGGCGCGTCCGAAGGAGGTGGAGGTGGTGGTTCCGCCGCCGCCGCCGCCGCCGGCCGGCCCGGTGGCTTTGCCGGGCCGCACCGTGGCCGACGCCGCCGCCTTCCAGGCCTGGTTCGAGCGGGTCGGCGGCGCCTCGCCGACCTTCACCAGCGGGGCGGGCGTGGCCCAGACCCTGAAGGATGCCGCCGCCTATGAGCCCAAGGCGCTGATCCGCGGAGCGATCGCCTACGCCGCCATCGCCGCCCTCCAGGACCAGCAGTTCGTGGCCGAGCTGCGCTCCGCCGGCAATTCGCCCGACAATCGCCGGCTGATGGCCGGCTATCTGATCGCCGATCCCGCCTACGCCCTGCTGTTCAGGAGCTCGGACCGCGCCGCCGGCCTGGCCCGCGAGGCCCTGGGCGGGCCGGGTCTGAGGCTCTACGCCACCGGAAAGGCCGTCCGGCAGGCATCCTACGATATCCAGCACCAGCCTTGGTCCAAGTTGGATGTCGAGGCGCGGCCGGCGCGGCTGGCTGCGGTCGAGGCCCAGGGCCAGCAACCTCTGCCCTATGCCGCTGACCATATCGACGCCCTGCAACGCGTCATCGCCGGCGGCGCGCCATCAATCAGCGCCTCGGCGCTCGCCCCGCCATACACGCCGCTGGTGGCCAAGGCCCTGCAGCTGGCGGCCATCGCCGCGCTCGGCGAAGCCAGCGACGCGCTCTATGACCGGCTGGCGGCGCTGGCCTCGGACGAACCGACAGGCAACTGCCTGCACATCGCCAAGTTGAACCTCTTCCAGTGCCTGGCCGTGGCCAGGCCCAATTATGAGGACATGTTCTGCACCGGCCAGCACGCGATGATGGACACGGGCGCCTGCATGGTCGTCAACGCCGGCCTGGCCGTGCCGGTCGAGCCGCCCGTCGTCGGCCCGACAGTGACCTTCAGGGTGACGACGCCGGCGCACCCCGTCCGCCGCCGGAGGAAATGAGGAACTAGCAGCTAGGTCTTGAGACCCGGGCTGAGGGCGGCGCTGGTTGCCTTGAGACCTTCGTCCATCATCGCCCCGACTGTCGGGGCGGCCGAGTGGGGCAGAACGTCGGCGATCCACACCAGCCGGCTCCCGCCGCCCTCGGCGAATGCCTGGAACGAGGCGTTGTGGTGAGCGAGTCGCTCGCTGCGCACCGAATAGGCCAGGCGCCGCGCGCCCTCATCGACATCGACGATCACCTCGCGCGCCACCAGGCCGTTGGCGAAAGTGACCAGCCGCGCCCCCTCCTCCATCGTCACATCGACGACGAAACCGGGCGCAAAGCGGGTGTGCACGGCGCCGATGTCGCGCACCACGTCCCACACCGCGTCCGCTCGGGCGGCGAGGGGAATTTCCCGGTGAATTGAAGCCATGACGATCTCCTGTGAGGGGAGATCGACACTGCCACCGAACGGTCCGCGCGGCTGGCGACATTCGGACCTGGTCGAAAGCGGGAAGCCCGGGCCCGTCCGCTATCGAGGGGAGATCGAGACTCCGGCTTGATTGCATCGCGGGCCGCCTTCGTGTATCGAGCCGCACCTTTTTTGAGCGGGCGAACCGACAGGGGATTCTCCGCACGCCGCGCGCATCCGCGCGGCGAACTTTTTTCGAGGCGAGGCCATGGCCGATATCGTTCTGAATGTGGAGGTGCGTGAGCGCACCGGGGCCGGCGGCGCGCGCGCCGTGCGGCGCGAGGGGCTGGTCCCCGGCATCCTCTATGGCGGCCCCCAGTCGCCCGTGTCGATCGCGGTCAAGTCCGGCGAGTTCAACAAGGCTTTGATCACCGGCAAACTGCTAGGCCACCTGGTCACGCTGAAGTACGGCGACGAGGTCCAGCCGGTGATCGCCAAGGACGTGCAGTTCCACCCGGTCACCGACGTGGCCATGCACTTCGATCTCTATCGGGTCGAGGCCGACCAACTGATCAGCATCGGGGTGCCGGTGACGTTCCGCAACCACGACCTCTCGCCCGGCCTCAAGCGCGGCGGGACACTTAACGTCAACTTGCACGAAGTCGAACTTATGGTTCCGGCCGACAAGATTCCCGAGGAGATCGTCATTGATCTCACCGGGCTTGAGATCGGCGATTCCGTGCGCGCCTCCGAGCTGAGCTTGCCGCCAGGCGCCGAGCTCAGCGCCCGCCTCAGCGAGGCCACCGTGGCCTCGATCGCCACGTCTTCGTCGATGGCCGAGGAAGAAGAGGAAGCGGCCGCCGGCGAGGTTGAAGGCGAAGGCGAAGCCACCGAAGAGGAAGCCGAATAGGGCCTGATCTCCTCCGCCATAGGGAGAGGTTCTTTTGCTGATCCTCGCCGGTCTGGGCAATCCGGGGCCGGATTATGCCAGGAACCGGCACAACCTGGGGGCTCTGGCGGTGGACGCCATCGCTCGCCGGTGGAGCTTCGACCGCGAGCGCTCGCGGTTCTCGAGCCTGGCCCGGGAAGGGGCGATCGACACGCCGCAAGGGCCGGCGCGCGCCCTGATCCTCAAGCCGCTGACCTATTACAACGACAGCGGCAAGGCCGTGGGCGAGGCCCTGAAATTCTACAAACTTGGCCCTGGTGACGTGGTTGTGTTCTACGACGAGATCGATCTCGCCCCGGGCCGGTTCCGGATGAAGACCGGCGGCGGGGCGGCGGGCAACAACGGCATCCGTTCGATCACCGCCCACATCGGCCCGGACTTCCGCCGCGCCCGGCTGGGGACCGGCCATCCCGGCCATAAGGACCTGGTGATGGGCCACGTGCTGTCGGATTTCCACAAGGTCGACGTCCCCTGGGTGGCGGCGCTGATCAGCGCCTGCGCCGACGCAGCGGCCCTGCTGGCCCTGGGCGAAGACGAGCGCTATCAGGCCGAGGTCATGCGCCTGGCCCCCGCCGTCAAGTTCGATCCCCGCCGGGAAGAGCCCTAGATGCTGGGCATCTTCGGCGTCTCATTGCTGTTCTCGATCGCCCTGTGCGTTCATGTGGTGCGCACCAACCAGTCGATGTTCTGGCTATGGATCATCCTTATGATTCCGTGGCTGGGCGGGCTGGTATATCTGGCGGCGGTGGTCGTCCCGTCGATGACCGGCAGCCCATCGGCCAGACGCCTGGGCCAGAACGCCCGCGACGCCATGGACCCCACCCGCGAATACCGCGCGGCCACGACGGTGTGTCAGGAGACGCCCACGGTGCACAACCGCATGCGCCTGGCCAAGGCGGCGGCGGCGCTCGGTCGCCATGGCGAGGCGGAGTACCTGTTCGCCCAGGCCGCCCAGGGCATTCATGCCGAAGATCCGGCCCTGGTGCTGGGCCGGGCCAACGCGCTCCTTGAGCTCGGCCGCCATGGCGAGGCGCTGAGCTTGCTGGAGAAGCTCGGTGAGGACGGCGAACGCGGGCGCACTCCCCCCGCCGCCCTGGCGCTGGGCCGCGCCTATGAGGGACTGGGCCGGATCGCCGAGGCGGACCGGGCCTATGATTGGGCCGCAGGCCGGCTGCCAGGGCTTGAGGGCGTGGGCCGCTACGCCGCTTTCCTCGCCCGCCAGGGGCGACGTGCCGAGGCGCAGGAGGTCATCGGCGATATGGACCAGCGCATCGCCAAGGCCAATCCGCAGTTCCGCCGCGAGGGCCGCCACTGGCGCGAGCTGGCCGCCAAGGCGCTGGCCGGATCGTGAGCGGGCGCGGCAATGCAAGGGGGAGGGGTTACGGCCTCGCATGTTCATGGCGTTGAAGGTGGCCATCGTCGGCCTGCCCAATGTCGGCAAGTCGACCCTGTTCAACGCGGTGACCCAGACCGCGGCCGCCCAGGCGGCCAACTATCCGTTCTGCACCATCGAGCCCAATGTCGGGGAGGTGGCCGTGCCCGAGTCGCGGCTGGGCGTCCTGGCGAGGATCGCCGGCGCGAAGGAAATCATCCCCGCGCGCATCACCTTCGTCGATGTCGCCGGCCTGGTGCGAGGCGCGGCCGTGGGCGAGGGCCTGGGTAATCAGTTCCTGGCCAATATCCGCGACTGCGACGCCGTCGCCCTGGTGGCGCGGTGCTTCGAGGACGATGACGTCAGCCACGTGGAGGGGCGCGTCGATCCGATCGCCGACCTCGACATCATCGCCACCGAGCTGATGCTGGCTGATCTGGAGAGCCTCGAGCGACGGCTTCCGGCGCTGGAGAAGCGGGCTAAAGGCGGTGACAAGGAGAGCCTCGCAGCCCTGCGCCTGGCCAATCTGGCCCTGGTCGAGCTCAACGACGGGCGCCCGGCCCGGGCGGCGAAGGTGGCCGAAGATGACGCCAAGGCCTGGCGGATGCTGCAGCTGCTGACCACCAAGCCGATGCTGATCGTGGCCAACGTTGACGAGGCCTCGGCCAGCGCCGGCAACGCCCTGTCGGTCAAGGTCGCCGAACGCGCCGCGGCCGAAGGGGCCAAGGCGGTGGTCATTTCGGCCAAGATCGAGAGCGAGATCGCCGTCCTGGAGCCAGAGGAGCGGACGGAATTCCTGGAGGCCCTGGGTCTTCACGAGGCCGGCCTCGACCGGCTGATCCACGAGGCCTACGTGCTGCTCGGGCTGCAGACCTATTTCACCGCCGGACCCAAGGAGGCGCGGGCCTGGACCGTCGCGGTGGGGGTCACCGCGCCCGAGGCGGCGGGGGTCATTCACACCGATTTCGAGAAGGGCTTCATCCGCGCCGAGGTCATCGCCTATGAAGACTATGTCCGCCTGAACGGCGAGGCCGGCGCGCGCGAGGCCGGGCGCCTGCGTTCCGAGGGGCGCGACTATGTCGTGCGCGAGGGCGATGTCATGCACTTCCGGTTCAATGTCTGATGGCCGAGCGGATCGAGCTCACCAGTCCTCTGGACGCGTTCCGCCTCGGCGCCTGGCGCGATACGCCGCCCGATGCCCGGCGTGGCGGACTGATCGTGATCCAGGAGATCTTCGGGGTGACCGACCACATCCGCGAGACGGCGGCCGCTTTCGCCGAGGAGGGTTATGAGACCCTGGCCCCGTCGCTCTACGACCGGCGAGCACAGGGCTTCGAGGCCGGTTACGACGGGCCGGACGTCGGCCGCGCCCGGTATCTGTCGGAAGCCACGCCGTGGGAAGAGGTGGCGGCGGATCTGGGCGCCTGCGTCGCCGCGCTCGCTCCGCCCGTCTTCGCGGTGGGCTATTGCTGGGGCGGAACCGCCGCGTGGCTGGCGGCCTGCCGGGTCCAGGGCGTCGCCGCGGCGTCGTGCTACTACGGCCGGCGAATTCCCGAGCTCGTGGGCGAGATCCCGCTCTGCCCGGTGATCGCCCATTTCGGCCGCCACGACCCTTCGATCCCGCCCGAGGTGGTGGAGACGATCGCCGAGGCCCATCCCGACATGCCGCTGTATATCTATGACGCCGGCCATGGCTTCGCGTCCGACCGCCGGAACGACTATCATCCGGACAGCGCCCGGCTGGCGCGCCTGCGCACCTTGCAGCTGTTCGCGCGCGCCGGCGGTCGGGGAGAGTTCTAGAAAGGGATCGGTCCATGTCGGCGAACTTCGATGAGCACGACCGCCGCGAGTTGATCCGGGAGGCGGAGCGCGAGCGGACGCGCCTGCATGACGAGATGGCGCGGGTGGTTGCGCCCCTCGATCAGCAACTGGCCGCCGTCGAGTCGAGCCTCAAACGCCTTACCCATGACCTGCCCGCGGGCGACCTATGCCCGATGTGCTGGTACGGGCACGGCGTGACCTCCCCGATGCGGGGAACGCCGGAGAAACCGGTGAACCCGATGCGCAACCGATACGCCTGCCGGGCCTGCGGCTACGCGGAACTGAGACGCGCCTAGCGGTCAGATGATCTCGAAGTAGCGCTCGAGCTCCCAGCTGGTGACCCGGCGGCGGAACTGGCGCTCCTCCCACAGGCGGGTATTGGCGTAGTGCTCGACGAATTCGCGGCCGAACAGGTCGGCGGCGATGCTCGATCCCTTGAGACGCTCGGCGGCCTCACCCAGGGTGGTCGGGAACCGCAGCTCGGGCGAGAAGGTCTTGGCGTAGGCGTCGCCGGTGACCGGCTCGGTCGGTTCGATGCGGTTTTCCACCCCCCAAAGCCCCGAGCCTAGCGTGGCCGCCAGGGCGATGTGCGGGTGTATGTCCGCCGCCGCCACCCGGTATTCGACCCGCTGGCTCTTTGGGCCGCCGCCGATCACGCGCAGGGCGACCGTGCGATTCTCGACCCCCCAGGTGGCGTTGGTCGGGGCCCAGTAGCCCGGGATCAGGCGCGAGTAGCTGTTCACCGTGCCGGCGACCATGGCCAAGAGCTCGGGCATCAGCCGCTGCTGGCCACCGACGAACCAGCGCATGACCTCCGACATGCCAAACGGCGCGGCCTGGTCGTGGAAGACCGGCGCCCCCTGGCGGTCGGCGAGGGAGAGGTGGATGTGACCAGACTGGCCGGGCCAGTCGTCCGACCACTTGGCCATGAACGTCGCCATCAGGCCGCGCCTCTGGGCCAGCACCTTGGCGAAGGTCTTGAACAGGGCGGCGCGGTCGGCCGCCTCGAGGGCGCCCTCCGCCTGCAGGGCCGCTTCCAGCACGCCGGCGCCGGTCTCGGTATGCAGACCCTCGAGCGGCATGCGCATGGCTTCGCAGCTGTCCAGCAGATCGTGGTGGAGGTCGGCGTGGACCGAGCTGCGCAGCACCGAATAGCCGAAATAGCCCGGACTCAGCGGCTTGAGGTTGCGATAGCCCTTGTCCCGGATGGATTGCGGGGTCTCGTCGAAGACGAAGAATTCGAACTCGAACCCGGCCTTAGCTGAAAATCCCAGGGCGTCGGCGCGCTCGAGCACCCGGCGCAACAAACCGCGCGGACATATGGCCTCCGCCTTGCCGGCGAACTCGCCCAGGACGAACAGGGTCGCCTCTTCGAAGGGAATGCGACGCGCCGTGCCGGGGGCCAAGCGGACCGCGACGTCCGGGAAGCCGGTGTGCCATCCGGTGTAGTCGAGGTTGTCGAGGATCTGATCCTGGGAATCCCAACCGAGCACCACGTCGCAGAAGCCAAATCCGGACTGCAGGGACGAGATCAGCTTGTCGCGGTGCATGTATTTACCGCGCATCACTCCGTCGACGTCGAACACCCCGACCTTGAACGCCTTGAATGCGTCCGAACGGACCACGGCGATCAGGGCCTCGGCCGAGAGGTTGGCCAGTTCCGGCATCAGCGGCTCCCCCGGGCGATGGCGGGCGGATCGCCGGCCAGGGCCCGCTGCAGAATGGCCCCATAGTCGCCGGCGGTGAAGGCGACCGGATTGGTGGCGGCCGAGGGATCCTCCACCGCCATCTGGCTGACGCGGGTGACCTCGTCGGCCGGCACGCCGGCTTCGGCCAGGCTCATCGGTATGCCCACTTCGGCCCGCAGATCGAGCACCCAGGCCAGGAGATCGTCGGCCTCCTCGCCCAGCCCGAGCATGCGCGCCAGGGCCGCGGCGTCTGGGTCGATGTCCGGGCGGTTGGCGGCAATCACATAGGGCATGAGGATCGCGTTCAGCAGTCCGTGGTGGACGCCGTAGAGGGCTCCCAGCGGATGGGCCAGGGCATGCATGGCCCCAAGGCCGCGCTGGAAGGCGGTCGCGCCGGCCTCGGCGGCGGCCAGCATGTGCGAGCGGGCCTCGATGTTGGCCCCGTCGCGCACTGCCAGGGCCAGCCAGTCCTTGACCAGGCGGGCGCCCTCCACCGCCACGCCGCGCGCCAGCGGATGGTAGGCCGGCGCGAAGAAGGCTTCGAGGTTATGCGACAGGGCGTCCATGCCCACCGCCGCGGTCAGGCCTGGCGGCAGGCCCACGGTCAGGACCGGATCGGCGATCACCAGCCGCGGCATCATGGCCGGGTGGAAAATTATGCGCTTGAGCCGGGCGCCCTCATCCTTGATCACGCTGGCCCGTCCGACTTCCGAGCCGGTGCCGGCGGTGGTCGGCACGGCGATGACCGGCAGCATCTTCGCCGGATCGGCGCGCCGGAAATTATCGCCGATGTCTTCGAAGTCCCACAGCGGCCGGTCCTGGAAGGTGGCGAAGGCGATGGCCTTGCCGGCGTCGAGCGCGCTGCCGCCGCCGAACGCAACCACCCCGTCGGCGCGGTGAGTACGGAGGGCTTCGCCGCCGTGGGCGACGTTGTCACCGGTCGGGTCGCCGGCGATGTCGCTGAAGGCGGCTAGGTCGAGCCCGGCGGCGACCGTGGCGGCCCAAGCCTCGGCGATCATTGGGCTGGCGGCCAATCCCCGGTCGGTGACCAGAAGCGGCCGCTCGATCCCGACCGATCGGCAGGCCTCGGCCAGCTCGGCGATGCGGCCGGCGCCGAAGCGAATGGCGGTCGGGTAATTCCAATTTCCGGCGAGGGGGGGCATGGCGCGCGGTCCTAGCCGATCGATGGCGGAATGACCAATCGATGTCGATGCGCCTTGCGCCTAGGCTTCGTCCTCGATCCGGCGACGGAGCTCCGGATCGTGTTCGATGCGGCGCAGGAGAACCGCCTGGGCGATCAGTAGTCCGATGCCGGCCCCGTAGCCGGAGAAGGCTCCGCCGGGATAGCGTCCGCCGTGAGTTGCGTCGTGGATCTGCCAGAAGATGAACCCGGCCAGGCCGATGAGTACGCCGACGCCCGAGAGCACCGAGATCACGCTCTGGCCGAAGCCGGTGCGGTAACTGGTCCACAGGTGGCGCAGCAAGGCGTGGCGCAGTCCGGGCACGCCCAGCACGATGGTGACCGAGGCCACCAGGAACATGCCCGGAAAGATGGCCGTGCGCGCCAGCTTCAGGGCCTCGCCGGCGCTGGGCACCCGCCAGGCTTCGAGCGCGGCGCCGAGATAGGTCAGGGCGGCCACCGCCAGCAGGGTGTGCTGCATGCGCCGGAACAAGCGCCAGGACGGGGTGAAAGCCATCGGGATCAAAGATTGGGGCTCTTGAGGGCGAAGATAAGGTGTTGGGGTCTCCAGATAGGCCGGACGCGGGTCAGAACCCAAGTTCTATCCCGTCATCAATGTCCTTCGAAAGCCACGAGTGCCGAGACCGCCAGGCCGGCGGCGCGCAGCTTGGCGGCCCCGCCCAGCCACGGCAGGTCGACCACGAAGCCGGCGGCGACGATCTCGGCGCCGGCCTCGCGCAGCAGATGGACGGCGGCCAGCGCCGTACCGCCGGTGGCGATGAGGTCGTCGACCAGGAACACCCGCTCGCCGGCCAGAATCGCGTCCATGTGCATTTCCATGGCGTCAGCGCCGTACTCCAGGGCGTATTCCACCGCCCGGGTCTTGTGCGGCAGCTTGCCTTTCTTGCGCAGGGGCACGAAGCCGGCCGAGAGCTGGTGGGCCACGGCGCCGCCGAGGATAAAGCCGCGCGCCTCGATGCCGGCGACCTTGTCGATCTTCATGCCGGCCAGAGGCTGAACCAGTTCGTCCACGCTCTGGCGGAAAGCCCTGGCGTCGGCCAGCAAGGTGGTGATGTCGCGGAACATGATCCCAGGGGTGGGATAGTCCGGGATGGCGCGGATGGTTTCGGCGAGGTTCATTCAGGACTCGGTTTTGAGGACGCGGCCAGCGACGGCGGCGAGACGCATGGCCATGGCCGGATCGCGCGCCGCCGGCGCGGTGATCAGGGCCCCGTCGAGGGCAGTGTCGATGGGCGAGGGCGGTCGCCGGGCCGGCAGGGACTGGGCGAGATGGCGGACCAGGGCGCGGGCCTTGCTGGCGTTGGCGTTCAGCACCTCGACGATGTGCGCCACCTCCACATGGGCGAAATCCTCATGCCAGCAGTCGTAGTCGGTCACCATGGCCACGCTGGCGTAAGGCAGTTCGGCCTCCCGGGCGAGCTTGGCCTCGGGCATGTTGGTCATGCCGATGACATCGCACCCCCAGGACCGATAGAGGGCGCTTTCGGCCTTGGTGGAGAACTGCGGTCCTTCCATGGCCAGATATACGCCGCCTTCGATGACGCGCGCGCCGGCGGCGCGGCCGGCGCCGGCGGCCAGGCCCGACAGGCGCGGGCAGACCGGTTCGGCCATGGAGACGTGGGCGGCCAGACCGGGGCCGAAAAAGCTCTTTTCGCGGGCGAAGGTGCGGTCGATGAACTGATTGACGACCACGAAATCTCCCGGCGCCAGGGCCTCGCGCAGGGATCCCACCGCGGAGAGCGAGACGACGTCGGTGCAGCCGGCGCGCTTGAGGGCGTCGATGTTGGCGCGGGCGTTGACGGCCGAGGGCGGCAGGGGGTGGCCGCGGCCGTGGCGCGGCAGGAAGACCAGGCTCACCTCGCCGAGGCGTCCGGTCAGAAGCTGGTCGGATGGCGCGCCGAAGGGGCTGTCGACCGTCATCCACCGGCGATCCTCCAGGCCCTCCAGGTCATAGAGACCGGAGCCGCCGATCACGCCAAGCGTCCACTTCGCCACCAAGGACTCCCTCCGCCGCGCCGGCCTTATGGCCCGGGCGCCCGGTTTTGCCTATCGTCCTTGCCATGCGTCTTGCCGCCGCCGCGATTATCCTTGTCCTGATGGCCGCCCCGGCCCGCGCTGGCGAGACCGCGTGCTGGTTCGAGAACGGCGCGGTGGTCGTCCCGGCGGCGTTCGGCGATATTGCCGGCGACTTCATCCTCGACGCTTCGGCTCCGGTGAGCCTGCTGCACGTGACCACCGCGCAGACGTTCGGCATGGACGCGCCGACGGTGCGCGCGACGCTCCGTCTCGCCGGCGAGCGCCGGGTGAAGTTCGACATGCAGGTCGCCGATCTCGACACACGGACGCGGCCGTTCGTCACCGGCATCGCCGGCGTGATCGGGGCCGACGCCCTCGCGCCGTTCGTGACCGAGATCGCTACTTCCCCCTGCCGGGTGCGGCTTTCGCGGGGGACCAAACGTGCAGCGGCGAGCATTCGCCTGCCGCTTCGGGTCGTGGGCGGCGCCCTGGCCGTGAAGGCGGCCATCTCCGACGGCGTGACCGCTCGCGAGGGCTGGTTCACCATCGACACGGGCGCGGACAGGACCCTTGTCGCCGACGCCAGGCTCTCCCGGTCGCCGGCCAAGGGGACCGATCCGCCGGTGCGCCTGCGCGCCCTGTCGGTGGGCGGGACGTTGTTCGAGCAGATCCCGGCCGGGTTGATGGCCGACACGCCGGCGGGCCTTTCCGGCTCGATCGGCGAGGCGGTGTGGTCGCGTTTCCGCCTGTGCTTGGACCCCCGTCGCGGCTGGCTGGCGCTTAGGCCTGCGGCGGACTTTAGAACCCGGCGCTGGAAATCATCTGCGCCAGGCTGAATTGCGCTTCCAGGGTCGGCAGAGATGGAAGGCCGCGACCCCCCGAGGCCAGGACGCAGATCACCGCGACCGAGACGATGGCGGCCACGAACACGAGCGCGCCAAGACGCCCTCCGGCGAATGAAAGTTGCAAGCCCAAGCCCCCTAGAATAGCCCCGTCCGACCAGCCAACCGTGGCCGAGCGGGAACCTGGAACGACGCCCCTACTCACGCGAGCGGCGCCCCAGGAACACGCGGCACTGACGCCAGCTGATCGGCGCGCGGCCGGACTTAGGGGCGTTTGGATGTCACTCCCAGAGCGCGACACGCCGTCGCGTTGGCATTTGGCGCCAAAGTGCTATGGCTTTTGGAAACTGGCGGCGCCGCATGAGCACAGCCGAAAGCCTCGAACGCCTGCCCATGCCGATGGGCTATTTCCGCCTGCTGCTGCGGTGTTTCGGCGACACGCCCGCGCAGCGGGCGGCGATCCTGGCTGGGACAGACGTCTCCGAAGCCGCGTTGGCCGACCCGGCGGCCGACATCAGCCTCTTCCAGCAGCTGCGTCAGTTCGACAATCTCGAGGCCCTCCTGGGCGAAGGCTGGACCCTGACGGCCCCACACCTGTGGCAGATCGCCAACAGCGGGACCGTGGGTGTCGCCGCCCTGACCGCACCGAGCCTCACCCGCGCGTTCGAAGTGCTGGCCAAATACTGGCGCACACGCGGACCGCAGGCGCGCAATCGGTTGCGCCGGTCGCCGTCGGAAGCGCGCCTTGAGTTTCCCCCGGCGGCCGCCTTCAGCGAGCCGCAGGACCGGGTGGTGACCGAGATGCGCTTCTTCGCCCTGCGCTCGCTGGCCGAGGCGGTCCTTGGGCGACCGCCGGAAAAAGCGCGCTACGCGTTCGGCTGTTCCGAGCCCGCCTATGCGGAGCGAGTTCGCCTGGCCCTCGGCGGGATCGTGACCTGGGACGCGGAGCAGAGCCTGTTCGTCATGCCGGCGGATCATCTGGACGATCCGTCGCCGTTGTCGGCGCCCGTGCTGCACGCTCGCGCCGTCGAGGAGCTGGATCGGGCGCTGCGGCAACTGGCCACGCCGTCCGACTTGCGCGCGCGGGTCGACCGGCTGCTGCACACCATGCCCGACGGCAAGCTGGACGCCGCCACCGCCGCGCGGGCCCTCGGCGTCTCGCACCGCACCCTGGCGCGGCGCCTGGCCGAGACCGGCCACAACTATCGCGCGCTGGTCGACGGCGAGTTGAAGCTGCGCGCTGGCCGGCTGCTGGGTTCGGGCGGCCTGTCGCACGCCGAGATCGCCCATCGGCTGGGCTACGCCGACCCGACCAGCTTCAGTCGGGCGTGCCGCCGCTGGTTTCCTGCGCAGGCGATCTAAGGCGCGTCTCGGCGGCGGCGACAACGGGCCCGGGCTCCGCAGCTTGCGCCCGCCCGAGGGCGCCGGCCAGCACTGAGGCCAGGGACTTGGCGCTGAAGGGTTTGCGCAGGATGGCCACGGCGTCCGCGGCCGCGTCCGGCGCGTCGCTGTAGCCGGTTGTGAGCACGACCGGCAGGCGAGCGTGACTGCCGCGGAGGCGGCGAGCCAGGCCCACGCCGTCGAACGGCCCTGGCATGACGATGTCGCTCAGCACCACATCGATCGGCTCGCCCGCGTCGAGGCGCCCGATCGCGTCCACGGCGTTGGATTCATGCACCACCCGGTAGCCCAGCGCCTTCAGAAGCGCCGAAGTGGTTTCCGCGACGCTGGGGTTGTCTTCCACCAGCAGCACCGAGCCGCTAGCCCTTTGCAACGGCTCGATCTGGACGGAGGGCCGGTCCACCGGCGCCGGCCGGGACGCGCGTGGCAGGCGCAGCGTCACCGTGCAGCCCTTTCCGGCAGCGCTCACCGCGCTCGCATCCCCGCCAGATTGCCGGGCGAAACCGTGCACCTGAGACAGTCCAAGGCCCGTGCCCTTATGTTCCGCTTTGGTCGTGAAGAACGGATCGAAAGCCTTTTCAAGCACCTCGGGGGTCATGCCCACGCCCGTATCGGTGACGGAAACGGCTACGAAGTCCCCGCTCAGATCGGTCTCGCGGCAGGTGAGGTTGCTGGCCGTTATGCGCAGGCGACCGCCGTTCGGCATGGCGTCCCTGGCGTTGACCGCCAGATTGATCAGCCCCATTTCCAGCTCGTCGGCATCGACCTCGACCGGCCAGATGTCCTCGCCCAGCTCCAGGTCCAGTTCCACGGTCTCGCCCACCGAGCTCCTCAGAATTCCCTCCATGGCTGTGAAGCGCCTGGGCAGGTCGATCACCTCGGGCGACAGGGTCTGGCGGCGGGCGAAGCTCAGCAGGTGCCGCGTCAGACTCGCGCCGCGACCAACGGCGAGCTTGATCGCCTCAAGCGACTTCAGCTGGCGTTTCTCGCCGAGCCGGACCGTCAGGAGGTCGGCCTGTCCGCCGATGATCATCAGCAGATTGTTGAAATCGTGAGCAATGCCGCCGGTCAACTGGCCGAGGGCTTCGAGCTTCTGAGCCTGGGTCAATTGTGCGCGCGTATGTTCGAGCGCGTCCTGGGCCTGACGTTGCTCGGTGAGATCGCGGGTAATCTTGGCGAAACCCAGGAGGCGGCCCTCCGGATCACGGATGGCGCTGACGACGGAGTTGGCCCAGAATCGGCTGCCGTCCGCGCGAACCCGCCACCCGTCCAGCGCCAACTTCCCGGCTTCCGCCGCCTCCGACGGGACTCCCGCCAGGTCGCCCAACTCGTCCTCCGGCTGCAGCTTCGAGACAGGCTCGCCGACGATTTCATTGGTCGTGTAGCCGTACAGGCGGGCGGCGCCGCTGTTCCAGGTGGCGA
>OUNO011323176.1_pt1 | contig 32320 bp, 25 predicted proteins | sample 1779811 | NCBI WGS metagenome assembly OUNO01 (sample SAMEA3914804, study PRJEB12502) | metagenome | biome: forest; material: soil | place: Canada | collected 2010-06-25 | depth 0.3 m
ATCATTGCTTCGGGCAAGGTCACGACTGGAATGAATCTTTTTTCCAAAATGGCTCTCGGCGCCGATCTCTGCAACAGCGCCCGCGGAATGATGTTCGCACTGGGTTGCATTCAAGCACTTCAGTGCAATCGAAACACCTGTCCGACCGGAGTGACGACTCAGGACCCGGCACTCGTTCAAGGTCTTGTGGTCGCGGACAAGTTCGAACGGGTCTACCGCTATCACCGTGCAACCGTGAAGAGTTTCCTCGAAGTCCTTGGTGCAACGGGACTAACCCATCCCAATCAGATCAAGCCATGGCATGTGCAAAGAAGAACCAGTCCAGTGGAAGTGAAGCACTACGGAGAAATTTATCCGTTCCTGGAAACGGGGGCCCTTCTCGGGGACAAACTTCCAAAAGAATATTCAGACGCCTGGAAAGGGGCCCAGACCCACACTTGGGACGCTTTCAGAATATAAAATAGACATAGAGCTGGCCGTAACGGGTGGGTGTATCGGGTCCGGTTTCCGCAATGAAATTTCCAGCTGAGAAATAAGCGTAACCCGCAACGAGGTTCAAGTGTTTGCTTGTTCTGAAACTTGCCGTAACGGTTGCTTCCGATCCAACGTAGCGTGCCCTCGATCCTCCGGGTCCCCGGATCAACGCCATTCCCGGAGTGTAGATTCCATCCCGATCTGATTCGCGCCAGAACATGCCGAGCCCCGTGGTTAACCTCCAGTGCTCGGAAGGACGAAGATTGAGGTAAGGGTTGATGTTCAGGATATTGGTTTGCCCGAGTGACCCCGATAAATCGAGGTAACCACTTCGCGGAAACAGGGGATCAAAGGTTCCGACAGTCCCCTGCCCCTGATTGTGGTCGCCCGATCCAGCACCCACCTTCAAACCAAAACGAGGTGACCAGGGAGTGTTTCCGATCGAATAGCCTGGATCGATATCGAGGAGAAAGGCGCTGATTGGAAGATCATTGTACGAGCCAAACTGATAAACTCCTTCGGCATCGAAATCGAAGCCATTCTTGTTCCGGCTCTGTTCATTTGCCACCCGAAGTCCAAACGAATGCCTGAGCTCGAGCCCCGGCCCGATTGCAAACGAGGCGAAGTCGTTTCGGAAACCGAAGTAGTACACATCGACATCAAATGGTTTCGGATGAAGCATCACATAATTTGACCAGAGCTGTCTCCCTGCAGTCGCGTAATCTTCAAACACACCCGGATTCGTCTGCATGGGAAACACCCAGAAGGTGTCCATTCGGTTGTTTCCGAATTTGAAGAGAGTTTTCAGCCCAAGAAATCCGAGACGAATGTTGGCGTTTTCCCGAACAGAAATCAGACGCTCGCTTCCGTAATCGAGTTCCGACATTCCCGGCCGAACAGTCAGTGTCTCATCCGTCCCCACATGCCAGACATGATCGTAAAAGATCTGGTTGAACGCGAGATGATCCACATCGTTCACGCCCGGGCCCTGACTGTTCAAATTGAGAAATCCCGATTTCAATTCGATAAAGATCCGATTGTCAGTTCCAAAATGAAAATCCGTCGACTCCATGAACCGGGTTTTCAATCGCGTGTCCGGGGTTTGATACAGTCCCCAGTTTTTGAATTTGAAGTATTCAAATTCTTCCCGGAACTGCCCTCCGAGCGTCAGATAACTTGATCCATCAGCATTGAGCGGGATGAACTTGATCTCGTCCAAAACCCCGTGTCGAAGCGATGGATCAACAAAGTAGCTGTAATCCTCGTCCGAGCGAATCAATTTGAAGGATCCGGGTTGCTGCGTAGTGTGAGGGGTAATCAGGTTGGTGTCGCGGGAATCCGCAAAGGATGGCGGAATACAAAGCAGTAAAAGCAGGAAAGCCCTTGAAAGAATCTTTGGGAGTGCTCCTGTGCCTTTCTGGGACATTCACAGATGAAGTGCAAGAAATGCTCCGTGATTCCGCCGGTTTCACGGCAAGGATCCCTTCTCAAGTTCAGGTACGCATATTGCTCTCTACTCCTCCAACATGGGTCTTCAAAATAATCTGGCGGATCGTTACGACGTCTGTCGAAAAAAAACCGAGGAAATCTGCGCTCCTCTCCGGACGGAGGACTTTGTTGTTCAACCCTCACCCGAAGTGAGTCCGCCCAAATGGCACCTTGGACACACCACCTGGTTCTTCGAAGAACTCATTCTTTCGAAACACGCAAAAGACTACCGTCGCCATCATCCCTTGTTTAGCCAGCTCTTCAATTCGTATTACAATTCACTCGGTCCTCACTGGGTTCAGGCGGGGCGCGGCACCCTGTCGCGCCCAACCGTGGATGAAATTCTGGAATACCGGAGAAAGATCGATCTTGAGGTGAAGGAACTGCTTCAGAAAACGAACCTCGATCCCGAAGCTTCTTTTTTGCTGGAACTCGGCATCCATCATGAACAGCAACATCAGGAATTGCTCTTCATGGACATCAAATCGATTTTCTATCGGAATCCGATCGAGCTCAAATACTCGGAAAATAGCTTACCCGTCGCCAGGGCACCCAAACAGGAGTGGATCCCGTTTGAAGAAGGAATCCACACCGTAGGACACGGGGAGGAAAGTTTCTCTTATGACAACGAGAAACCAAAACACAAGACCTACCTCTACCCGTTTTTACTCTCCTCTGCGTTTGTGACCAATTCGGAGTTTCTCGAATTCATCGAAGACAAGGGGTACTCAAAACCGGAACTCTGGTTAAGCCTGGGCTGGGACTGGGTTCAGACCCGCTCTCCAAAACAGCCTGTCTACTGGGACAAAAAAGACGGACAGTGGTTTGAATACACCTTGCATGGATCAAGACCACTTGATCGCCACGCGCCCCTTGCCCACATCAATTATTTTGAGGCCGATGCTTATGCCCACTGGAAGAATGCAAGACTTCCGGGCGAATCCGAATTCGAAGTGTTCCTGGGAAAACAAAAGGCGCCGGTGCAACCGAATCCAGCCTTTTTTCATCCCGTCGATGCCAACGCCCCGAGAGGCCAGCTCTGGGCCTGGACCAAAAGCGCTTACGGCGCCTATCCGGGTTTCCGGAGTTTTCGTGGCGCACTTCAGGAGTACAACGGCAAATTCATGTGCAACCAATCAGTCTTACGAGGAGGCTGTTTCGCAACACCGGAGACTCACTATCGTGACACCTACCGGAACTTCTACCTGCCCGAACAACAATGGATGTTCTCGGGAATCAGGCTCGCAAAGGACTTGAAATGAAGATTAAGAACCTGTTGAAAAATGAAGGCCCGACCGATCACCTGGATGAGTTTGGAATGGCAGTCCTCACCGGACTCTCCTCCACACCCAAAACCATTTCCTCGAAATTTTTTTATGATGACTACGGAAGCGAACTCTTCAAGAAAATCACCGGAGCTCCCGACTATTATGTCACCTCCACGGAATTTTCGATCCTGAAGCAACTGGCCTCCACTCTGCCGGCTCTCATCGGCGGAAATACGATCGACATCATCGAGCTTGGCGCGGGAGACGGTCACAAGAGCAAACTTCTAATCGATGGCTTTCTCGATTTCGATTTCAAGGTGAATTACTATCCCGTCGACATCTCGGAACAGGCGATGTTGTTCCTTCAGAACAACTTTACCGAGTCCTCAAAGCTTGAAGTTCACGGAGTGGTCGCCGACTACTTCACCGGGCTCTCCCATCTCCGGGCTTTGTCAAACAATCGCCAGCTGGTTCTCTTTCTCGGATCCACGATCGGAAACTTCGATCGCACTCAGACGGAAGACTTCCTGCGACGAATCTGGAAGTCGATGAACCCGGAAGATTTTATCCTGATTGGTTTCGATCAGAAGAAGGACATTCCGGTTTTGAACAAGGCATATAACGACTCGGAAGGATTCACCGAACGATTCAACCTGAATCTACTGACACGAATCAATCGGGAGCTCGGTGGGAACTTCCTCATTCAGAAGTTCAAACACTACGGCTTCTACAATCCGCTCAAAGGCGCAATGGAAAGCCATCTTGTTTCGCTTGAAGAGCAGGAAGTAACCATTCGCGATCTGAAAAAGACCTTCCGGTTCTCAAAATTCGAGTCGATTCATCTCGAATATTCCTTCAAGTTCCTGCCGTCTGAGATCGACGTCCTGTGCCGGGAAACCGGGTTCACCGGAGTCGGGCACTTCAAGGATGAAAAAGCATGGTTCGTGGATTCACTCTGGAAAGTGGTGAAAAGCCCTACCAGTTGAAGACCACGTTGACTTGCGGGCCGTGGTAATTGACGTTCCAGCTTGAGTTCTTTTCGTTATTCTGGCGCTCGATGTCCATCGCGCGATAACCCAGAGAAGCGAACCAATGCTCCGAGAACGTCCAGCCCGCCTCCCCGATCAGGTTCCAGGTGAACTCGGATCCAAAGAAGGCAAAGTCAGCTCGTGGTCGGATATTGAAGTGCTCACCAAACGCGAGCTGGCCGCGAAAACCAAGCATCAAATCAAGCCAGCCCATGCTGTTCTCTCTGGCGTTGATCTGTGACTGGGTCCAGTAGTAGCGGGTTCCGAGAATAAAATCGACGTAACCCGGATTCTGACGATTCCCCTGTTCGATTGCACGATAAAAGGTGAAAAGCTCTCCAAAGACCTGCTTGGTGCCAAGAGTGAGTGACTTAAGACTGGCGTCTGCCTTGTCCACATCCAGTGTGTCACTCAGATTGACATAAAAAAGATCGACTCCGAACCCGATGCGATTCCGCTTGGCCTCGGCATGCCCCATCAACCCGAAGGTGAGGTGGGAAATGGCTTGTGAGAAAGAAGCGCTAACTGGAATGGCGCGATCGGCCGGAGTGAAAATATCCCCACTCACGCTCGTCATCCAGAGCGGAATGCCGACTTGAAAGTGCCATTGGTCATCATCAAACGGATCAGTCCCGACGCCGCGCGGACGCTCCTCAACGTAAGGCTTTGGCTCCGTGCCGACGGGAGGCCCCGCGTTCTGTGCTTTTGCGGGTTGGGCCAAAGTGAGAGCTGCGATTCCCACCAACAACACCTTCAAAATGGAAGTAGTTTTTGAGTTCATTCAGGATGAAGGGAGCAAGAAACATTCCCCTGTTGTCCGGGAGCTCCCGACCTCATCTGATTGAACCCATTCCTCTTTTTTAATTTTCAAGATCTCGTCAAGCGGGCTTGTCAGACACTTCACTTTGGTTTTTAGCCGGGTAGCCGATCCGTATCTTGTGGAAGGACACCGCCCCCCTTACGGTGGACTTTTACGGGTACAACAATCTGATCCTGTGGTGGGTAATCAGGCCTTCAGTCGCTTCGCGTATTCCAAGAACGATTGAAGGAGTTTTTCAAGACGAGTCTGGTTTTTTGGATCCCCCCAATTACCAGACTCGTCAAACGCGAGATGCGCGCGTGAGAGTCCAAAAACTTCAGGATAAACATAAGTCCCAATCGCCTCGAGAGTAACCTTGGTGTGCCACAAGCTTCTCACTGCTCCGAGAGCACCCGGAGAAGCTCCCAGTAAAAGAAGCGGTTTCTTCTCAAATGGAATGGGCGTCGTTCGGGAAGCCCAGTCGATGGCGTTTTTCAAAGTTCCGGGAATTCCACCGTTATACTCAGGAGTGGAAATCACGATTGCATCGCAGGCTTGAATCCGGCGGATGAACTCCTGCCCTCCGGACGGGATACCCGAAGCTTCTTCGAGATCACCATCATAAATCGGCATTTCAAATTCGCGATAATCTGCGTGATCCACTTCGAGACCCGGAGTGGCTTTTAAAATTGAAACAGCACGATGAATGAGTTTGCGGTTCAGGGATTCTTTTCGAAGGGAGGCACCGAAGGCGAGGATTTTCATTCCTTCAATCTTCCCATCTTCCCGCTCTTGAAATCAAGGAAAGCCTGCTGAATTTCTTCGTCCGAAGTCATCACAAACGGGCCGTAGCCGACGATTGGCTCATTCAAAGGTTGTCCGTTCAAAAACAAAATCGAGGTGTCTTCAAGCGCTTCAATCGAAAACCCCGTTCCCGCTCTTTCCAGTACTGCGAGTTCGGCCTCTCCGACTTCTTCACCTGCTGCGAGGCGTATCTTTCCCTTGAGAACAAAAAGCGCCATCGTCCATCCATCCGGAACCGTGAATTCAGTTTTATGTCCCTTCGTCAGGCGAACATCCCAGACATTCATCGGACTGAAAGTATGAGTCGGCCCCTTCTTCCCTTGGTACTCACCCGCGATTACCCGGACTCGTCCGGCTTCGTTTTCGAGGGAAATATCGGGGATCTGTTCGTTCGTGATCCCTTGATAACCGGGAGCACTCATTTTATCTTTTTTAGGTAGATTGACCCAGAGCTGGATCATTTCAAACGGGCCACCTTTTTTCGCGTACTCGGTTCCGTGAAACTCTTCGTGCACGAGTCCGGCTGCAGCCGTCATCCACTGAACATCTCCCTTTCCGATCTTTCCACCGCCTCCGGAAGAATCCCGATGCTCGACCTCGCCTTCATAAACGATGGTAACGGTTTCAAAACCCCGGTGTGGATGCTCTCCCACTCCGCGACGGTGCGTGGTCGCCGGAAAATTCGCCGGGCCTGCATAATCGAGCAGAAGAAAAGGAGACATCTCATCTGGAATGTCGTTATAGGAGAAGATGCTGCGAACGGGAAAACCGTCCCCAACCCAGTGTCCTTCGTTGTTCCGCTGGATGAAGTCTAATTTTTTCATTTGGATGCCCCCTCTGCCCCGAGATTAACACGCGACAGAATTAAAGTCAGTGGTGATGGGCGACCACTTCGATATTGTTTCCATCCGGATCATAGACAAAAGATGCGTAATAATCAGACGCATAGTCTTTTCTGACTCCGGGTTTTCCATTGGGCTTGCCGCCGTAAGCCAATGCAATTTTATAGAACTCATCCACCACTTTCTTCGAGCGATTTGCGTTGAATGCGAGGTGAACGTTCTTCGTGCGATCTTTTGCCTTCTCGGCTTGCGCAATATTGAAAATGAATCCGTCAGGCGAGGTGAAATACGCCCAGCCATCTTCGACAGAAACTTTAAACTTGAGAAGCTTCATGATGGGAAGATAGAAAGCGAGGCTTTTTTTCAGATTGGCGACTTCGAATGACGTATGGGCGACTTTGGGTTTGTTCATGGAATCCTCCAAGCGAGTTGTCAGCAAAATCCGTACCCCCTCACCAGGGGCATGGGAATTGCTTCGACGCGACCAAACCCTGAGCATTAGTCCCAACAACACCGGTTCATCTTACTGAAAGAAGCTTGAACGGAAGAGGTCTTTGGACTCCACATACCATTCAATCTGGCAGCCTGGATTCAGTTCGAAACCGTAGTCTGCATCCGCCATCTCGAGGTCAATTTTCTTTGTCGCAAGACTGGACGGACAAGGAGAGACCTGCGTCTCAATCACCTGAACATCGATATCCAGCGAAGTGGAATCCACTACCGTGAACTTCGTTCCCGCAGGGAGCGAAAGACCCGGCACCGAGAGATCGGAAGCGAGGGTTACGTTCATTTCAGCTCCGAGATCAGCCCAGTTCAGAGGGCTCGCGGAAGCGTAGCTACAAAACAAAAGGGCCATGAGACTCAACGAAATTGATTTCATTCTTCAAAAATGACCGATCGTTCGTCTCTCGTCAAGTCGATTGTATTCGCCGATTTCCCCCGGATTTAACGCGAATGATTGTATTTAGCTCCATGTCCTCCCGGACACTTTCAACGCAGTACCAAAATGCTAAAATTAATTTAAGTTTCAATTGGGGATATTAAGGGATGTTTAAAAAAACCAAACCAGAATCAAGATCACATGGGGTAAGATCGGCTCATCGACTTCTTTCTCTCGCTCTGATTCTCCCCACAGCACTCTATCTTAACGCCTGTAACCTTCAGGATGACAAACCCGGAACTTGTGAAAAGTCGTTCGACATGGTTTTCACTCCGAGCAAACTCGAAAAGGGAAAACTCACCTTTGATCTTTCTTCACTTTTGAAAATCCTGATGGACCCTACCGTCCAGATTGATTCAGTTGACGTCGATCTCCACGCTGACGGTAAATATACCGGCAAGGACAATGAGATGAGCCTCGACGTGAACGGAATCCAGACCTACGGGAATGGGGACGGTCACCATTACGAATTCCGCGACTACGATTCCAAAAAGAACATTTCCCACTGTCAGTTTCACGGCTTGAAAATGAAACTGAACGGTGCCGAACCCATTCAACTCGCCATGCTCCGGATGCTTGCGAACCGCGGCCAATTCGTGGTCAACGTGCACAGCCGATCCACTCAGATCCTGAGTCCGACGCTTGAGATCAAGGGATCCACCCGTTCTCCGTGTTCAACGCCTACTCCTTCACCAACTCCGAAACCAACTCCTACACCTAAACCAGGCCAAACACCGGCTCCAACGCCAGTTCCAACACCAATGCCGACTCCGAAGGCAACTCCGACACCGACGCCGACTCCGATTCCAGCTCCAAAAACGAGCCTCGACAGTGAATCTCCGGCAGGGACCACCGTTGCGTCCACGGGAATGACCTTCGTGTTCTCAAGCTCCCAGTCAGGAAGTAACTTTGCCTGTTCGCTGGACGGTGTAACGGCTGCTTGTACTTCTCCACAGCTTTATTCGAATCTGAGCAACGGTGCACACACCTTTAAAGTGGTGGCGACCAATACTTCCGGACTTTCGGATCCAAGCGGCGCAAGCTACTCATGGACGGTGGATACCATTCCACCGAACGTGACGATCTCAAACGCGTCCCAGCTCCCAAGTCTCACCAACAGTTCGGGAATCTCGCTTCAATTCACTTCAGATGATGCGAAAACCTATATCTGTTCACTCGATGGCGCGACGTATTCGCCTTGTACTTCTCCGGCGGCTTATAACGGACTCGCAGAAGGCGCACACAGTGTCGCCATCAAGGGAACCGACTCACTTGGAAACGTGAGCAAGACTCCGGCAACCTTCCAGTGGATGATCGATCGCACTCCGCCATCGACCCAGTTCACCAACGTGTCTCCGGCTGCTTCGTTCATCAACACGAACTCCGTGACCTTCAATTTCTCGGCAAGCGAGACCTCAACCTTTCAATGTAGTGTGGATTCTGCAAGCTACGCTCCTTGCTCCAGTCCAACCGTGCTTGCCTCACTCGAAGACGGAACCCACACGATGCAGGTTCAGGCAACTGACCTTGCGGGGAACGTGGGCCTTCCTGCAACCTATGCCTGGACAGTCGACACCATCGCTCCGGTCATCACAGTCGGTCAGGTCATGCCTCCACAAGGTTTCACCAACGCACAGATTGTTTCAGTTGAATTCAGCGCAAATGAAGTCGCAAGCTTCAACTGCAGCGTGGACAGTGCCGCTTCCGCTCCTTGTACGTCTCCCTTCACTCCAGCGATCCTGACTGAAGGAAATCACGAAGTTCAGATTCAGGCAGTCGACCAGGCAGGTAACGTCTCTTCAATTAACAAATTTGACTGGACGATGGACTTCACCCTTCCAACCATTGTTTTCGGACAAATGCTTCCATCCTCTTCCAGCTACATCAACGCGAACTCCTTCCAGGCTGAAATCTGGCCAAGTGAGAAAGTGGTTCTCTCCTGCAGCCTGAACGATCAGGATCTGGGTGAGTCCGTTTCTCCGGTTCAAGCAAGTAACCTTGCCGAAGGAACCTATCACCTTGCTGTGATCGCCACCGACCGTGGAGGCAACCTGAGTTCGCCCCTCACCCACGATTTCACCGTGGACTTGACCGCTCCAATTCTCACTGCGAGCGCAACCACTTCTGCCGACACCACACAAGAAACCCTGAACACCTTCACCTTTTCGGCGAACGAAAGCGCAAGCTTCCAGTGTAACGTCGATGATGCGGGTTTCAGTCCTTGCGCAAGTCCTTACACCGTTTCTGGTTTTGCGGACGGAAGTCACACCGTTCAGATTCAAGCGATCGACCTTGCCGGTAACGTGAGCAAGACTACGAGCATCACCTGGACTGTGGACACCACTCCTCCTGCAACGACCTTGAGTGAAACAAGAACAAAAAATACCGGCATCCAGTTCACCTTTGCTTCCAATGAAGATGGAGCAGAATTCCAGTGTTCCCTCGACTCTGGAAACTTCCAGGATTGCACTTCTCCAGTTCAATACACGAGCCTTGCCACTGGCAACCACACCTTCCAGGTTCGCTCGATTGATGCGGTTGGAAATGTTGAAATCAGCGCACAAGCCTACAACTGGAGCGTTGATCCGGCTGCGACCACCACGATCACCAGCAACAGTGTCACCAAAACTCCAACCACCGTGAAATCTGCGACCTTTGCTTTTGCTTCAAACCTCACGAGTGCAAGTTTTGTCTGCAGTCTCGATGGAGCTCAAGCCTCGGCTTGTACTTCTCCGAAAACTTACGACACGATCACAGACGGGGCGCATGCCTTTATCGTCCGCGCGGTTGATCACTGGGGAACCACCGATCAGACAGGCACAAGCTATTCGTGGATCATCGACAGTACTCCTCCGGTCACTACACTGACCCAGGCCCGCACGAGCAATGCAGTCATCCAGTTCACCTTCAGTGCAAATGAAGCGACTCAGGGATTCCAGTGTTCATTTGATTCGGGTGCCTTCCAAGCCTGTGTTTCTCCGATTCAATACGGAGGACTCGCGATGGGTGATCACAGCTTCCAGGTTCGGGCGACCGATCTCGTTGGCAACGTGGAAACGAGTGCAAAATCTTTCAGCTGGACGGTTGACCCTCCGATCACCACCATCCTGAGCTCGGTGAGCCTTGCCAAAAACTACACCAATGTAAACACCGTTACCTTTGCCTTTACTGCAAACCTCACGGGCGCAACCTTTGTCTGCAGTCTTGATGGAGCAAGCGCTTCTCCTTGCACTTCTCCGGCGACTTACAGTTCGCTTTCAAGCAGCACCCACAGCTTCGTGGTTCGTGCCGTGGATAAATGGGGAACCAAAGACGCAACTGGCGCAAGCTACAGTTGGACAGTGGACACCACCGCTCCTGCGCCTTCTTCCCTCACCACAAGCGTCACCCGGAGCAGCATCACTGTGAGCTGGACGACGAATGAACCTTCCACCAGCAAGGTCTTCTACGGAATTGGAAACGATACGAGCCAGGTTACCTCTGAAGATCAGACCTTGGTCACTTCCCACACCGTCGTCATTCCGGCGAATTCGAATACGGGTTACACCGTCATGGGTGCCGGGCAGGATCAGGCCGGAAACACCTATTCCTCAGCCAAAAAACAGATCCGGACGTCTCCGTAATTAAAATTGGATTCGTTCGAGTCTGAGACGACTCATTCCATAGAGAAGAGAAAGAGCAACGAGCGTGAAGAGCACGCCTGCTTCATCCGATTTTGAATCGGAGCTTTTGTCTTTCACTCCCGTTAAAGCAAGCGTCCCACAGCCTGCGAAGATCTTCGTATTGAGGCTGGCTAATCCACTATCGGTATACGGAATGGAGAGGCCGGTCACCTTGGGAGCCACCCCACCGCCCGCAGGACTGGTGAAAGTCGCCCGGAACTTCAGATACCGGTATCCTTGATTGCTCATTGCTTGAAGGCTGCCAAACGCGCCAAAAGTCACTCCGTCTGCCGAACCTGCATAACTCATGGAAACCGTGCCTGTGGAATTCACGCTTTCAGTTGAGAACGATGCATTCAAGACACCGAGATCATATGATTTGCTCTGAACCTGGGATTGAACTCCCGCAGGCACCCGATCCGTATCGTAATAGACTGCAGAAGCAGAACTGGAGTTTACCCAAGTCGGACGATTTCCCGTAGACGCCGTATCGCCGCGATCAAATCCATCCCAGACATTCCCGGAACCGTTGCAATCATTTGCTCCCGGAGTCTGGGCACCCCAGTGACCGCCAGAGACATCCGGATCCACTGATGTATAAAGACCACCGAGAGTCTGAAGGAAAATCACACCACCGAATCCCCCCATTCCCACTCCGGTGCAGGTTGGAGAATTGAGGTTCGGAGCCTTGTCTCCGCCATTGCCACCTTTTGCCTCAGTCGCCGCGAGATGAATGTCGCCCACGGCTACAATCTTAAGTACGCCACCACCGGCTCCACCCGCCCCCCCCGAACCAAAACTTGCTCCATTGGTGAAACCGCCACCGCCCGCACCGCCCGTTCCGCAAAGAAAATCAGTTGCAGGAGAACTGTCGAAATTCGGGCCGTTTGGAAGGAGTGAGGATTCAATTGCATCGACTGATCCGCTGTAGCTTCCGCCTGATTCTCCGGTTCCATGAGTGCCCGGGTCGGAGCTTCCACTCCCTTGAAAACCATCTTCGCCGTTCGATGGAGTTGCAGCCGTTGCTCCCCCACCGCTTCCGCCGTCCGCATGACAGGTTACAGCCTTCGGTCCTGAAACAGAAAGACCATCGGCACGCCCGGGATCACCATTTGCTCCATTCACCTGAATCGAAGGCGTGATATCGACCGTGGTTAAAGAACGAATGACGAGTGGATGCGAACCAATGATTTGAATGGTTCCCCCACTGATCGCAAGGGACTGAAAGTTAAAACCGTTGGGATGAACGTCGGTGTTGAAAACATAGCCATTGGCCGTACTCACCGTTCCATCGCGACCATCCCCGAAATCAATCGGACGAGTGCTTTCGGAATTGGCAAAAGCCTGAGCTCGAGCTGAGTGATCGACGGAATTCCAAACTCCGGTTGAGTTTGAAGGATCCGCATGATCGAGTGTGGAAAAGTCTTCCACCAGCGTTGCTCCGCTGGCCATTTCAATCTTCACCAAAAGCGCGATCAGGAGAAAAACAGAAAACTTCATTTTCTTTTCTTTGGATTCTCCACGGCAACTTGAATCAGATTTTCGGCTTCAATGAGTTTTGGATTGAGCTCAAGTGCCTTTTCCAGATGTGGCAGTGCATCGTCACGTTTCCCGCGATGAAGCAGGAGTCTTCCTAAATGATAATGAATCCGGTCCTGTGGGAAGCATTCCCGTAGAGCTTCCTTCAGAACACCGATGGAACGATCTATCGAACGGGAAGTCTCGTAAGCAAGGGCAAGTTCGATATGCGGACGATCGAAACGGGGGTTACATTCGATTGCCTTCTCAATGAGTGCAATGGCTGTATTGACTGATTTTGCAGTCCCCTGCCTCAGTTCAATATGGGCAATTCCGAGAAGCGCATCAATGTTCTTTGCATCCAGTGTCAAAACATGGCGATAAAGCTTGTCTGCATCTTCATAATCCGAATCTGCAACCGCACCGATCGCGTTTTCAAGCCCGCGGGAAATGTTCGAATCCACTTTTGCACGAGCGAGCACCATCTTGATCTTGGTCTGAAGCGCCTCCACCCGGAAGGGTTTCATGAGATAGCTGTCGACTTCAGCTTCAAGCGCTTTCTGAATCTTCAACGCCTCGATCGAAGTCTGGGAGGTGACAATGATGAATGGAACTGTTGAAAGCTTGCGGTTGATCCGGACCTTGCGCAGGAACTCGATTCCGGTCATGTTCGGCATTTCCCAGTCGCTAATCACCAGCGCAACACTTGCGTGGTGCTTTTCAAGATAGTCATAAGCATCCGTCGCATTGTCAAAGCCTGAGACGGGATTGAACCCGAGTTCCCGGAGCGCTTCCAGCATGAAATCCCGGGCGCTGTCATCGTCATCGACGAGGACCACCGTCTTCTTCAGACGATCACTCAGGTCATAAAGCACTTCACTGATCTTCTGGATCAAAGTACGGGAACGGAATGGCTTGATGAGATAAGCATCCGCTCCATGTTCAGCCGCATCGCTGATTTTCAATTTTTCATTACTGATGGGAGCCGTGACAATGAGGAACGGGAGATTCTCAAGACCCGAGGTCGCCCGCACCTTTTTCAGAAGTTCAAGGCCATCCATCTCAGGCATTTCCCAGTCGCTGATCACGAAGTCGACTCCACCCTTCCAGATGATGTCCCAGGCTTCTTTTCCGTTATCCGCCACCCGGATGCTTTCGCAACCCGCATTGGCCAGAAAATCGACCACTGTTTCGCGGACTTCAATATTATCGTCAACTACCAGAAATTTGATCTTGGTTAAATTCATATCGGTAACCTGAGGGTGAACGTCGTCCCCTTGCCCACTTCTGTTTTCACATCGATGGTTCCATTGTGTGCTTCCACGATCTGTTTTGAGATCGCGAGCCCGAGACCGCTCCCCTTGTTCCCTTTCGTCGTATACGCGTATTCAAAAATATGAGGCAGGATTTCAGCCGGAATTCCCGTTCCCGAGTCCTTCACCCAGATCGAAACACTCTTTCCATCCGACTCGCATCCGAGCTCCATTGCCCCGCCCTTCGGCATGGCGTGCATGCCGTTGATCACGAGGTTCAGGAGAACCTGTTCGATCTCGGCGGCACTTACCTTCACCTGAGGCACGGAGAGGAGGCTTTGTTGAATGACCACACTGTTCTTTTTAATTTCGTGAGCAAGAAGACTCAACGTGCTTGCAATCAACTGGGCAGGATCTGCGATCACTCGTTCAGTGCTTCCTTTTGAGAAGGAACTCAGGTTCCGCACGATGATGTTTGCGCGTTCGGCTGCCTGAATGATGACTTTCAAACGATCCCGGGTTTTTTCCGGATTGTTCGGATTGGTCGCGAGATCCGCATTCCCCATGATGGCGAGCAGGATGTTTCCAAATTCGTGTCCGATGGAACGAGCTACTTGTCCGATCGCGGCCATGCGTTCATTCTCAATGAGTTTCTGCTGCGCAACTTTGAGCTGTTCCCGACGATTCCAGGAAGCCACCATTTGACGGGCTTTCTGGACAATTTCAGCCTGAGTGAACGGCTTATTCAGGTAATCCCACTGGTCTTTGAATTTTTCACCAAAAAGCTGGTCGATGTCGTCGATGCTCCGGTCCTGATAAGCGGTCACCACGGTGCAAAGCATGTCCGGATCAATGTTCCAGAGTTCCTTCACGAGCGACAAACCATCCATCCCACCTTCGAGCTTCACGTCGAAGAAACCTCCGACAACACGGTTTCCAGACGCGTACTCCATCTTGATCAGAGCAAGCGCTTCTTCACCGCTGTAAGCGTGAAGGATTTCATATTCCGTTTTTACGGAAGCCCCGACTGGCGCTGCCGCCCGGCGGGAAGAAACCTTGGCCGCTCCGGTGGGAGACGGATTCAACAAATCGAGATAGGCTTGGACAATGTCTTTTTCGTCATCGACGACTAAAATCCGGCGGTTCATGCAACACCTCCTGAGACGTGGGCTGATACTTCAGGTAGCTCAATTAAAAATACAGTATTTCCTGGAACGGATTTTTCGAGAACGATCTCGCCATCATACGCACGCATGAAGCGGCGGCAGATCGCGAGGCCGAGCCCCGTTCCTTCTTCAACACTTTTGGTCGTGAATGTCGGTTCAAAAATCCGGGACTGAATTTCGGATTCGATCCCGGGTCCGTTATCTGAAACCCGGATCTGAACCTTGCGGGACTCGCCTTCGTTCACGACAGCTGTACTCACGGTGATCATTTTAGCCTGATCGGTTTTCTGATTCTGGAAGGCCTGCATGGAGTTCCGCATGAGATTGCTCATCACCTGCAGGATTTCGTCCGGATCGGCCTGAATCACCGGGTTTTCAGCGCAGAACTTCGTTTCAATCGAGATCTTGTTTTTTGCGAGCACGTCCTTCATCGTCGCAACCGACTCCTGAAGAGGCTGATGCACGCGAACGTTCTTCCGGGTTCCTGAAACGCGGGTCAGTTGTCTCATGCCGTTCACGATCTTCGTGATCCGCTGGGATTCCTTCACGAGGAAATCAAAATCGGACTGACGATTCGTCCGGCGCTTTGAGAAATCGGTGGCAAGCGCGCTCAGGTTTTCAACATCTTCATCGAGCAGGGTTTTACCCGCTTTAGTCTGACTTGGAGCCGAGAGTTCCTGCATGAGGGCAGTTGGCCCTCCTTCGGTCAGGCTCTTCTGCCAGGCTGCGATGATTTCAGAGAACAGTGAGAGATCATCGTTTTCTTCGGTACGAAGTTGATTTTGAAGTTTTTCAAGACGGGTCAGGATACTGGTGAGCGGATTCAACACTTCGTGGGCCGCACGTCCCGCAACTTCCCCGACACTGGCAAGACGAGTGGTCCGGATCAGGGCTTCCTGGGTTTCCTTGATCGCCACGTTCTGCTCTTCGAGCTGAACCGTTCGTTCCGCTACTTTGTTCTCGAGGTTCCGGCTGTAATCCTGGAGCTGGTCTCGCGAGGTCTTCAGATTCTGGTTCATCGAGTTGAATGAAGTTGAAAGAAAGGCAAGCTCGTCCCCCGACTTGGCTGGAAGAATCACATCGAAGTCCCCTTGGGCGATCCGGTGAGTGGCGTCGACCATCCGGCGAATCGGTGTGGTCAGTGAATGCGCGAGGAAGAGCGAAATCAGGAATGCGACGGTCACCACGATGAGTGCGTAAAGCAGGGATTTTTTCATCAGGACCTGGGCTGCCGCGAACGCTTCTCCCGCCTGAATCTTGGAGGCAACCACAAGGCTTCCAAGCCCTAAACGATAGAATGACCCGAGATAGTCCGTTCCGTTTTCAGTATAACTTTTCAATTCCGATCTCAGTTTCGACGCCTGGGCCGCGGCCATCAGGGAATCGCCTCTCAAGTCAGTCTGGGTGGCAATCTTCTGGTGATCGGAGTCCGCAAGCGCGAAGCCATCGGAATCCATGAGATAGGTCTGCGCAAGTCCGCTTCGTGCGAAAGCCGCAAGAACCGAATCCAGCTTCAAATCCGCATACACGATTTCATGATCATTCACGCGGGAAGCAAGGGTCAGAATCGCTGGAACTTCTTCGCCGGGTTTGGACGCAATCGTTGCGTTCTTGACCCAGACACTGTCCTTCACCACGCGCTCAAAAGGAATCGGAACCGCGTTTCTCAGTTGATCAAGATAACCAGCGTCCTTGCCCGCGACTTCAATCGCTTTGGGCCAGGTCTGAAGCACAGTCGTTTGAAAAGTTTTAGCAGACCCCTCACCCTTTGAGTCAATCAGCGCAACTCGAAGGAATCCTTCATCTTCGGAGACCAGCTGAGAGAGAACAACGGAAACCCCACTGGATCCCTGATCGTGAAGTAAAGCGACAATTTGAAGTTTGTCGATCGCACGCTTGAAGTAAGTCTCGACTTCTTCGCCGAGGGTGCGCACGTTGGTCTGGTTCAACTCATAAACCAGCAGTTTTTTGTCTTCGAAGAAAAGCTGAGATGCCAAATAGAGGTACAGGCCCACGGCGGAAACCAGAACCGTGATTAAAACGAACAGGATCTTGGAACGAATTGATATAAATCCAGTTTTTGTCATAATCTGAATATGAGGAGCCTTGCTTAAATGATGACACAGTCAGAAGTACCCGTAAATGCTTCTCAAAGTAATCTTCGGATTCTTTGGCTTCCAGCATTTTTGGCCATTCTCCTGCTGATTGGCGAGGTTTATCTGCTTGTCCACGATTGGGGTTCACTCGCCCGGATAAACGCTGCTGCCTCAACTGAAAGGATTGCCGTCTACGTTTCAGGAAAGAAAAACGTCCGCCAGAAATCTGTCGGAACCCTCATCTGGGAAACTCCGGTGCCAAACATGCCGCTCTACCGGGAATCTGAAATCGCAACCACCGACGATTCAGAAGCCGTACTCAGATTTAGCGACGAGTCTGAATTGATTGTCGAGCCGAACAGCTTGCTCATCCTGGAAGAAGCTCCGTCTTCGATGAAAACCGGAAATGATGGAAGAATCGTCGCGCGTCTCGTTCGCGGGTCGGTGAAACGAAAAAATGCAGGAACGAATCCCTTCTTCGTAAAACTCTCCGCTTCAAAAGAAGCTCCTGCGGTTCAGATCAAGGATACAAAGGGGGACGCTGTCTTTCGAGTGATCTATCGACTGCAAGGCTATGAGGTCGTGGTTGAAAGTGGAAGTGTCGTTGTCGACGACAAGGATCCTGTCTCTGCGGGTGGAAAAATCACGACGGGAGATGCGCCAAAACTGAATGCTCCGGTCTTGAAGAAACCAAAAGTTCAGATCTCACCTCCTCACCACTCCCAAATCTTCTGGAACTGGCTCCGGCCCGAAGCCAGTGCCGCCGAAAACAAGATTTCCATCGAGTTCTCCTGGGAACCGACACCCGATGCCCGGGAGTACCTGATCCAGATTTCAAAAAATCAGGATTTTTCTGAAATTATGCTCGAAAAACGGGTCACAGGCCTCGAATACAATTTTGAAATGACGGCACCGGAGCAGAAGAGTGAACTCTATTTTCGCGTAGCTGGAATCTCCGGAAACGATGTGACCGGTAACTTTAGCTCCGTGGAACGAGTGGATGTAAAACCGGATGAGCTCAAAGCCCCGCTTCCGGAAAAACAGGCACCGGTCATCGCGGAAATTAAAATCACGAAACCCACTCCCGCCCCCACTCCAAAACCAGGCGCGGCAAAACCAAAACCGACTCCTGTTCCTCCGAAAAAAGAAGAGGCTTACGTTCCACCGGTTTTCGTCAATACGGGAAACACCACCTGGCTCTGGTACGGCGTTTCGCTCGACAGCCGGAAATTCAAATCGAAATCAAACCCGACCGAAACCTCGGGAAGCGGCTTTGTTCCCTCCCAGGGTGGTTTTGAATTTCAGCACGCACGCGAACCGGGTCACTATTATTCGCTCGGCGGGATTTTTTCATACGAAAGCGAGAAGGCAAACCTTCCTGCCCCGAGCAACAACAAGTTTTCCACTTCATCGGCAACCGTCTGGATCACTTACGGACAACTTTTTGATTTCTGGCAGCACTCGCAGACGCTTCATTTCGGACCGTACTTTACGACCTCGAAAAAGATCCTTCAAAACGGGCTCGAGTTTTCGTCTGAAAACATTTATCTCTTCGGAGCCATGGCAGCCATCCAAAGTGATCCTGCCGTCTTCAAAAGGGATGGAAGCTTTGCCTGGCGCGCCCAGCTCGCCCTTCTTGCAGTTGGAAGTGTTGGCGTGGATGCACAAGCCTGGCTCAGAAAACCACTTCCCTTCTTCTCAAAATCCGGTGCTTTTTACGGGCTGAAAGGCGCAACCCGTCAGACCGGGGTTGAAACCTCCTACAGCGGCACACTCGAAATCGGAATCGAACTCTAAGCGCAATCTCAAAATCCGCTCACTCCCCAGGGGCATTTCAGTGCGCTTCCTTTCAAGGATTTGATTCAGCTTTTTCATGGTACAGCTTTTGCTTTGAACCCCCCTGTCCTCACTTTTTTTATTCGCATGGGGCAAGAGGGATCATGTTCAACGACAAAACGACCAGCATCAATGACGACATGATTTCAGAAGTCATGAACACTGCGGCAATCCTGAGCATCCCGAAACTCTTACCCCACCAGCAAATCGAACACTGGGCTCAGGCCCGACCGGACTCCGTCGCTCTGAAATACCGGGATCAAAGCCTGACTTATCAGGAACTCAATCAACGCGCAAACCAGCTTGCGCATCATCTTCAGTCAAAAAACATTGGAAAAGATTCCCTGGTCATCGTTTGCCTGGAACCCGGTCTCGAGATCCTGATCGCGCTGCTTGGAATTTTCAAAGTGGGAGCCATCTACGTTCCGCTCGATCCCACCTATCCGGTCAACCGGATTCAAGCCATTCTGGAAGACACGAATCCGGAGATGCTGATTTCCAGAGGCTACCTGCTGAAGAAACTCGACTTGAACCGCTTCTCAACCCTTGCTCTCGATACCGATGAAGCCCTTCTCTCCGGATTAAGCACGGAGAATCCGGCAACCCTGATTGACCCCATGCAAAGCGCGAGTGTGTTTTACACCTCTGGGACCACCGGAAAACCGAAAGGCGTGCTCGCGAGTTACTCAAATGTCGAGAGTTATATCCGGGTTGCACGCGAACGGTATCAGGTCACTCACGAAGACCGGATGCCCGCGATCGCCCGTTTCGGATTCAGCATCAGCCTATTTGAACTCCTGCTCCCGCTGGTTTCCGGTGGAAGGCTTACGATTCTTGATCGGGATCATGTGCTGGATCTCCCCCGCCTGACCCAGACCATCAGTGAGATGACTTTTTTTCACGCAGGCCCGAGCCTTCTGAAGAGTCTGCTCGCTCACATCAAACAAAAACATCCAAACTCCGATCTCTTCTCCAAAGTCCGCCACGCCTCAAGCGGCGGGGACATGATCCCGCCAGAAGTGCTGGAAGATCTGAAAACAATTTTCCCGAACGCAGAAGTCTTTGTCATCTATGGATGCAGTGAAATCAGCTGCATGGGTTGCACCTGGCCCGTCCCTCGTGGAGAACGGATTAGAAAAACGTTCGTTGGCCTTCCTTTCGAACGGATGAAAGTCGCTGTTTTAAACTCTGAACTTCAAACCGTTCCAGAGGGTGAAGTCGGCGAAGTTTTCTTTTCCGGCGATGGCGTCGTAAAGGGTTATCTCAACCGTCCGGATCTCATGACTCAGAAATTCAAGATGATCGACGGCCACCGCTACTACTCGACCGGTGACGTGGGCAGAAAGAATCCCGAAGGCATGGTCGAACTCCTGGGACGAGTGGACTTTCAGATCAAGATCCGCGGCATGCGGATCGAACCGGCAGAAGTCGAATATCACCTTCGCCAGGCTCCGGGAGTCCGCGACGGTCTGGTTTCAGCGAAGAACGCTGCAAACGGAGAAAAGACCCTCGTTGCGTATGTCGTTTACGAATCCGGAGTTAAAAATCCAACTCCCATCCGGCATTACCTCGCTGATCACCTTCCAGACTACATGGTTCCGTCCCACTACCAGGAACTGAAGGCGCTCCCGCTCAATCACAACATGAAAGTAGACCGAAACGCGCTTCCCGATCTCGACTTTTCGAACCTGAGACAAAAAGCGAAGCTCGATTTCAGAGAGCCTCAAAGTATGAACGAGATCCGGATTGCCTCGATCTGGAAAAAACTTCTCAAGTGTCAGGGCGTGGGACTCGACGATAACTTTTTTGACCTCGGTGGACACTCCCTCCTCGCGGTGGAATTCATCACAGAAATGGAATCCGTATCAGGCGTGAGACTGGAAGGAATGGATGTACTACGCGAGACGCTTTCGCTCCTTGCCTCTGTCTGCGATCGAAGTCTCGGCTTCCATCACCGTCGTCACCTCGGTCAGGGCGTTTCACTCACGCTGAAGGATACGGTTGAAACCTTCCACTTTGGCCGTGAAAATGATCTGTTCGGGGTGCTCCACCGTCCCGAAGTGATGCTGTCTGAGGCGCCGGAAGCGGTTTTGATCTGCGCGCCCGTCGGGCAGGAGTTCGTCCGCTCTCATTTTGTACTGAACAACCTCTCCCGCCTTCTCTCAGCTCAAGGCGTGCCCGTCCTCAGATTTGATTACTACGGCTGCGGTGACTCATTCGGTGATCACGAGGAAACCAGCTTCACTCGATGGAGAGAAGACGTCATCGCCGCTTACGACGAATTGAAAAAACGCACGCACGCTACCAGAGTAGTCGGTATTGGCATGCGCCTGGGTGCCACCCTCCTCTGCAATGCAATCGATCAGATCGATCTCTCCGAGGTGATCCTCTGTGACCCGGTCATCGATGGGGCCAAATACCTTGAGGAAATGCAAGAGATGCACCGGAACCACATTCTAAACGAAAGAGGACTGAAACCGGTTCGCAAGACCAAGGGACTTCAGGAAACCGTGATGGAGCTCTCCATAAATGAAGAGTCGATCCGGGAACTAAAGGCACTCTCGATTTCACCCGCGATTTCTGCACACACGATCTATCTCAATTTCAACTGGAACGACGTCGGCCAGATGAACACCATCTTTCCGGACGTTGGAATCATTCGATCCATTGCAACCATGCTGGGTGAACGCGTATGTCTCAAGTAAGGGAAAATTGTTTCAAATTTGGTGAGGACAAACACCTGTCCGGGATTCTGACCGAACCTGGGATTGAAGGAAAAAAACCTGCCGTCGTTCTCGTGAATGCGGGCCTCGTCCCGAAGTTCGGCCCATTCCGTCTTTATGTGGAACTCGCCCGCCACCTCGCCAAACAAGGCGTGATGGCGTTTCGTTTTGATCTGAGCGGAATCGGAGACAGCCTCCAGCGGGAGCGGAATCTTCCACTCAAGGTTCGCACGCGGTCTGAAATCAACGAAGCGCTGAACTTCCTCTCTGAGCGAAAGGATGTGAGCGAGATTATCCTCGCCGGCCTTTGTTCCGGTGCGGAAGACTCCTTCCGCTACGCCGAGAACGATCCCAGGGTGAAACGGGTGATTCTGATTGATCCTTTCTCGTACGAAACGTCTGCTTTCAAATGGCGTTATCTTTTTCACCGGGTAGGCAGACGTCTGCTTCGGGCGCTTGGGCTCTACAAACCCGCTCTCACTCCGAAGAAAAAAGCGCTGATCGACTACAAGTACATGGAGTTTGAAGAATCGAGCCGGATCCTTAAACAACTGATCGACCGCAAGGTTCGCATCCACTTCATCTATACCGGCGGCATGCGCGACTCTTTCAACCACCGAAGTCAGCTAAAAGCGATGTTCCGGGAAATTGATTTCAAAAACCTGGTCACGCTCGATCATTTTCCTGAAATGGATCACACCCAGGTTTTCAAGGAAGACCGTGACCTTCTTCTCGGTGCAATCGGACAGCAGTTTGCATGATCGAATCAATACCCAACCCGCCTATTTTTGGTATGGCGAGGAAGCAATTCTCACTCAAGCTTCCTGTGGAAAACCACGAACTTGCACTCTCTCATCCCCTGCTTGACGGAATTCCAGTTCCGGAAACCATCGAACGCTCGGTCCCGAAGCGGAAGCTTCAGTTTCTCGCCGGTCGCGCGTGTGCCGGAAAAGCGCTCGAACTTGAGGGAGTAAAGGGATCTCCTGAAATCCACATCGGCCCGAAAGGAAATCCAGTCTGGCCCAAGGGTTTCGTCGGAAGCATCACTCATTTGAACGGCCTTGCGTCCGCCGTGGTTGCAAGATCAGAGGATCTTCTCGGACTGGGAATGGATGTGGAGGAAGTGATGAGCCGGTCGCTTGCGGAAAAGATCGCCTTTCGGATCTCCACCGCATCCGAGCTCAGAGCCTGTTTCGAGTGTTGCCCCGACTGGCCTCCGGAACAAGTGGTTACGCTTTGTTTTTCAGCAAAGGAAAGCGCCTACAAATGCCTCTCTCCTTTGATTGAAGGCACCCCTGGTTTTCATTCATTTGGGATTGGTTCCATTAATCCGGTCAGCAATGTTTTTTGCATTTACCTGACAGTCGATTTTTCCAAAGACTTTCCGATCGGCACTCCATTTTTTGGAAAATTCAATCTAAGCGGAAAAAGAATCCATACATCACTCGAAATCCGCCACGCTCCGCCTCCCACAGGTTCGCTCTCTTAAAATTCAAAAAGCCCCCTTGAGATCATCAAGAGAGCTTTCTGAAAAGGAGCGGTTTGCCCTAGACAGAGGTCATTCCGCGTTCCAGAAGAAATCACCACCGGTTTTTTGCTCGAGTGCCATGTTCTTGCCCTGAGTTGCATCGAACCAAGGGGAATAAAGATCACGAATGGTGCCGCCGGTACAGTCAGCACTGTTTCTCGCCACTTCGGCACGGACCCGGTAAGCGAGAGGCGGCGCATAGCCACCGAAACTTTTGCTTGAGCCCGCAGGAACACAAGACACATCTGTGATCATGCTGAAGGTGTTGTAGATCGTCATCCACATTGCGTTGTTAGTGTGGTTCCGTACATCAATCACACCCCACGCTTTAGTGGACGGCGGAGCGTTTTCATTCAACACCGCCTGCTGGTGAGCTTCCTGAAGGGTTCCTTCAACATTCCCTGCGCCACTGGTCTTCTCGAGGAAGTAACCACCGCGAACGTTGGTCTGAAGGGTGAGTTCGACACCGAAGGTGCTCGGCACACCCACCGTCTTGTCGACGTCAGCGAGCGTCGGACCATTGCAGTTTGCTCCATCAGCCACTTCAGCGCGAACGCGGAAATTGAATGGACCATAATAATTTCCGAAGTCTCTTGAATCGCCTGCATTGATGCAGCCGGAGTCGCGGATGGAATCAACGAAGTTGTAGATCGTGATCCACATGGACTTTGTGGTGTTGTTCTTCAACCGGATGGTGGATCCGGGAACATCTTTCAAGTGTTGACCGGATTCCTGCGCATTCGCGCCGATGGATGCGAACATTGAGAGTGCGACGATTGCGAGGACTTTACGGACACTGTGCTTTTGATTGACGGTTTTCATTTCTATTTTCCTTTTCATTGTTTGAGCCTCTTCAGCGAAGCTCATGCACACTCAATTGCAGCAGGTGTGCCAACTCAAAGGTCAATGGGATTTCAACCACTTATGATAAACCTTCTCGAAAACATGCCGGAAAACCGCGTATTCAACCTGCCGGATTCCCGGCAAAGGCCGAAGAAACGGCAGGATTGGAAAACCAATGGTTCGACGAAGGACAAAATTGAGGCCGAGTCCGATCAACATCTCCCGGTTGATCAACTCCTTCTCATTTCAACGGGGACGCGCAGACACCGGTGGCTTTTTCCGATCTCGGAAACGGGATTGTTTGTTGGAGAGAAAATGTTCGTAATCGGGTGGCGGTGGAAAACCAAGATCTTCGGCTTTCGTCGTGCGGGTCTGCAGGACTGCTTTCAAACGGACAGCAACTTTCGGTAATTTCATAGACTCCTCCGTGCCACAATCACCCATCTTGATAAGATGCAGAATTGATGCCGGGCGGCTAATGATGAGATTTGTCGAAGCTGAACATCCAATTCACGCCAAACTGATCCGTCAAGGTGCCAAAACGAATTGCCCAGAAGGTTTCCTGAAGAGGCATGGTGATACTCCCCTCCTTACTGAACTTGATAAAGAGCTTTTCAATCTCTTCAATGCCTTTGGCTGAAATCAGCACCGAAAAATTATTCCCTTGCTTGAAGGGTTTTCCGGGCAGGATGTCCGAAGCCACCAGCATTAACGGGCCTTTGGTGATCCGGGCATACATCACTCGCTCTTTTGCCGATTCCGGCCAAGGCATCCTGGTTTCACCAAAGGACGTGATCTTGAGATGCGCCTCGAGACATTCCGCATAGAACTTCATCGCTTCACGGCAATTTCCATCAAAAGTGAGATACGTATGAACTTCCATTCGCCCGAGTTTAGGTTGCCCCCTGAATCCAGTCAAGGAAGCCGACACACAGAAGGTCGTTAAATGTTTTTCACATGAATCATTCTAAAAACCGTGAAATTTACTGTAAAATCAGCCGGAAATCCGGCAACGCCGCACTTCCGGCAACAGCTGTTTCAATGTTTTCAATCACTTGAGTCTGGCATCAGAGATGCATTTTTCAGAAGCAGTAGTCTAACGAACTGGAGAAAAACATGAATACACTGACTCTTTTTACATGCCTTTTTTCGAGCGCAGCCTTGTGGTGGCTCCTGATCATTCACTAATTTATGAAAACTCTGACGATTATCGTAACGATGACTATGTCCGCTCAATCTGCACTCGCCTCTTTTGCATCGGACACCTTGATTCAGGTTCCGGGCGGGACGCGGGCGGTGAGTTCACTCTCTCCCGGAGATTCGATCAGTGCTGCCAGCAGCACTTCAGCGCCAGGAGATGTCCCACTCAAAGCGCAGCGAATCTCGGTGATCAACTCCTCCTCCCCGTCGATTTTTTCGATGGTTCGTCTCACCTACAGTCTCAACGGAAAAAACCAGGATCTGGTTGTGAACGGAGATCAACCTCTTTCACTCTCGACCGGGCAACTGATTCGGGCATGCAATCTGGTGACGGGCCAGAAACTTCTGACTGGAAATGGCGGTCAAGCACCGATTCTTTCATCTCATATGGGATCGTATTCCGGACGCGTAATCAGCATCGCAGGTGACTCAGGCGATCAAAACAACACCCTGCTCATCGCAAACGGAGTGGTCGCTGGTTCCTACCTTGCTGAAGTGGCACTGCTCGATCAACGAAACGGCAGGATCTAATTCTGCTCGAGTCTCGCGCGCTGATAAAACTTTCCAATGCGTTCGCAAAGTTTCTGAATGTGCTTCCCGGTGTTTTTTCCACCCATCCCTGTGCGCTCTTCAATTTTCTGAGTGCAGCTGAGATCAAGGCATAACCAGGTTCCACCGGTTGATTGCGGAGTGAGAGTCGTGGTCAGCAATCCGATTTCATCTCCCGCACCCGAAGTGTGACACCAGTCACACAAGCCCGCAGGACCAAAGTGACTTCCCTGCCCGTTCCGTTGAAACACGAGTCCAAGTGGCGTTTCCCAGTCGGAACGCTTGAAGACGAGGTAGGTATAAACGCCGGACGGCTCCGTCCAGGCAAAGTAATGTTCCACCGGAACCGGATACTGCGCATGTTTCGGGAGTACGATGCGATCCTGTTCCTGGTCACGAAAAGTGGCGATGAGATCGGTTTCAGAGCGGAGAGTGAATGGGCTGCTAGTCATAAACACATCCTTCAATAAAGATTATAGAGTGAAATCAAAAGCCATGCAAATGATTGACCCACCTGAGCTGAAACCAGCAGAATCTTGAGTTCGGAAATACGGGATGTTAGGGTGGACGAAGATCATGAATCCAGAACCCTACGGCACCCCCTTCACCCGCATCCCAAAACCCGAAGATGCGGTGATCTATCAAGTCAATCCTAGGGCTTTCAGCGAAAGTGCAAACTTTCAAGGCGTGACCGAACGTCTTGACTCCATTCAAGCCCTGGGAGCAAACGTGATCTATCTCCTTCCGATTCACCCGGTGGGCCAGATCAAAACCGTGAACTCCCCTTTTTGCATCCGGGATTACGATTCCGTTGCGGAAGAGTTCGGAACACTTGAAGACTTGAGACAACTCATCGATGGCGCCCATTCGCGAAACATGGCGGTCATTCTCGACTGGGTAGCGAACCATACAGCCTGGGATCACCCATGGATCAAAACCAAGTCCTGGTATCTGCAGGATGCGGAAGGCAATATCATCTCCCCGCTCAACACCGGCTGGAACGACGTTGCCGCTCTCGATTATGGGAATCCCGATGTCCGCAAAGCCATGATCAAGGCGATGAAGGACTGGGTCTACCGCGCGAACATCGATGGCTTTCGCTGTGATGCCGCAGATTTTGTCCCTGCGGATTTTTGGACCGAGGCACTTCGTGAACTTTGCGAAATCCCGGGCCGCAATTTGTTTTTGTTCGCAGAAGGAACCCGGAATGATCTTTTCTCCTCCGGCTTTCAACTCCGTTACGGGATGGAATCCTTTGAGACACTCAAGGAAGTGATGCGAGACGGAAAATCGGTGAAAACTCTCGACACTCTGATTCAAAATTCCGAAAAGACTAAAACTCACTCTGAACAGCAAATTGTTCGTTACACCACGAACCATGATGTGAACCGAACGGATGGAACTCCCGAAGAACTTTTTGGTGGAGCGAGCGGAGCACTGGCTGCGTTCGTAGTTTCTGCGTTCCAAAACTGTGTCCCGATGATCTACAACGGACAGGAAATCGGATATCCGAAACGGCTCGACTACTTCAGCAGTAGCACAACGATCCACTGGCCTGCACACTCACTCGTCACTGATACCTATCGGGATCTATTGGCTTTTCGACAATCGAGTAAAGCACTGAAGAACGGAACTTATACTTCGTTCAGTAGCGATGATGTCTGCGCGTTTCAAATGTCCACATCATCCGAAACCGTTCTTGTTTTAGTGAACTTGAGAAATCATCCAGTTCGTTATTCAATTCCGAATTCATTTCTTCAGTCGACTGTCCGGATGCAAACGGTCCCTATCGACCGGTCGGAGCTCGTTTTAGCTCCATGCATCTCGCTCGATGCTCATCAGTTCGCGATTTTTAAAAGCGCACTTTCGACCTGAAAAAGTCAATCTCAACTGCAATTTGGCTTGAACTTTTGTAACAAAAATTAAACAATCACAGCATCATGCATCATTGCGACTTGGCGAATGAAAAACAATCTCATGTGTGCGTCCTTGTCGAAGGACATTATCACTATGGTCTCGGAGCACTGGCGAACTCGCTCGCGTCCAATAATTTTTCAGGAACCATCTGGGTCGGATACCGGGGAGCACTTCCCTACTGGTTGAATGCGCTCGAACCGGTCGCTGAAATTGAAAACTGCTGGCAGGTTTCTCCCGGCGTGCAGATGCGCTTCCTCCTGATTGAGTCGTCCATTCCGCTGGTGAACTACAAGCCGGACTTCATGCTGAAACTCTTTTCGAAATTCAACCTGTCTCATCTCTTCCTGATGGACGCCGACATCATCGTGAAAAAGGACTGGGGATTTTTCAGCGAGTGGATCGAACACGGCGTGGCTCTCTTCGAAGATTTTCTTTCTCCGCGAAGCCCGCATCACCTGAGTCGCGCGAAATGGAAAAAGATCCACGAGTCGGATTTCCCCGAAGTTCGCACTCTCGACATTTACGTGAATTCCGGTTTTGTCGGAATCAAACGCGAATACATCGCGCTGATCGAAAACTGGAAGAAGTTCCAGGAACTCGCCACCTTCAATATTCAGGGACTCGAGCAATCCATCGTGATGGCGAAGTCCCGCTCCGAATACCGGAAGCGGAGTCCGCATCACCTTCTTTATTTTGATCAGGACTCCTTGAATGCAGTTCTCACCACCGTCCACGCACCGGTTTCCGTTCTCGATCGTTTCGCCATGGGCTTGTTCTGCGATGGCGAAGTGCTTTGTCACGGACTCGATTCTCCGAAGCCATGGGAACTCTCCGCATTCCTGCGTGTGACCGGATTGTGGCGCCTCGTTCAATGGACGAAGCTTGCCCACTTCTACAGCTACTACAAGGTTTACTTCCAACACGTCAGCTCTCCGATTCCGCTCTATCGCCGTCATCCAACCGCTTGCATTCTGAAAATGCATTCGAAAGTCGCTGCTGTCAGCGATGTTTCTGACATGAGCGAGGTTGAAGCGTGAGAACCGATCCGATTCATGTCGTGTTTTGCGCGGATGAAGCGTATCGCCTGCCCCTGACCGCAGCTGTAAATTCACTGGTTCAGAATCACCATCAATCCAACGTGCTCAAGATCAAGGTTCTCACCGTCGGCTTTTCCGAGAAGGCAAGACTCGAACTTGAAGCGGATATTTCAGTTCCGATCGAATGGCTTGAAATCAGCCCGGACGTCCTCGACGTTTTCCCCGATTCAAGATCCCACTGGAGCAAGACGGCTTACGTCAGACTTTTTCTCGATCGCTGGATGTCTCCGGATGTAAAGCGCCTCATCTATCTCGATTGTGATCTCGTCGTTCGTGCCGACATCTCGGATCTCTGGAACACCGATCTGAACGGACTCCCGATTGCAGCCGTAGTCGATCAATCCGTCGGAGCCGTTTCCTATCGCCATGGACTCAGGAACTACAAGGAGATCGGCCTTGATCGCGACACGCCTTATTTCAACTCGGGCGTTCTTCTCATGGACATGGAAGTGCTTCGCCGGGAAAACATTTTCCCAAAGTGCGTCGAATACGCAATTCAGCACATTCCTTTTGTTCCGTTGCTCGATCAGGATTCCCTGAACGCAGTTCTTGCCGGACGCTGGAAGATTCTTGATCCATCCTGGAACTGGCAGCTTAAAATTCCCGAGGCAAGAAAGTTCGGCTTCGAAGTCGGCATCCCTCCGTTTGATCTTCCGATGAGTGAACGGAAAATCATTCACTACACCTCACATGACAAGCCCTGGAGACCGAAAACCCAATATCCGGAAATTTCGTATTTCTGCGAAGCCCTGAAGGGAACCCGTTATGAGGGTTTCAAACCCGTTCAAGTTGGAAAGAGCTCGCTTGCTCATTCATTGAAGAACAAGTCCTGGCCCTTCTACCGTCTTTTAAAAGTTACTTTCGGCGGAGTCATGGGCACCTACGACTACCAGTTATTCGGACTTCTGTACGAGACCCTGAACCACGGTGGCGCGATGAGTGGCCGCCCGGATCGCGTCTGCGTGATCGTTGAAGGGAACGATGTTCCGGAATCCGTAGTAAATCACCCGGGGGTGGATCAAGTGATCCTCGTCACACCGAAGCGGGTCTCCCTCACTCCAAAACTTTCCAATCCGAAGATCAAAATCCTGCGCAAACGGAAGATGAGCCGCATCCTTCCGCAAGATCTTGCAAAAAAGATCTTACTCGGCAAACACTCCTATCACTTCTGGGTGGTCGATTCTTTGAAACAACCCGGAACAGTTGAAGAGACACTTGCCATCGCTTTTTCTCTCTGCGAGCGTCACGAGTCGTCCAACCTCAAACGGATTCAGATTGCGAAAACCAACCACTCGCTTCTCCGGATCGCATCCCTCGGCGTTACCGGCGAACACGAAGCAATGGAAGGCACCTGAGTGCTTAAAAACACACTCTGGCCCGAGAACCTCCCCCTGATTTCAATCATCGTTCCCTGCACGGATGATTTGAAAAATCTCAGCGATACAGTCGAGAGTATTTTGTCTCAGACTTGGGAAGATTTTGAATTGATCCTGGTTACCAACGTTGCCTCATCAACCCTCACCTCCCAGGCTTCAAAAAGTCCAAAGATTCGCACGGAACTCGTGCCCGGCATTAACTCCCTGACTCGATCTCGGTTTGCCGGATTCAAACTTGCCCGCGGAAAATACGTTTTTTCGATCAAGCCAGGCGATCTGATTGTATCAAGCTACGTCGCCCAGGCCATCGGACATCTGGAAACCGAAGGCGTGGACAGCCTCATCTCCCGCACGAAGGCCATTCCCTTTCCAGCCTTGGCAGAGCGCACCCATGATTTCAGCGCAGAGTTCCTGATCAAGAGCGGGATTCCGGAACGAAAGCTCCCCAGCGGACCCGTGAGTGATACAGCCGTCTTCAGACAGGACTTCTGGGAAACGCGCATGGCCCCTCACGAGCATCTGGATGACGACCGCGACTGGAACTTCTGGCTGAGTCTTGCCTTGAAGAAGGGTTCCTACATTGAACTGGATAAAGTCGTTCACGCGAAGCGTGCAGAAACGAAGACTTCTTCCCGCACGCGGAACTTTGAAAACAGATTCGAACTCCTGAAGGCTGCCCTGTCACCTTCCAATTTCAGACAAAGATCAAAAAGAACCAAAGTCGACCACCCTTACCTGAATCTCGTGGATCGCTTGCACCTTGGAACTCATTCGCCCACCGAAGCTCAGAAGACCCAGGTTCTGGTTTGCGTGCCCTGGGTTGATCTCGGCGGAAGCTCAGTCCTGATGTCCGAAGTTTTCTCCCACCTCGTTCAATCCGGAGAGTTTGCATTCAGCACGGTTTCGACCATCTGGTATCGCGAAGAGTTCTCTTACTTCGGCCATTCCCGGTTCAAGAAGTTCGCTAACCCTATTTTCGATCTCTATTATGTCCCGACGAAGCATCAGGAATCCCTGTTTCTCAAGATCCTCGAAGTGAAGAAACCGGATGTTCTGATGATCACCGACTCCCAGGTGGCCTACGATCTTCTCCCCGTCATCAAGAAGAAGTACCCGGACTTGAAAGTGATCGACCAGATCTACAACGTGGACGGGGTTCCGGCGATGATGAACCTGAAGTACGCGGAATACATCGATCTGAATCTGGTGGCGAATCCTGAAGTGAAGAACTTTTTCGCTTCAAACGGACAGAGCCCTTCAAAAAACCAGATCGTGTATCACGGCATCGACCATCGTCATTTTTCACCCAAAAACCTGAAGCGGGACGTGAATCCAAACCGTCCCCTCACTCTGGGATTTCTGGGGCGCTTCAGTCCTGAGAAAAAACCGGAAGACTTCATCTCAGTCCTCACTCATCTTCCCGAAGCTCGGGGAATCCTGTGCGGATTCGGACTGATCAAGGAAGATCTCGTCAAACAAGCAAACAGCCTTGGTGTGAGTTCCCGCCTCGATGTCTGCGCACTGAAAGATGTTCTCGATTTTTACAAACAGATTGACCTCCTGATCGTCCCGTCCCGGGTGGAAGGACTTCCGCTCGTACTTCTTGAGGCGATGGCGCTGGGAATCCCGTGTGTTGCCACACCCGTGGGAGCGATACCGGAAGTCGTAAAAAATGCCGAAAACGGATATCTCTTTGAAGTGGGAAATCTCGAAGCTCTCGCAAGCCAGGTTCGAAAATACCAATCTCTCTCTCTGGAAGAAAAAGAAATCATGAGTGCTAAGGCGATTCAGGCAATTAAAGAACGCTTCACCCTTGAAATTTGTTCCGAAAACTATAAAACGGCTTTCAAGCAGCTTCTCAATCAAAAAGACTCTTCCGCGATTTCCAGCCTTCAAACTCTCGTTTCAAGATA
>OUNO010000070.1_pt3 | contig 32150 bp, 35 predicted proteins | sample 1779811 | NCBI WGS metagenome assembly OUNO01 (sample SAMEA3914804, study PRJEB12502) | metagenome | biome: forest; material: soil | place: Canada | collected 2010-06-25 | depth 0.3 m
AGGCCAACGCCGAGAAGGTCCAGCGGGTGCTCTTCAACCTGATCCAGAACGCGATCCGCCACACCCCCGCCGACGGCAGCGTCACCGTCCGCGCCCACAACGAGGGCGGCGAGGTCGAGGTCGAGGTCGCAGACGACGGCGAGGGGATACCGGCCGGCGACGGCGAGCGGGTCTTCGAGGCCTTCTACCGCGGCGACGCCGCCCGCGGCGAGGATGGCGCCGGCCTCGGCCTCGCCATCTCCAGAGCGATCGTCGAAGCCCACGGCGGCAAGATCTGGCTCGAGCCAGGGTCCCCAGGAACGAAAGTGCATTTCACCCTCCGAAGCGCTTAGTTCCAAGTCATTGGGGCGAGGTCGGAGGGGGACTCGCCCTCACAAACAGCGGGAGGTTCGGTTGAGTCCCCCTCCGACCTCGACTCGAACGTCTCCGAAGTCCCCCGCTTCCGCCCGAACCCTCATCAGCTTCGGGCGGAAGCTGGAGCCGTATCTGCCTTTCGTCTCAGCTGGAAGCACCCCGAAGGCAGAAAGGGATGGGGGAACCCTCAACCGAACCTCCCGCTGTTCGTGAGGGCGAGGGTTCCCCCATCCCTCCCCGACCAGGGTGAATTACAGCTGCAAGCTCTTGACCTGCAGATACTCCTCCAGCCCATACCGGCCGTTCTCCCGACCGTGGCCGGACTGGCCGTAGCCACCGAACGGCGCCAGCGGGTTCCAGGCGCCGCCGTTGATCTCGATCTGGCCGGTGCGGATCCGCTTCGCGACTTCGATCGCCCGCTCGCGGTCGCCGGACCAGACGCCACCGGCGAGGCCGTAGTCGCTGTCGTTCGCGATCCGCACCCCGTCGTCGAGACCGTCGTAGGGCTGGATTACCAGCACCGGCCCGAAGATCTCCTCGCGGGCGATCGTCATCTCCGGCGTCACCTCGGAGAAGACGGTGGGGCGGACGAAGTAGCCGCTGTCCAGGCCCTCGGGGGCCTCGGCACCGCCGGTCACCAGCTTCGCTCCCTCGGCGATGCCCTTCTCGATGTAGCCGCGGACGCGCTCGCGCTGGACGTCGGAGACGAGCGGGCCCAGCGTGGTCGAGTCGGCGAACGGGTCGCCGGGGGTGAAGGACTCGGCGGCGGCGGCGGCGAGCTGCTCGGCCTCGGCCAGCTTCTCGCGCGGGACCAGCATCCGGGTCAGGGCGCTGCAGGTCTGGCCGGAGTTGAGGTAGCACTTGCCGACGCCATCGGCGACCGCCTTGGCGAGGTCGGCGTCGTCGAGGATCAGGTTCGGCGACTTGCCGCCGAGCTCCATCGCCACCGGCTTGACCGTCGCCGAGGCCAGCTCGCTGACCCGTTTGCCGGCCCGGGTCGAGCCGGTGAAGGAGACCATGTCGACGCCGGGGTGGGCGGCGATCGCCTCGCCGACGACCGGCCCGGTGCCGGTGACGAGATTGAAGACCCCCGCCGGAAGGCCGGCGGCCTCGATCACCTCGGCGAGGATGAAGGCGTTGAGCGGGGTCACCTCGCTGGGCTTGAGGACGACGGTGCAGCCGACCGCGAGGGCGGGGGCGACCTTGCAGGCGATCTGGTTCAGCGGGTAGTTCCAGGGGGTGATCGCGCCGACCACGCCGACCGCCTCGCGCAGCACCCGCGAGTTGCCGATCTCCTCTTCCCACTCGATTTCCTCCAGCAGCTTCGGCATCGCCGCGAACTGGGCGGTCGGCAGGCCGGCCTGGATGATCTGACTCAGCTTCAGCGGCATGCCGAGCTCCTGCGAGATCGTCGCCGCGATCTCGGCGCTGCGCTCGCCGAGGCCGGCGGCGATCGCCGCCATGTAGCCGGCGCGCTCCTCGCGGGAGGTCTGCGACCAGGCGGGGAAGGCCTCGCGGGCGGCAAGCACGGCGCGGTCGGCGTCCTCCGGGGCGCAGGCGGGAACCGTGCCCATCACCTCCTCGGTGGTCGCGTTGACCACCTCGATCGGCTCCTCGCCGCTCGGCTGCACCCACTCGCCGCCGATGAAGATCCGATCCCGAACCTGAAGCTCCGCCGCAGTCGCCATTCCCCGTTCCTCCTCAGTTGCTCTCACCCGATTGGCTGCTGAGCCAACGCTAGCGCGACCGCGCGTTCGGTGGGGAGGGCCGCTGGATTCCTCCGCGACGCTCAGGCGTCGGTTTCGGCGCCGGCCAGGGCAGCCTCGAGGCCGGGGCCGGCGACCTGGCGGGCGTCGCGGGCGTGGAGCAGCTTGCCGCAGCGCTCGCAGATGCCGCGGTCGGAGATCTCGCCGCCGCACTCCTTGTGGACGATCAGCCGCGGCGGGCCCTCCGGCCCGGAGGAGTACTTGTCGCCCCAGTGCAGCAGGGCGATCAGGGCGGGCCAGAGGTCGAGCCCCTTGGGGGTGAGGAAGTACTCGTGTCGGGGCGGGCTTTCCTGGTAGGCGCGGCGCTCGAGGATGCCCTCCTCGATCAGCCTCTGCAGGCGGGCCGAGAGGACGTTGCGGGCGACGCCGAGCGAGCTCTGGATCTCGCCGAAGCGGCGGTTGCCATTCATGATGTCGCGGACGATCAGCAGCGACCAGCGCTCGCCGATCACCTCGAGGGACTTGGCCACCGAACAGGCCTGACCGGGATAGCTGTTGTGCAGCACTGAGTGATCTTCGCACAGTTGGTTGCATCAAACAACTGACTGAGGTAGGCTGGCGCATCAGTTGCTTGACGAAACCATGGTGTGCTCGCCGATTGGAGGCGTCCAGATGAGACTGATCCACAGACACAGGCCCCACCCCCGCGGGAAGGCCCCGCGGATCGCCATTAGCCAAGCTGAGATCACCGCCGATCTCCACTACCCGGCGGGCCAGGCCGGCGCCCGGCACGCCGCCGCCGCGGGAGCGCGCCGGGGCGGCGCTCGATGAGCGCTGACGGCGTCGTCCTCGCCGGCGACGCGACCGCGGCCGACGTCGCCGCGGCCTTCGCCGCCTCCAGACCGGAGACCTCGCGCAGCCGCACCCTGGTCTGGCAGGACCCGGTCGCCACCGCGGCCGCCGGGGCGACGATGACCGGCATGGAGTACATGACCGCGATCGTCTCCGGCGCGATGCCGCCGCCGCCGATCGCGGTGACGATGCAGCTGCGCCCGGTCGAGCTGGAGGAGGGCCGGGTCGTCTTCGAGGGGGAGCCGGGGGAGGAGCACTACAACCCGATCGGCGTCGTCCACGGCGGCTACGCGTCGACGCTGCTCGACTCCGCGCTCGGCTGTGCCGTGCACACGACGCTGCCGGCCGGCGTCGGCTACACCTCGCTCGGCCTCGAGGCCAAGTTCGTCCGCCCGATCAGCCGTGACACCGGCCGGGTCCTGTGCGAGGCGAACGTGCTCTACCGCGGCCGCAAACAGGCGACCGCCGAGGCCAAGCTGACCGCGGCCGAGAGCGGCAAGCTGCTCGCCCATGGCATCGCCACCTGCATGATCCTCGGCGGCTGAGCGGGTGGCGTCGCCGGCTTCAGCCGGCTTGGTGCTTGGCCAGCTCGAGCAGCAGGCGGACGCCGTAGCCGCTGGCGTCCTTGCCGGTGTACTCGCGGCCGACGTCCCAGGCGGTGCCGGCGATGTCGACGTGCGCCCAGGGCGTCTCGCCGACGAACTCCTCGAGGAAGGAAGCGGCGGTGATCGTCCCGGCCTTGCGCTTGGAGGCGAGGTTGGAGAGGTCGGCGACGGTGCCCTTCATCATCGCCTTGAACTCGGGGTGCAGCGGCAGCCGCCAGGTCAGCTCGCCGCTCGTCTCGCCGGCGGCGGCGACCGCGGCGGCGAGCTCGTCGTCGTTGGCGATCACCGCGGCGTAGGTGGAGCCGAGGGCGATGACGACGGCGCCGGTCAGGGTGGCGAGGTCGACGACCCGCTCCGCTCCCAGCTCGACCGCGTAGGCGAGCGCGTCGGCGAGGATCAGCCGGCCCTCGGCGTCGGTGTTGTTGACCTCGACGGTCAGCCCGTTGTACTGGGTGATCACGTCGCCCGGCTTGACCGCGCTGCCGGAGGGCATGTTCTCGGTCGAGGGGACGACCGCGATCAGGTCGATCGCCAAGCCGAGCTCGGCGATCGCGGCGACCGACTCCAGCACCGCCGCGGCGCCGGACATGTCGTACTTCATCTCGTGCATCCCGGCCCCGGGCTTGAGCGAGATGCCGCCGGTGTCGAAGGTGACCCCCTTGCCGACCAGGCCCAGGGTCGGGCCGCTGCCGCCGCCCGAGTAGCGCAGGACGATCAGGCGCGGCTCCTCGCCGCCGCCCTGAGAGACGGCGATCAGCCCGCCCATCCCCAGCGCGGCGATTTCCTCGCGGCCGAGGATGTCGGCGCTGATCGCCTCCGAGCCGGCGGCGATCTGCTCGGCGCGCTCGGCGAGGAAGCTTGGCGTGGCGAAGTTGGCCGGGGTGCTCTGCAGGTCGCGGGCGCGGTTCTGGGCCTCGGCCCCGATGCGCGCCGCCTCGGCCGCGGCGGCGACACCCTCCGCTGCCAGCAGCGTCAGCGACTGCGGCCCGGCCGGCTCGTCGGCGTCGGTCTTGCGGAAGCGGTCGAAGCTGTAGGCGCCGAGGATCGTGCCGGTGACGAGTGCCGCGGCGGTGGCCTCGGCGTCGGCGGAATCCGGCAGCACCCAGGCCAGCGAGCTCGCCTCGAGCCGCTTCGCCTCTTGAGCCACGACGGCGGCGGCGACGCGCAGCCGCTCGGCGTCGGCGTCGTCGCGCTTGCCGAGGCCGACGACCAGGGCCCGCGGCCCGTCCGGCGGGAAGAGCGCCGCGAGCGATTTGAAGCTTCCCTTGGCGGCGTCGGCGCCCGGGGCGGAGGCAATCTCGGCCGCGACCGAGTCGCCGTCGTAGAGGCCGAGCACGACGAGGTCGGCCCCCGCCGCCGTCAGCTCGCTCTGTCGCACCTGAACTCTCACCGGCCGCGAGTCTACGCACTGGTCGATATCGTCCCCAGTCGCAGATTCGGCGCTCACTTGATCGAACCTGACCAAATCGCAGAAGAAAGGCAGTAGATGCCCAGCTCAGTCATTCTCGGAACCGCACGTACCCCGATCGGGAAGATGGGCGGCGGACTCTCCACCCTCGACGCGACCGATCTCGGCGGCGTCGCGATCGAGGCGGCGCTCGATCGCTCGGGAGTCGCCCCGGAGCAGATCCAGCAGGTCGTCTTCGGCCAGGTGCTGCAGGCCGGCCAGGGCCAGATCCCCTCGCGCCAGGCCCAGATCAAGGGCGGCATCCCGAAAGAGGTGCCCTCGGAGACGATCAACAAGGTCTGCGCCTCGGGCATGCGGACGCTGGGCATCGCCGACATGGCGATCCGCGCCGGCGACACCGAGGTCGCCCTGACCGGCGGCATGGAGTCGATGAGCAAGGCGCCGTACCTGCTGCCGAACGCCCGCTTCGGCTTCCGGATGGGCGACGTCCAGGCGCTCGACGCGATGACCCACGACGGCCTCACCAACGCCTTCACCGGTAAACAGATGATCAACGAGGCCAGCGAGGTCTCGAACGAGCTCGAGATCACCCGGGTCGACATGGACCGCTTCGCCGAGCGCTCTCAGCGGCTCGCGGCCGAGGCGATGGACGCCGGCCGGATCGCCGACGAGATCGTCGGCGTCACCGTCAAGTCGCGCAAGGGCGAGACCGTGGTCGAGGTCGACGAGGGCCCGCGCCCGGAGACGACCCTGGAGACCCTCGCGAAGCTGAAGGCCGTCGGTGGCGAGGGCGCGACCCACACCGCCGGCAACGCCCCGGGGGTCAACGACGGCGCCGGCGCGATCGTCGTCGCCTCCGAGGAGTGGGCCGCGAGCCAGGGCAAGACGCCGCTGGCCAAGGTCCTCTCCTACGGCATGGTCGCCGACGACTTCGCCTACCTGGCCCGGACCCCGGGCAACGCCGCTCTGGCCGCCCTGGAGAAGATCGGCAAGTCCCCCCAGGACGTCGACCTCTGGGAGATCAACGAGGCCTTCGCCTCGGTCGCGATCGGCTCGATGCGGATCCTCGGCATCGACGAGGAGAACGTCAACGTCAACGGCGGCGCGATCGCCTACGGCCACCCGATCGGCGCTTCGGGCGCCCGGATCGTCGGTTCCCTCGTCCACGAGCTCGGCCGCCGCGGCGGCGGCATCGGCGTTGCCGCGATCTGCTCCGGCGGCGGTCAGGGCGACGCCATCGTGATCGAGGTGCCCGCTCAGTAGCGCGGGCACCGTGGGCAGGCGCAACGGATGAGCCGCGCGGCTGCCTTTTTTGACCTGGACAAGACCCTGATGGCGGGGTCCTCGGGCATGCAGTTCGCCCGGGTCGCGACGCGGCAGGGGATCATCGGGCGCCGCCAGCTGGCCAGCTGGGGCGTCGAGCACCTGCGCTACCGACTGCGCGGGACGACCGACGAGCGCACCGGCGAGGTGCTGAAGGTCGCCCGCGAGCTGATCACCGGGGTGCCGGAAAAAGCGATCGCGCGGATGGAGCCGGAGGTGATGGCGGAGATCCTGCCGCGGGTCTTCCCGCAGATGCTGGACGAGGTCCACGCCCACCAGGACGCCGGCCGGCCGACCTTCATCGTCAGCGCCGCCGGCAACGGGATCGTCGAGTCGCTGGCGCGGGTGCTCGGCATGGAGGGGGGGATCGGCACCCGTTACGAGGTCGACGCCGGGGGCAACTTCACCGGCCGCCTCGAGGGCCCCTTCGTCTATGGCCCCGGCAAGGTCGAGGCGATGCAGCGCTTCGCCGACCTGCATGAGATCGACCTCGGGGAGTCCTACGCCTACTCGGACTCGCTCTCGGACCTGCCGATGCTGCGCGCCGTCGGCAACCCGGTCGCCGTCAATCCCGATCCGCCGCTGGCCGAGATCGCCAAGGCGGAGGGCTGGCAGACGATGCGCTTCGAGCGCCTCGGCCGCCGCCTGATCGCGATCGCGGTCACCGTCCTTGCGACCGCGGCGGGTCTCGGCGCCAGGCGCGTCGCCACGCGGCGGCGCTGAGCTCCTCTCAGGGTTTCAGGCGGTTGGGGGAGGGTTTGATCCCTGCTTCAGAGGAAGGAGACTTCCAGTCATCTGCGGTTCCTTTTTCACGAAATGCCGGCCAAAGGAACCGCGGATGGCCCGTGGGGCGAACCTCGCTCATCCTGCGGTTCCTTAGTTCCCGCAGCCGTGCAAAAGGAACCGCAGAAGAAGGGAGATAGGGGTTGCAGGCACTCCCCGCGACCCCCTGCCCCTCCACGCAACGACTAATCTTTCCCTCGATGGAAGCCGCCACCGCTCGCAAGATCCGCGTCGTCGTCGCCAAGCCCGGCCTCGACGGCCACGACCGTGGCGCCAAGATCATCGCCCGTGCTCTGCGGGACGCCGGCATGGAGGTCATCTACACCGGCCTGCACCAGACCCCCGAGCAGATCGCCGAGACCGTGATCCAGGAGGACGCCGACGCGGTCGGCCTCTCGATCCTCTCCGGCGCCCACATGACCCTGGTCCCCAGGGTCGTCGCCCTGCTCAAAGAGCAGGGCATAGACGACGTCCTCGTCACCGTCGGCGGCACGATCCCCGCCGATGACATCCCGGAGTTGAAGCGCCTGGGCGTCGCCGAGGTCTTCACCCCTGGGGCGGGAACGGACGAGATCGTCGAGTTCATCCGCGGCGCCGCCGCCGAGCGCGACGCGCTCGGCGCTTAGCGCCCTTCTGTGCGTTATGCACAGATCGGTGCATAGGTTCCGCCGTTCGCGGTATTATCCTGATTGACTCGTCAGTCAACCGCTGATCCGCAACCAGTAGCTTGGGTCGGCAATCGATAAGATCCCGCCCGCAAATGGGCCGGCGAGGCGCAATCCGCGGCCCGCAAAGACCTGAGAATCGTCCCCCAAGGAGGCTTCAACTTGAAGATCTGCGTCCTCGTCAAGGAGGTACCGGACGCCGCAGTTCAGAAGCGCATCGATCCCAGCACGATGCGTCTGGACCGTAGCGGCGAGAAAAATCTCAACCCCTTCGATACGCACGCCCTCGAGGCTGCGATGCAGATCAAGGAGGGTGGAGCGATCCCGGTGGAGGAGGTCGTGGCCGTCACCATGGGCCCGGATTCCGCCGTGCGCGCTCTACACAAGGCGGTCGCGCTCGGCGCCGATCGCTCGGTGCACCTCTCCGACGCGGCCCTGACCGGCTCCGACGTCTGCGCCACCGGCTACTCGCTCGCCAAGGTGCTCGAGTCCGAGAGCCCGGACCTGGTCCTGCTCGGCCAGCAGTCCGATGACGGCGAGTGCTACACGATCGGCGCCGTTGTGGCCGACCACCTGCAGATGCCCTCGCTGACCCAGGTGATCAAGATTGACGTCACCGACGGCAAGCTGCGCTGCGAGCGCCAGGCCGAGTACGGCTACGACACCGTCGAGGTCGAGTTGCCCGCCGTGATCAGCGTCGGCGACGCGATCAACGAGCCTCGCTACCCGAGCCTCAAGGCGATCATGGGCGCGAAGAAAAAACCGCTCGACAGCAAGGCCACCGGCGACGTCGGCATCGACGCCGGCATGGTCGGCGAGGCCGGCTCGAAGACCGCGGTCCTGGCGCTGAACCCGCCGCCCGCCAAGGAGGCCGGCGAGATCATCGAGGACGAGGACACCAACGAGACGGTCGAAAAGATCGTCGCCTGGCTTGACGAGAGGAAATTGATCTAGATGGCAGGCATCCTGGTTTACGCCCTCCACGACGACGAGGGCAACTTCAACAAAAACTCGCTCGGGGCAATCTCCGAGGCCGCCAAGCTGTGCGGCGAAATCGGTGGCGAGCCGGCGGCCCTGGTGGTCGGCGACATCGCTGACGACGCCTGTGCCTCGCTCGGCGACTACGGCGCCGCCAAGGTCTACCGGGCCAAGACGGTCCCGGAGGGCCTGGCCCAGCCGATCGTCGACGCGATGGCGAAGGTGATCACCGACAACGGCATCTCCTATGCGCTGTTCGGCGGCGGTCTGCTCGGCTTCGAGATCGGTGCCGGCCTGACCGCCCGCCTCAACGCCGGCGTCACCATGGAGGTCACCGAGGTCAAGGTCCAGGACGGCAAGCTGGTCGCCGAGCGGCCGATCCTCCAGGACTCCCAGATCGCCGACGTCGGTTACGTCAGCGAGCCCGGAATCATCATCAGCCGCCTCAACGCCTTCGACGCGAAGCAGAGCGGTGGCACGGCCGAGGTCGTCGACGTCGACGTCGAGCTCTCGGCCTGGTCGACCAAGGCGACGATGGTCCAGCGCGGCGAGCAGCGTGGCGCCGACGTCAACATCGAGGACGCCGACATCCTTGTCGGCGGTGGCCGTGGCCTCGGTGCCGCGGAGGGCTTCAAGCTCGCCGAGGAACTGGCCGAGTCGATGGGCGGCGCCGTCGCCGCGACCCGCGCGGTCGTCGACGCCGGTTGGTACCCCTACGCCGCCCAGATCGGGCAGACCGGCAAGACCGTCGCGCCGAAGCTGTACCTGGCGGCCGGCGTCTCCGGGGCGATCCAGCACAAGGTCGGGATGCAGAACTCGGAGAACATCCTTGCGATCAACAAGGATCCGAACGCCCCGATCTTCGAGTTTTCCGACCTCGGCGTGGTCGGCGATCTGCACAAGATCGTCCCCAAGCTGACGGAGGCGATCAAAGCGAAGAAGGGCGGCTGAGACATGCCCGCCGTCGCCCCCAGCGATTTCCCGCCGCCGTTCGATTCGGCCGACGTGATCGGTCCGCCGACCGATGCGCCGGACGATCGGATCGAGGTAGGAGTCGCGATAGTCGGCGGCGGGCCCGCCGGTCTCGCCTGTGCCAACAAAGTCATGCAGCTGCTCGAGAACGAGCCGGAGCTGACCGAGAAGCTGGGCGAAGTCCCGGTCGCGGTGATCGAGAAGGGCAAAGTCGCCGGAGCGCACCTGCTCTCCGGGGCCAACATGCGCCCCTCGGCGATGGAAGAGCTGTTCCCCGACCTCGACAAGGCCGATTGGCCGGTCTACCAGGAGGTCACCAAGGACGCGGTCTACCTGTTGACCTCGAAGGCGGCGGTGCCGTTGAAGCCGATGCCGCCGAACTTCAAAAACCACGGCAACTACGTCACCTCGGTCGCGAAACTGGGCCGCTTCCTCGCTGACAAAGCCGAGGAGGCCGGTGTCTACATCCTCTCCGAGACCGCCGCGACCAAGCTGCTGGTCGAGGACCGCGTCGTCAAGGGCGTGCGCTCCGGCGACCGCGGCCGCGGCAAGGACGGCGAAGAGCTCGGCAACTTCGAGCCCGGCTCCGACGTCGTCGCCAAGGCGACCGTCCTCGCCGAGGGCACCGTTGGCCACCTGACCTATGCCGCCTACGACTACTTCGACATGCACGGCGCCGACCCGATGCGCTGGGAGCTCGGGGTCAAAGAGGTCTGGGAGGTCAAAGAGCCGCTCGACCGGGTGATCCACACGATGGGCTGGCCGCTGCGCAAAGGCGCCAAATACAACGAGTTCGGCGGCAGCTTCATCTACCCGATGGGCGAGGACAAGATCTGCATCGGCCTGGTCGCCGGCCTCGATTACACCGACGCCACTTTCAGCGTCCACGACGCCCTGCAGCTGCTGAAGACGCACCCCTTCATCAAGAAGATGCTCGACGGTGGCAAGCGCGTCGCCTGGGGAGCGAAGACGATCCCCTCCGGCGGTTACTTCGCGATGCCCAAGCGCCTCGCCGTCCCCGGCATGATGGTCGCCGGCGACGCCGCCAGCATGGTCAACGTCCCGACCCTGAAGGGCGTCCACTACGCGATGCACGCCGGCATGTACGCGGCGGAGACGATCGTCGAGTCGCTCAAGGCGGACATCAACTCGGTCAACTTCGAGGCCTACGACGAGAAGGTCCACAAGTCGGCGATCGAGAAGGACCTGAAGGAATCGCGCAACATGCGCCAGCCCTTCTCGAAAGGCTTCTTCCTCGGCGGCGCCTTCGCCTCGGCGATGACCGTGACCAAAGGCAACTTCCCCGGCGGTCACTGGAAGCAGGAGGACGACGCCGAGAACAAGATGGAGATCGGCCGCGCCGGCGACATGTATGTCAAGGCCGACAACGAGTTGACCTTCAACAAGCTCGACTCGGTCTTCCTCTCCGGCAACGCGACCCGCGACGACGCGCCCAACCACGTGCGCATCCAGACCCGGGTTCCCAAGGAGGTCGCCCAGACCTGGGTCTCGATGTGCCCGGCACAGGTCTACGAGATCCCCGACGACCAACTCGAGAACGGCGCCACCACGGTCGACGTCCACGTCACCGCCTCCAACTGCGTGCAGTGCGGCGCGATCACCGCCAAGGGTGGCCGCCTGACTCTCCCCGAGGGCGGCGACGGGCCTCTGTACCAAGAGACCTGAGAGTCACGACATAGTTGGCGCGTTCTGCGCGTCACGCGTGTGCTCTCGATCCCTAGGTTCGAGAGCATGTTCGCTGTCGCCATCGTCAATCGGGGAGGGCTGAACGCCCTCAGGGTAGGCTCCTTTGTAATCGTTTTGTCTGCATTGATTGATAGGCTGACTTCATGAGTGAGCGAATGGCAATCGCGCTGGTGAACGTCGCTGGTCTCGCGCTTACCGCCATCCTGGTCCTCGGCCTTGCGGCGATTGGGGCGGATGGCTCGCTGATCTTCCTCGGGTTCCTCATCCCGCTTTACCTTTCCTCCGTTGGCGTCTCGCGGGTGACCATGCGCTACAGCTCTTTGGGACGGCGGAAGCACTGAGCAGCCCACCGGGCCGGGTATCGTCGCGCTCTTGTTGGCGCTTGGAATAGTCGCGGCGGTCGGGGCCTCGGTCCTCTACAACACCTCCATCGCCTTGCAGGCGATGGAGGCTCGGGACGTGCCGGGAGAGCACTCGCTGCGGGTTTCGCTGATCGGCAAGCTGCTGCGCAACCGCAAGTGGCTGGGGGCGACGGTTCTGGGGCTGCTGGGCTGGCCGCTGGAGATCGTGGCGCTGCTGTTGGCGCCGCTGACCGTGGTGCAGCCGTGCCTGGCCAGCGGACTGGTGGTGCTGCTCTGGCTGGGAGTGAAGAAGCTGGGGGAGAGGCCGGGGCCGAGGGAGTACCTGGCGGTGACGGCGATCGTCGCCGGGGTCGCCGGGGTCGCCTGGGCGGCGCCCGACCGGACCACCGAACATGCCGGCACCGTCGCGATCGTCGTCGCCCTGACCCTCGTCGCGATTCCGATCGCGGCTCCCTATGTCCTGCGGCGCAGGTTCTCGACGGTGGGCACGATCGCCGTCGTCAGCGCCGGCTTCGGCTATGCCTGGACGGCGATCGCCAGCAAGCTGCTGACCGACGAACTGGCGGCCGGGGCGGTGCTGGTCGCCGGCGCCTGGCTGGCGACCGCGGCCGCCTCGGAGGGCCTGGCACTGCTGAGTGAGATGAGCGCCCTGCAGCACCGGCCGGCGACCCGCGTGGCGCCGGTGATGTTCGCCGTCCAGGTCCTGGTCCCGGTGATCCTGGCGCCGTTGATCTTCATGGAGAAGTGGTCGACGACTCCGGGCGGGGGCATCGCGCTGGTCGCCTTCATGCTCGTTTCCCTGACCGGCGTCGTTCTGCTCGCCGGTTCGCGGGCGGTTGGCGCGGTTCTGGAGACCGCACACAGCAAAGATTGATCCGGCCACGGAGTGGGTATCGGATCCGGTTTCGCTGCTAGCCTTGCGGCCGCCCTTTGCGTGGGGTCGTCCACCGCGCGCCCAGGCAGCCCCCAGCCACACCACCTAAGGAGCCATCGTAGGGTCCGCAGAGACAACCCGGCCTGATGCGACCAAGTTCGCGATCGGGTTCGATCATCGCGATCGCGCCAAGCTCTTCGAGCTCTGGAACCAGGTACTCGATTCCGAGCAGTGGTCCGAGGGTGCGCTGCTGGACGCCTTCGAGCAGCGCTGGGCGCAGTGGAACAAGGTGCCGAGCCTCGGCCTGTCCAGCTGGGCCGGCGGCGCCCTGGCGGCGCTCGAGTTCGCGGGGGTCAAGGGCGAGACCGTGCTCTGCCCCTCCAACACCTTCATGGCGACGCCGCTGGCGGCGATCGGCGCCGGCGCCGAGGTCGAGTTCGTCGACTGCCGCCGTGACGACCTCTGCATGTCCTTTGAGGACTTCGAGGCCAAGGCCGAGCGCCACAAGCCGCGGGCCGCGATCCTCGTCCACATCGGCGGTCACATCGCCTTCGACTCCGAACGGATCGCCGCCTACTGCCGCGAGAACGGGATCTTCCTGCTCGAGGACTGCGCCCATGCCCACGGCGCCGATTGGGGCGGCAACCGCCCCGGCGCCTACGGCGACGCCGGCGTCTACTCGCTTTACGCGACCAAGACCGTCTCGACCGGCGAGGGCGGCGTCCTCGTCTCCGGCAACGAGGAGCTGATCGAGTTCGCGAAGAAGTTCCGCAACTACGGCAAGTTCGAGCACGAGGTCGACGGCCTCAACTTCCGGATGAGCGAGTTCACCGCCGCCCTGGCCCTGGTCCAGGCCGAGCGGATGGAGGAGATCGTCGCCTGGAAGAACGAGTACGCCCGCGAGTTCCTCGACCCGGCCCATCCGGCCCGACTCGAGCTGCGCGAGGGGATGACCTCTGGCTACTACAAGTACATCGTCTTCGAAGAGCTGGAGAAGAGCACCGGCAAGGTCTACGACCAGCCCTGCCACCGCATCATGGGCCGCTCCGACGATCTGCCGAACACCGACTGGGTGGCCGAGAACCACTGGTGCGTGCCGCTCTATTACCGCCCCGAGAGCCGCGAGGCGGCGCTGAGCAACAAGGAGGCCTGAGTGCGGAACGAGCGAGCGAGATCGCCGGTGGTCATAAACGCGAGTGAGAGAAGCACGAAAGGGGTATCCGCATGAGGGTCCTGGTCACCGGAGGAGGGGGCTTCATCGGCTCCCACGTCGTCGATCGCCTGCTCGACAAGGGGATGACGCCGCGGATCTTCGACCTCAGCGCCTCGCCGTACCACTCGCCACTGGAGGTCGAGACCTTCACCGGCAGCATCACCGACGCCGCCAACCTCGACTTGGCGATGCGCGACTGCGACGCCGTCATCCACCTCGCCGCCGTCGCCGACGTCGGCCACGTCCTCGCCGACCCGGTCCTCGCCGAGGAGGTCAACACGCGCGGCACCCTCAACGTCCTCGAGGCGGCCTGCGGGGCCAAAGTCGGCCGCGTCGTCTACGGCTCGACGACCTGGGCCTACAGCGACTGCCCCGAGCAGAGCGTCAGCGAGGAAACCCCGATCCCGGCGCCCCGCCACCTCTACACCGCGACCAAGCTCGCCGGCGAGACCTACTGCGCCGGCTACGCCGAGCTCTACGGCCTCGAGAGCACCATCCTGCGCTTCGGCATCCCCTACGGCCCGCGCGCCCGCGCCGCCGGCGTCGTCGCCAAGTTCACCGACCTCTCCTTCGAAGGCAAAGCGCTGACGATCGCCGGCGACGGCAGCACCACCCGCAGCTTCATCTACGTCGAGGACCTGGCCGACGGGATCGTCGCCGCGCTCAAGCCCGAGGCCGCCGGCCGCACCTACAACCTCTCCGGCGACGAGGTCGTAACGATCCTCGAAATCGCCGAGCGGGTCCAGGAAAACGTCGACACCTGCGAGATCGAACACACGCCGCCGCGCCCTGGCGACTTCCCGGGCAAGGAGATCTCCAACCAGCGCGCCCTCGAGGAGCTCGGCTGGAAAGCCGAAACGAGTTTCAAAGACGGCGTCCGCAAGTACGTCGAATGGGTTCGCTGCACGACCCGCCCGCCGGACCCGATCCCGGGCAAAAAGCCCTCGATGAACGGCAACGACCACGCCGCCGGCGCCCTGCTTGCCGGCGCGGCTCGCTCTGAGGAGCGCCCGCCGCGAGTGCTGATCCTCAGCGCCGACATCGGCGAGGGCCACGACCTGCCGGCAAGGATCATCAAGGCCGACCTCGAGGAAGAGGTCCCGGGCGTCGAGGTGACGATCGAGAACGGCCTCGAGGCGATGGGGAAGATCTCCGCCTCGGTCCTGCGCAACGGCTCCAAATTCACCTTCCGCTGGGCCCCCTGGCTGTTCGACATCCAGTACTGGCTGATCACCAAGTTCGGCCCGGCACGCTGGTTCTTCAACAAACTTGGCTACGTGCTCTCGGGCCGCGGCCTGCTGCGTGTGATCGAGCGCAACGATCCCGACGCCGTGATCTCGACCTACCCCGGGGTCACCGCGGTGTTGGGGATGCTGCGCGAGCATCGCCGCCTGGCGATCCCGGTCCAGTCGGCGATCACCGACTTGGCGGGCCTGCGCTACTGGGCCCATCCCGGTGTCGATCTCCACTACGTGACCCACCCGGAGTCGATCGAGGAAGTCGAGAGGCTGGTCGGCCCCGGCACGGTCGAGTGGATGCGGCCGCCGATCTCACGCGAGTTCCTGATGCCGCGCACCCGCCGCGACGCCCGCGAGGCACTCGACGTCCCCGCCCACGCCCGGATGGTGCTCGTTTCCGGCGGCGGCTGGGGAGTCGGCGACCTCGAGGGTGCGGTCGAGTCGGCGCTGTCGGGCGACGACACCTTGGTGGTCTGCATCACCGGTCGCAACGAGGGCGTCCGCGAGCGGCTCGAAAACCGTTTCGGCGAGAACGAGCAGGTCCGGATCATCGGCTTTACCGAGCAGATGAGCGACTGGATGGCTGCCGCCGACGCGATGATCCACGCGACCGCCGGCCTGACCGTCCTTGAGGCGCATATCCGCGGTTGCCCGGTCGTCTCCTACGGCTTCTCGGCCGGCCACCTGCGGGCCAACAACGCCGCCTTCGAACGCTTCGGCCTGGCCGAGGTGGCGCGCTCGGACCACGAGTTGGAGTCGGTGCTTCGCCACGTCACCCGCGAGCGCCAGTCGCCCGATTCGTCCTTCGCCTCGCTGCCCTCGATCGCCTCGCGCGCCCTCAGCGTCCGCCCGCGGGTCCGCCCGCAGCCGGTTTGGCGCCTGCGCGTCGGCCGCACCGTCGCGGCCGCCGCGGTGATCCTGCTGCTGCTGGTCGTGATCTTCTCCGCGGTCAATACCGAGAGTCCCTACCGGGTCGTCGCGAACCCGCTGAAGGAACGGATCCACTTCGGTAAAGACAACGACACGCCGGCCGTCTCGCCGTCGACCAAAGCGCAGGCCGACACCGCCACCGAAGAAACCGCGGCGAGCAGCTCAACCCCTTGATCGCGGCCGCCGCGGTCGGGGCGGGGCTGACCGCGGCCACCGTCGCGTACGCGGGCCCGGCCCTGGCGCCGGTGCTGCCGGGCTTGGGCGACCTGCTCGGGGTCAAGCTGCGCGAGGAGGGGTCAGACGCGGTGGCTCTGACCTTCGACGACGGCCCCCACCCGCAGGGGACGCCGGCGGTGCTGGAGTCCCTGCGCGAGGCCGGGGCGCAGGCGACCTTCTTCCTCGCGGGCGAGCAGGTCGTGCGGCGGCCGGCGCTGGTGGCGGAGATCGTCGCCGCCGGGCACCGGGTCGAGTTGCACTGCTTCCACCACCGCAACCAGCTGCGGCTCGGCGCCCGCGACCTGCTGGAGGACGCCGAGCGCGCCCGGGTGGCGATCGAGGACGCCGGCGGTCAGGCGATCGCCGACTACCGGCCGCCCTACGGGATCTTCAGCGCCGTCGGGCTGAAGGCGATCCGCGCCCGCGGCTGGCGACCGGTGCTGTGGTCGCGGTGGGGCAGGGACTGGGACCGGCGGGCGACGCCAGAGTCGATCGCGCGTCGACTAACCAGCGACGTCCGCGCCGGCGACATCCTGCTGCTGCATGACGCCGACTACTACAGCGCGCGCGGCTCCTGGGTCCGTACCGCGGCGGCGCTGCCGAGAATCCTTGAGGAGCTTGAGGCGCGGGGACTGAACTCGAGGCTGCTCCGCCGTTGAGTCGGCGGCGCCAGCGTCCACACCTCACAGCCGGCGAAGGCTTCGTCAAGTTGCTGCGCCATGGTGCTCTTGGGCCGATTCTGGTCGAAGATTTGCTGGGCCACTAGCTCTCCGTCCTGTTGGGGGGTTGAGGAAGATTCCCTCTCCTATCGGACGAAAAACCTGCACTTTGCGGATATCGGGGAACGTATGTTCGTTCTGCTACTTGGGCGACGTCGCAAACTGGGCGATCTCCTTGGCCAGAAGCTCGGGCTGGTCGAGCGGGACGAAGGTCTTGGAGCCCGGGATCTCGACGATCCGGGCGTTGCCGGCTTCGGCCGCGAGCCGCTGCGCGTAGGAGATCGGGAAGTACTTGTCGCCCGGCGCCCAGGTCAGCAGGATCGGCAGCTGCGAGCCGCTCAGCTTCGCCGCGGCCTCCAGCGTGTAGCGCTTGTTCATTCCGATCGTGACCTTTTTCAGGTCGCGTTTGACAGCGGGGTCGCTGAGGCCCGGTTCGAGCCAGGAGGCGACGAGGTCGTCCGGGATCCGGGTCTTGGCGAAGGGGCGGAAGGCGCGGCGGCCGACGGCCCCGATCCGGAACGGCGCCCCCAGCACCGCCATCCCACCCGGCAGCTTGGCCAGCGGCGGCATCGTCTTGAAGATCCCCGGCGGGAAGTTCTCGTGGGTGTCGCAGTTGGTCAGGACCAGGCGGCCGATCCGCTCCGGGTGGCGAGTGACGAGGACCTGCGACATGGCGCCGCCGGAGTCGTTGCCGACGATCGTCACGTCCTCGAGGTCGAGCGCCTCGAGGAAGCCGGCGATCGTCGCCGCGACGCCGGGAGGGGAGAGGTCCGCGGTCGGGTTCATCGCCACCTGCTGGGAGCCGATCGGCCAGTCCGGGGCGAAGCAGCGGAAGCGGTCGGCGAGGCGGTCGACGACCCCACTCCAGAGGCGCCCGTCGACGAGGTAGCCGTGGACGAAGACGATCGGCTTGCCCTCACCCGCCTCCCGATATCGGATCCGCCCCGCCGGCAGATCGATTTCCTTACGCTGTTTGCCGCTATCGATCTCAGTCATGGAACTAACATACAGACTGTATGAATGAACGTCCAGACAAAGTCGGGAGCGGCGAGGGCCGTCCCCGGGCCGGGCTCGGGCGGACTCAGAGCGAGCGGACCGAGGCCACCCGCGGCGCCCTGACGGACGCCGCCCGCCGTCTCTTCACCGAGCGCGGCTATGACGCGGTGGCGACGGAGGAGATCGTCAGGGCCGCCGGCGTCACCCGCGGCGCGCTCTACCACCACTTCGGCGGCAAGGCCGAGCTGCTGGAGGCCGTCTACGAGCGGCTCGAGGCGGAGTCGACCGAGCGCGTCGCCAGGGTCGTCCTCGGCTCCGACCTGGAGAGCCCGCTGGAGGCGATGAAGGCCGGCATCGAGGCCTTCCTCGACGAGTGCGCCGAGCCCGAGTTGCAGCGGATCGCCTTGCACGACGCGCCGGCGGTGCTGGGCTGGGACCGCTGGCGCGAGATCGCCGCGGCCAACGGCCTGGGCCTGATCGAAGCCAGCCTCAGCGCCGCGATCGAGGCCGGTGAGATCCGGCCGCTGCCGGTGCGGCCGATGGCCCACCTGCTGATGGGGGCGCTCGACGAGGCGGCGATGCTGGTCGCCCGGGCCAAGGACCCGGTTGCCCGGACGGAAGTGACGACGGTTTTAGTGGTGCTGCTCGACAGCTTCGCCGTCGAGCGGGCCCCGTAGGCGGATCGCGTCGCCGTCGCCGACGGCCTCGATCGCCTGCTGGTGCGCGATCCGGCGCGACTGCTTCTGCGCGTACATCCGCACGTCGGCCAGTTGCAGCGCCGTTGCCGGCGTCGTCGCCTCGGCCGGGATCGCGACCGAGCCCCAGGCGGCGCCGAGTCGATACTGGTCGCTGCTCTCGGTCAGCGCCTCCGCCGCCCGCTTGGAGACCTCGTCGACCTCGTCGAGCTCGCAGCCGATCAGCACCGCGAACTCGTCGCCGCCGATCCGGTAGGCGCTGCCGTGGCCGCTGACCGCATCCCCCAGCCTGCCTCCGAGCCGGCTCAGCATCGCGTCGCCGGCGAGGTGGCCGAAGCTGTCGTTGAAGCCCTTGAAGCCGTTGAGGTCGAGGACCAGCAGGGTCACCGGCTCCTCCGCCGCCCGCTGGCAGAAGTTCGCCAGGTCGACCTGCATCCCGGCCTGGTTGCCGAGCCCGGTCAGCGGGTCGGTCCGGACCTGCTCGAGCAGGCGCTTGTTCTCGCGCACGCTGATCGCCAGGCGGGCGATCACGGCGAGCATCGTCGCCGCCCAGAGGACGGTGGTCAGGGTGCTCGACTGGTTGAACTGCTGGAGGCTGAAGAGGCCGATCATCACCGCCGCGAAGAAGCTCGGGACGATCAGTTCGCGCCAGCCGTCGAAGCGCGCCGCCGGCCGGGACGCATCGGCCCGGGGATGAAGCGCCTCGCTGCCGATGAAGACGGCGCCGAGCATGTAGATCGGCTTGATCCAGCCACCCGGCAACTCACCGCCGGCTTCCTGCAGGGTCGTCGCCATGTCGGCGAAGACGAGGGCGGCGAGGCCGAGCAGGACCAGCGACCAAGTTCTTCCGGGATGCCAGCGGGTGAGGGCGACGACGCCGACGACGAGGGCCAGCATCAGGGTGTCGCCGAGCGGATAGGCGAGGGTGACGGCGATCTGCAGCGGCGTGCCGGTGGCGCGGTCGGCGACGAACTCGAAGACGAAGGCGGTGCCCAGCGCCGCGGTGCCGAGGGCGGCGATCGCGCCGTCCATCCACAGCCGCCAGTCGAGCGTCCGCCAGCGGGCCCGGATCATCAGCACGATCCCGGTCGCGGCCAGCGGGTAGAAGGCCAGGTAGCCGACGTCGGCGAGCGAGGGGTAGGGGGGAGTGGGGTCGTTGGCGAGGAAAGCGGTCGTGTAGAACTCGACCACGGCGGAGGAGAGGATGGCCGCCGAGATCGCGATCCAGGCACCGCGCTCGCGGCCGCCGCTGAGGATCCGCAGCAAGCAGGCGAGGCCGGCGCTGAGGACGACCGCGTCGTAGAGCGCTTCGTAGAAGTCGGTGATGCCGCCCGAGCCGCCGAGCCCGAGCCAGTAATGCAGCGCAATCACAGTCGTGCCGCCAAACAGCACGGCCCCGATCGCGATGCGAAGGGCGCTCAACGGCTCGGATTCAGGTGCCGATTCGGCGCGGGTCACAGGCACCTATCGGCAGCACTTGCGCACTTCTCTAGACTTAGTGGAGATGAAGACTGGAATTCACCCCGATTACACGCTCGCCAACGTGCACTGCTCGTGCGGGAATCAGTTCTACACGCGGTCGACCAAAGACGATCTTCACGTAGAGCTCTGCTCCGAGTGTCACCCGTTCTACACCGGCAAGCAGAAGCTGGTCGACACCGGTGGCCGCGTCGAGCGGTTCCAGCGTCGCGCCGCGAAGCACCGGGCCGGGAAGTAGCCCGTGAGCCCACCGGCGGGCTCGGCACAGGCGTCCCAGGTCTCGACCGCCGGTAACGGCGGCGGCGATTCGCTGCGCATGCCGGACGGCGCGCTGGTCGCCAAACGCGACGCGCCGGTCGGCGGCCAGGCGGTCCTCGAGGGCGTGATGATGCGCGGCGTCTCGGTCTGGGCCGTCGCCGTACGGACACCCGAGGGCCAGATCGAAGTCGAGTCGGAGAAACTCGTCCCCTGGGCCCAGCGCCACCGGATCTGGCGCCTGCCGGTGATCCGCGGCGTCGTCGCCCTCGGCGAGTCGATGAAGATCGGCTTCAAAGCGCTGGCGATCTCCGCCAACGCCCAGATGGAGGAGGACGACGAGGGCGAGAAGGAAGAGATCGGCGGCTGGGTCTGGGGCCTGACGATCGTCTTCTCGTTGCTGCTCTCGGTCGGGCTCTTCTTCGTCGTCCCGGTCGGGCTGACCAGCTTGATCAAGGACCAACTCGGCTCACCCCTCCTCTTCTGGCTGATCGAGGGGATCCTGCGGACCGGGATCTTCATCGGCTACATCTGGGCGATCAGCAAAATGCCGGACCTGCGCCGGGTCTTCGAGTACCACGGTGCCGAGCACAAGACGATCTCCTGTTACGAGGCCGAAGACGAGCTGATTCCCTCGCGGGCCAAGCTCTACTCGCGCCTGCACCCGCGCTGCGGGACCAGCTTCCTGCTGATCGTCATGGTCCTGGCGATCTTCGTCTTCGCCCCGATCGGCCTGCCGGCCTGGTACTGGTTGGTGCTTTCGCGGATCCTCGGCATCCCGCTGATCGCCGGGCTCTCCTACGAGGTGATCAAGTGGGCTGGCAAAAACCGCCGCAAACGCTGGGTCCGGGCGGTGATGTGGCCGGGCCTGATGCTGCAGAACCTGACCACCCGCGAGCCCGACGAAGAGCAACTGGCCGTGGCGATCGCTTCCCTCAACGCCGTCCTCGCCCGGGAGAATCCCGAGGAGGCAGCCGCTCAGGGGCATATCGAGATTGTCGCTTAGACCCAGTGCGCGTCTAGGGTTGAGCGATGATCGAGCAGTTGGTTGAACAGCTGAAAAGCCGCTTCGCGGAGCTTGAGGCGCAGATGTCCGATCCGGAGGTGATCTCGGATCGGGAGCGCTATGCCGCGGTCGGGCGCGAGTACCGCGACCTGCAGCCGGCCCAGGAACTGGCGGTCGAGTACGCGACCCTGAAGGACGACGTCGAGGGCGCCAAAGAGCTGCTCGCCGAGGGCGAGGACGAGGAAATGCGCGCCGTCGTCGAGGAGGCGCCGGCGCGGCTGGAGCAGCTCGAAGAGGAGATCCGGCTGGCGATGGTCGAGCGCGACCCCAACGACGAGAAAAACGTCATCGTCGAGATTCGCGCCGGTACCGGGGGGGACGAGGCGGCGTTGTTCGCCGGCGACCTCTACAAGATGCTGACCCGCTATGCCGAGGAGCGCGGCTTCACGACCGAGATCCTCTCGCAGTCGGTCTCGGAGATGGGCGGCTTCAAGGACGTCACCTTCGCGGTCAAGGGCGACGCCGCCTACTCGGTCTTCAAGTTCGAGGGTGGCACCCACCGCGTCCAGCGCGTCCCGGAGACCGAGTCCCAGGGCCGGATCCACACCTCGACGGCGACGATCGCGGTCCTCCCGGAGGCCGAGGAGGTCGAGGTCGAGGTCGACCAGAACGACCTCCAGATCGACGTCTACCGCTCCTCCGGGCCGGGCGGGCAGTCGGTCAACACGACCGACTCGGCGGTCCGGATCACCCACAAACCGACCGGCATCGTCGTCTCGATGCAGGACGAGAAGTCCCAGCTGCAGAACAAGGACCGGGCGATGCGGGTGCTGCGGGCGCGCCTGTACGAGCGCGAGCTGGCCGAACAGCAGGCCAAGATCGCCTCCGAGCGCAAGGCCCAGGTCGGCAGCGGCGAGCGCTCCGAGAAGGTCCGCACCTACAACTTTCCCCAGGGCCGGGTCACCGACCACCGGATCAAGCTGACCTCGCACAACCTCGACGGCGTGCTCGGCGGCGAACTCGGGGAGTTCACCGACGCGCTCTCAGCCGAGGAGAAGCGCCAGAGGTTGGAGGCTGCCGCCGTAAGCTGACGCGTGTGGCCGGCGGATATCTGTGTCCTCAGCCGCTCGCGTGCAGAGCACGCCACGCTCCCTGCGTCCTTGACCTCCTTGACCACACACGCCAGTAGCGCCAGACAGGCTTTAGAAGCGGCCACGGATGGGCTTGCGGCGGCCGGTGTCGAAGACCCGCGCTTGGACGCTGAAGTACTGCTTGCGGAGGCGACGGGTGTCGATCGTGCTGCTCTGGTCGCCGATCCCGGCGCCGAGGTCCCGGCTTCGGCGGCGCGGCTGTTCGGCGAGATGGTGCGGCGGCGCCTGCGGCGCGAGCCGGTCGCCTACATCGTCGGCCGCAAAGGCTTCCGCCACCTCGACCTCGCCGTCGACCGCCGCGTCCTGATCCCGCGGCCGGAGACCGAGCTGCTGGTCGAAGTCGCGCTCGAGCGCCAGCCGGCGAGCGTCCTCGACATCGGCACCGGCTCTGGCGCGATCGCCCTGGCTGTCGCCGACGAGCTTCCTGGCTGCGAGGTCACGGCGACCGACACTTCGCCGCGGGCGCTGGAAGTCGCCGGCGCCAACGCCGAGCGGCTCGGGCTGGCCGACCGGGTGCGCTTCCTCGCCGGGACCGTCCCGGCCGCGGAGGAGTTCGACCTGGTCCTCGCCAACCTGCCCTACGTCGCCGAGAGCGAATGGGGCGGCCTGCAGCGCGAGGTGACCGAGTGGGAGCCGCGCGAGGCGCTGCTCGCCGGTCGCGACGGACTCGACGCCTATCGCGCCCTGATGCCCCAGCTCGAACGCGCTTCTGCTCGCAATCCGGGCGGAAGTGCGTTCGCCGTCGTGGCGCTGGAGGTGGGGGAGGGGCAGGGCACTGCGGTCATGCAGCTGCTGGAGGCAGCCGGATACCTCTCCGTGCACCGTCTCAAGGATCTGGCCGGGATCGAACGGGTCGTGCTGGGGGAGCGGTGATGCCGCCGGGGCGGCCGAACATCGTCTCGGCCTCGGCCCTGACCGTGCGCGAGGATCTGCAGGGCTGCATCGCCGCCGGGGGCATTGCCTTGTTTCCCTCCGACGGCCTCTACGGCCTCGCCTGCGACCCGCTCGATTCCGCGGCGATCGACCGCGTGCACCGGATCAAGGGCCGCGACGAGGGCAAGTCCTCGGCGGTCATGTACTTCTCGCCTCTGGCCATGCGGGAGCTGGTCGCCGGGCTCGGCCCGCGCACCGCGGCCGCCATCAGCGCCCTGCTCCCCGGCCCGGTCACCCTCGTCGTCGCCAACCCCGGGCACCGCTACCCGCTGGCCTGTCGCGAGGACGTCGAGCGGCTCGGCATCCGCCTCATCGACGGTCCCCTGGCCGGCGCCATGTGCCCGGTCTTTCAGACCTCGGCGAATCTCAGCGGCGAGCCCGCTCCGCACCGCTTCGGCAACGTCGCCAACTCGGTGCTGGCCGGTGTCGATCTGGCGATCGACGGCGGTGAGCTGACCGGGCTGCCTTCGACCGTTGTCGACATTGCCGCGATCGAGGACGACGGCAGCTGGCAGATCCTCCGCCAAGGCGCCCTCTCCGCCGGCGACCTGGCCAGCGCCCTCGCCTCCGTCGGCCTCGGCTAGCAGCGCCGTCCCAAACTGCGGTTCCAAATGCACCCAGGCCGCGCAAAAGGAACCGCACAAGGAGCGCTCGCCCAGACTTCCTCCGCCTGCGGTTCCTTATCCACGCATCCCGTGCAAAAGGAACCGCAGTTTCGCTTCCGTGCCTTGGGGGCCTCGGGAAAGCCCCGGTCCCATGGAAGCTCAACCAAGGCCCACCGCGCCGCTCCCCATCGGAGCTCTCGGCTAGCAGCCGGTTTCGCCGCTGAACGGCAGGCGCAGCAGCCGGCGGGAGGTGTTGTCGTCCTCGTTGGACTCGAACAACAGGTGCTGGGGGTCGACGGTCATCACGAAGGCGAAGCAGCCGTGCAGGCCGGCGACGTTGATCCACTGCTTGTCGTAGGGGGCGGGGTAGATGTCCGACCAGCCGACCGAGGTGCCGAGGACGACGTGGCTCTTGTACGGGTTCTGATTGCAGCCCGGGTAGTGGAAGTAGGAGGGCGATCGACCCCCGGCGCGGGTCCGCTCGAGGTCACGCAGGCAGTAGTTGAGCTTCGGGCCGACCCGGACGACGGCGCCGAGCTCGCCGTCGCGCTTTGCCCGGCGCAGCTCGAAGCGGGCCAGCTCGTGGACCTTCCAGTAGGAGCCGCCCCAGTAGGCGCCGACCGTGGTGAAGCGCAGGCTGGCATCGGTGCGGAGGTCGATGTGGCCGCCGCCGGTGCGGTAGATCCGCTGGTTGACCCGCATCGTCCGCCAGCCGTTGCGGCTTCCGCGCAGCTCCATCGGGCCGCGGCCGCGGCTGCGGACGTCGCTGGTCGCCCGCAGCAGCTCGCGCCCGGGCCCCGCGTACTGGACGTACATTTCCGACGGCGGGCCGATCCGCAGGTTCGGGCAGAGCAGGTGATGGGACCCCGGGCCGTGGCACGGGTCGGCGACCTTTCCCTGGCCCATCGCCGGCGCGGCGGCCGCGGCGAGCAGCACGAGCGCCGCGGCAAGGGCTGAGAGAGGTGCTCGCACGGGCCCAGACTATCCCTGGCCATTGCTATCGTCGCCTCCCGTGAGCGAGCTGCCTGAGAACTTCCAGACCGCCCCCTTGGGCGAGGTCGATCCCGAGATCGCGACCGTCCTCGATCGCGAGCTGCGCCGCCAGCAGCAGACGCTGGAGATGATCGCCTCGGAGAACTTCGTCCCCCAGGCGGTGCTCGACGCGGTCGGCTCGGTACTGACCAACAAGTACGCCGAGGGCTACCCGGGCCGCCGCTACTACGGCGGCTGCGAGGAGGTCGACGTCGCCGAGCAGCTGGCGATCGACCGGGCCAAGGAGCTGTTCGGCGCCGAGCACGCCAACGTCCAGTCCCACGCCGGCGCCCAGGCCAACAACGCCGCCTACATGGCGCTGATCGAACCGGGGGACACCTTCCTCGGCATGGCGCTCGACCACGGCGGGCACCTCAGCCATGGGATGAAGATCAACGTCTCGGGCAAGCTCTACAACCCGGTGGCCTACCACGTCAGCCGCGACGACTTTCGGGTCGACATGGACGAGGTGGCGCAGCTGGCCGAGGAGCACCGCCCGGCGCTGATCGTCGCCGGCTGGTCGGCCTACCCCCGCCAACTCGACTTCGCCGCCTTCCGCGAGATCGCCGACTCGGTCGGGGCCAAGCTGATGGTCGACATGGCGCACTTCGCCGGCCTCGTCGCGGCCGGCGAGCACCCCAACCCGGTCGAGCACGCCGACGTCGTCACGACGACGATCCACAAGACCCTCTGCGGCCCGCGCAGCGGCATGATCCTCTGCCGCGAGGAGTACGCCAAGGCGGTCGACAAGGCGGTCTTCCCGGGCCAGCAGGGTGGGCCGCTGATGCACACGATCGCGGCCAAGGCGGTGGCGCTGAAGATCGCCTCCAGCGCCCAGTTCAAGCGCCGCCAGCGGCAGACGATCGCCAACGCTCGCTCACTCGCGGCCGGGCTCGAAGCCGGCGGGGTCCCGGTCCTGACCGGCGGCACCGACGTCCACCTCGTGCTCGTCGACCTGACCCCGACCGGGCTCGACGGCCAGAGCGCCGAGGACCGGCTCGACGAGGTCGGGATCACTGTCAACCGCAACGCGATCCCCTTCGACGAGCGCCCGCCGATGAACCCCTCCGGCCTGCGGATCGGCACCCCGGCGCTGACCACCCGCGGCATGGGGGATGCGGAGATGACCGAGATCGCCAGCGTCATCACCACCGCGCTGACCGGTGACTTCGTCTTCGAGAAGGACGACCTGCAGGCCCGCACCTCGGCCCTGATGGCCCGTCACCCGCTCTACCCGCAGCTGACTCCCGCCTCCGTCTGAACGCTTGAAAGTTTGGGTTGACTGCACGGCGGCGGCGCACCCGCTGGTGCTGCGGCCGGTGATCGAGCGGCTCGAAGCCCGCGGCGACGAGGTCTTCATCACCGCCCGCGAGTACGGGCAGACGCTCGGCATCCTCGACCGGCTCGAGCTGCCCTACACCGCCGTCGGCGAGCACGGGGGTGCCTCGCGGCTCGGCAAGGCCTGGGCGCTCGGCACCCGTTCGAGCCGGCTGGCCCGGGTCGTCTGGGAGCAGCGCCCGCAGCTGGCGATCGGCCACGGCTCGGTCGACCTCGCCGTCGTCTCCACCCTCTTCCGCGTCCCCTCGGTGCAGATGCAGGACTACGAGTTCGCCCGCCTGCAGCGGCAGATCGCCTTCCGCCTGGCCCGCCGGGTGCTGGCGCCGGAGTCGATCCCGGTCGACCGCCTGGCCAGGATCGGCGCCAAGGGCGAGAAGCTGTTTCGCTACCCGGGCCTGAAGGAGGAGTACTACCTCGACGATTTCGAGCCCGACCCGGCGGTCCTCGGCGACCTCGGCCTCGACCGCGAGAAGGTCCTCGTCGTGCTGCGGCCGCCGCCGGAGACCTCCGAGTACCACGCGCCCAACGACGTCTACGGCGAGACGGTCCGGCGCCTGGCCGGGGCGGCGGAGGCCCAGGCGGTGCTGATCCCCCGCACCGAGGAGCAGGGGGCGGCGGCGCGGGCGCTCGGCGCCGCCAACCTGATCGTCCCCGAGCGGGCGATCGACGCCCAGAGCCTGATCGCCTATGCCGACCTGGTCGTCAGCGCCGGCGGCACGATGAACCGCGAGGCCGTCGCCCTCGGGACGCCGGTCTTCACCACCTTCACCGGGCAGATGGGCGGCGTCGACGAGGCGCTGATCGCCGAACGGCGGCTCCAGGAGCTGGCCGACCCGGCCGCGCTGGTGCTGACCAAGCGCACCACGCCGGTCGGGGTGCTGCACCGCCGCGACCCCGGACTGCTGGTCGACGCCGCCCTCGGTGCGGTCGACGACCTCGACCTCAAGTAGCCTGATCCGGCCCGTTTTCCCCGCGGGTTGAGAGCATGGGCCCGACGACCACCGACGCCGTTCTCGCCTTCGTCGCCGCCGCGGCGATCGCCTGGCTGCTGGTCCCCTATGCCGAGAAGCTCGCCTTCAAGGTCGGCGCGATCGACATGCCGAAGCCGCGCGGCCTGCACGACCGGCCGATGCCGCGGCTCTCGGGCCTGGCGATCCTGGTCGCGGTCGAGGTCGCCGGCTGGATCTGGTTGCCGGGCGACGAGCAGAGCCGCTCGATCCTGCTCGGCGCCGTCGCGATCGCCGCCGTCGGCGTCGCCGACGACATCTACACCCTGCCGGCGCTGCCAAAGCTGCTCGGCCAGATCGGCGCGGCGCTGATCCCTGTCCTCGCGGGCGTCCGGGTCGACAACCTCACCCTGCCCTTCGTCGGCGGCTTCGAACTCGGCTGGCTCGCCTACCCGCTGACGGTGCTGGGGATCGTCGCCGTCGTCAACGTGATCAACTTCCTCGACGGCGTCGACGGGCTCGCCGCCGGCGTCTGCATGATCGCCGCGCTGACCCTCGCCGTGATCGCGCTCTCGCTCGAACGCAACGCCGCCGGCGTCCTCGCGGCGCTGACCGCGGGCGCCGCGCTCGGCTTCCTGCGCCACGGCTTCCCGCCCGCCTCCAGCTTCATGGGCGACACCGGCTCCAACCTGCTCGGCTTCCTACTGGCTACCGCCTCGGTCCAGGGGGCGCTGAAGACGAACGCGGTGATCGCCCTCGCCTTCCCGCTGATCGTGCTGGCGGTGCCGATCCTCGACACCGGCTTCGTCGTCGCCAAGCGGCTCAAATACCGCCAGCCGATCTACCAGGCCGACAGCTGGCACTTCCACCACCGGATGGCCAACATCGGCTTCTCCCAGCGCCGCACGGTCGCTTACCTGTACGCCTGGACGCTGGTGATGGCGGCCCTGGCGCTGGCCCTGCGCTTCGTCCCCTACAGCGACAACCACGGCCACTTCAACGTCCTCTGGACCGTCGTGATGGGCGCTTGCCTGCTTGCCGCCTTGGTCGCCAGCGTCTATCTCGTCTACGTCCTCGAGATCCTCAAGCTGCGCCGCGGGAGGATAAATCCGGAGACCGGGGAATTCGAGGCGATCGAGTTGGAGGACGCTCCAAGTGGCAAGCCTCACTAACCCGCATGGCAAAGCCAATTGAGCGGAGGTTTGGGTATAGTCGCCGTCCGCCCGCTCACCCCTGAGCCGGGCATACTTATGTCTCCTCCCAAGTACGTCGACCTCCTGGTGTTGGCCGCCGCGCTCGCAGTTTTTCTGCTCGGAGGATTCCCCCTGCTCGGATATGCCGTCGCAGCTGCTTGTTGGCTGGTCCAGCGCGCCGTCCAGGCCTACGCGACGAAGCGCGCGACGGCCGAGCTCGCCGCCGGAAACCGCCAGAAGGCGATGGGCATCGTCGCCGCGACGACGCTCGGCCGGGTCTGGCTGATGGCGACCGCGGTCCTGCTCGTCGGCCTCGCCGAGCGCGAAGCCGGCCTCGCCGCCGCGATCTTGGTCCTCGTCCTCTTCACCGTCTCCTTCGCCGCCCAGGGGCTCTCGCACCTGTTCAGTGAGCCCGAGGGGCAGGGGGCCGCATGAGCGCCGAGCAGGCAGTCGTGGAGGCGCCCGAGAGCGCCGTCAAGTCCGGCGGGCTGAGCACCAAGAACAAGGTGCTGATCGGGATCGGCGTCTACCTCGGCATCGCGATCCTGATGTTCCTGATCTTCGGCAGCTCCGGCAAGAACGAAGAGTTCAAGCCGCAGAACGAGTTCAAGCTCGAACCGTGGATCTCGATCCACCTCGGCCCCGCCGACCTCAGCATCAACAAGGCGGTCCTCTACCTCGTCCTCGCCAGCGCCCTGACGATCGGCACGATGCTCTGGATCTCGCGCCGCATGCAGCAGAAGCCGAACAAGGTCCAGACGGCCATCGAGGTCGCCTACGACATGACCAAAAACACGATCGCCGGCGGCAGCCTCGACACCAAGATGGCCGCCCGCTGGTTCCCCTTCCTCGCCGCCCTCTTCTTCTGGATCTGGTTCTCGAACATGATCGGCTTCTTACCGCTGCCGACCAACACCGAGCACACCGTCAACATCTTCGGCGCCGAAATCCCCTCCTTCGCGATCTACGCGGCGACCGCCAACCTCTCGATCCCGCTGGTCCTGACCCTGGTCGTCTGGGTCAGCTACCACGTCGAAGGGATCCGCGCCAAGGGTTTCGTCAAGTACCTCGCCAGCTGGCTGCCCCCGGGCCTGGAGGACATGAACCCGATCGCCAAGGGGTTCATCTTCGTGATCGAGGCGATCTCCCACTTCGCCCGGCTGATCTCGCTTTCGGTGCGACTCTTCGCCAACATCCTCGCTGGCCACCTGCTGCTGCTCTTCATGGGCGGCGGGCTCGCGGTCCTGCTCGGCATCGCCGCGCTCGGCGCCCTCACCTTCCCGCTTGCCTTCTTCTTCTTCATCCTCGAGGTCGGGCTTATCGCGACCCTGCAGGCATTCATCTTCTCGACCCTCACCGCCATCTACCTCGGCGGAGCAACCTCCGCCAGTCACTAGAAAAGGAGCACTCTTTCCATGGACCTGTCCCCTGTCGTCGCCGCCGTCTCAGACGAAGGCGTTGAAGCTGCCGGCAAGGCCGTCGCCCTCGGCGTCGGTGCCGGGCTCGGATCGATCGGCGCCGGAATCGGCATCGGCTTCATCTTCGGTAAGGAGATCGAGTCGGTAGCCCGCCAGCCCGAGATGAAAGACGAGCTCCAGAGCATCCGCTGGCTCGGCTTCGCGCTGACCGAGGCCGTCGCCTTCTACACGTTCATCTTCGGCCTCATCGCCTTCTTCCTCTAGGTCGATGGAGTTGCTCGGGTACATATCGGCGCTGCCGCTCGCGGCCGAGTCCGGCAAGGAAGAAGGCGGCAGCTTCCTGGTCTCGCCGGGTCTGGGTCTGATGATCTGGACGCTGGTCCTCTTCCTCTTCACGATGTGGGTGCTCAGCAAGGTCGCGTTCCCGAAAATCCAGGAGGCTCTGGACCGGCGGGCGAAAACGATCGCCGAGTCGCTTGACGTGGCGGAGCGCCAGCGGCGTGAATCGGACGAGCTGCTCGAGGAGTACCGCGGCCGCCTCGCCGAGGCTCGCGAGCAGGCTGACGACATCATGGCCCGCGCTCGCAAGGCGGCCGAGACGGCGGAGGCCGAGGCCACCGTCGCCGGGCGCGAGAAACGCGAGGAGCTGGTTTCCGCGGCGAAGCGCGACATCGAGGCGGAGACGCGGCGCTCGCTGCAGCAGATCCGCCAGGAGGTCGCCGACCTGACCGTGCTGGCGACCGAGAAAGTGACCCGCAAGAGCCTCAATGCCGAGGATCAGCGCCGCCTCGTCGAGGAGGCCCTCAGCGAGGTCGACTTCTCGAAGCTCTCGGGGTCGGAGAACTAACCATGCAGGACGTCGCCCACGCCTACGCCGACGCGCTCTTCGGGATCGCCAAGGAGAAGGGCAAGCTGGATCAGGTCCGCGATCAGCTCGGGCAGTTCGCCGACGCCGTCGACGGCAACCGCGACCTGCAGGTGTTCCTCTTCAGCCCCTACTTCTCCTCGGTCGAGAAGAGCGCCGGCGTCAAGCGGGCGGTGGTCGGCGCCGAGCCGGAGTTCGTCAACTTCCTCGACCTCGTGATCGACAAGCAGCGGATGCCGGAGATCTTCCGCATCCGGCGCCAGTTCGAGGAGCTCTGGAAGCACGAGAACCGCCGCATCGACGTGACCGTCACCAGCGCCGTCGAGCTCGACCCGGCCGTGGTCACCAAGATCGGCGAGGAGATCGAGCGCCAGACCGGCCAGGAGGTCGATCTGGCCAGCCGCGTCGACGCCGAGATCCTTGGCGGCGTCGTCCTGCAAGTGGGAAACATGGTGCTCGACGCGAGCATCCGCAATCGCCTGGAGAAACTTCGAAAAAGCGTCGCCTCGGCGGCATAAGGAGGCATTAGCACCCGATGGAGATCAAGCCGGACGAGATCGCAAGCATTCTGCGCGAGCGGATCGAGGGGTTGGAGGCGGATTCCGCCGACCTCTCCGAGGTTGGAACCGTTCTTTCCGTGGCCGACGGCATCGCCCGCGTCCACGGCCTCGACAACTGCATGGCCCTGGAGATGCTCGACCTGCCGCACGGGGTCACCGGGCTGGCGCTGAACCTCGAGTCCGACAACGTCGGCGTCGTGCTCTTCGGCGAGTGGGAAAAGATCGTCGAGGGCGACACCGTCAAACGGACCGGCCACCTGCTGCGGATCCCGGTCGGCGACGAGCTCCTCGGCCGGATGGTCGACCCGCTCGGCCGCCCGCTAGACAACCGCGGCGAGATCGCCACCACCCAGACCCGCCCGGCCGAGTTCAAAGCCCCCGGCGTGGTCGAACGGCAGCCGGTCACCGAGCCGGTCCAGACCGGGCTGATGGCGATCGACGGGATGATCCCGATCGGCCGTGGCCAGCGAGAGCTGATCATCGGCGATCGCCAGACCGGTAAGACGGCGATCGCGATCGACACGATCATCAACGCCCGCGACAAGGACATGGTCTGCATCTACGTCGCGATCGGCCAGCGGATGTCGACCGTCGTCCAGCTCAAAGAGGTGCTCGAGGAGAACGGCGCGATGGAGAACACCATCATCGTCGCCGCTCCCGCCGACGAGGCCGCCCCGATCAAGTACATCGCCCCCTACGCCGGTTGCGCGATGGGCGAGCACTTCCTCTACAACGGCAAAGCCGCCCTCGTCGTCTACGACGACCTGACCAA
>OUNO010000403.1_pt1 | contig 31947 bp, 27 predicted proteins | sample 1779811 | NCBI WGS metagenome assembly OUNO01 (sample SAMEA3914804, study PRJEB12502) | metagenome | biome: forest; material: soil | place: Canada | collected 2010-06-25 | depth 0.3 m
ACCATGTAGGGCGAGATGTAGCCCTTGTCGAACTGCATGCCCTCGGTGAACTCGAGGTCCATGCCGAACGTCTGGCCCTCCTCGACGTTGACGACGCCGTCCTTGCCGACCTTCTCGATCGCGTCGGCGATGACGTCGCCGATCTCCTCGTCACCGGCCGAGATGGTCGCCACGCGGGCGATCTGGTCCTTGCCGGAGACCTCCTTCGACTGGGTCGAGATGTTCTTGACGACCTCGTCGACTGCTTTCTCGATGCCGCGCTTGAGCGCCAGCGGGTTGGCGCCGGCCGCGACGTTCTTCAGGCCCTGACGAACGATCGCCTGGGCGAGGACCGTCGCCGTCGTCGTGCCGTCGCCGGCCACGTCGTTGGTCGCGGTGGCGACCTCGCGGACGAGCTGGGCGCCCTGGTTCTCGAAGACGTCCTCGACCTCGATCTCGCGGGCGATGGTGACACCGTCGTTGGTGATCGTCGGTGCGCCGAACTTCTTGTCGAGCACGACATAGCGACCCTTGGGGCCGAGCGTGACCTTGACCGCGTTGGCGACCGCGTCGACGCCGGCCTCGAGCGATTTACGCGCCTCCGAGCCGTACTTCAGTTCCTTGTGAGCCATGTTTACTCAGATCTCCTTAGGACTCGACGCGGGCGAGGACATCGGACTCGCGCAGCACGAGCAGATCCTCCCCGTCGACCTTTATCTCGGTTCCGCCGTACTTGCTGTAGAGGACCTCGTCGCCCTTCTTGACGTCGAGCGGAATCCGCTTGCCGTCCTCGTCGAGCTTGCCGTCGCCGACTGCGAGGACCTTGCCCTTCTGGGGCTTCTCCTTGGCTGTCTCGGGGAGCACGATGCCGCTGGCAGTCGTCAGCTCCTCCTCGATCGCCTGCACGATCAGTCGATCGCCCAGGGGCTTGAGCTTCATGTTGAAAAACCTCCGTCTAGAGAATGCCACCGGCGGCTCGCAGCCCCTGAGGGGGGGAGCCGCCTCTTTTTGGCACTCCCATCGAGAGAGTGCCAACAATCACGGTCAATATATAGAACATCTGACCGCTTCCCCGGGATTTTGGCAGTCAACCGTCTCGACTGCCGATTTGTGGGGGGTTTCTACGTAGAGAGCAGCGAACGGCCCAAGCGAGCCCGCTGGCGCCCGAGACGGCGCCGAGAGCCTAGTTCTGGGCGCCGCCGAAGCCCTTCATGGCCTCGGTCATGCCGGTGGGGTTGTCGAGGATCTGGGAGAAGCGGACGACCGTGACCGTGTCGTCGCTCGACACCGAGCGGCCATAGATCTGTTCGAGGAAGTTGATGAGTTCGTCGGGGCGTCGGAACTCGGGGTTGTCGTGCTTGATGTCCCGGGGCGAGAGCTCGCCCAGCCTCATGACCTCGACGTTGTCGATGACCGCTTCGAAGATCCGTTCGCGGGGCGAGTACTGGTAGCCGATCGTCACGAGGACGGCCTGGTTCTTGCGGTACTTGCCCGACTTGTCGCCCAGCCGGATCGTGGCCGTCTTGCGGCCCCGCTTGAGCTCGTCGGCAAAGATGGTCGAGTAGAAGTTGAGGACCTGCATGCCGCCCGGCAGGCTACCGGTCTTTGTCGAGGTAGGCCCGCGCGAGCGACACCATCTCGCGCTCGGCAGCGTGGCTGAGCTCGGCCTCGGCGTCGCGGAGCGCGATCCAGCGAACCTCCTCGACCTCGTCGTCGTGGTCTTCGATGTCGCCTCCCACGAGCTCGAAGAGGAAGAAGGACACCGACTTGCCGATCGTCTGGCCGTCGCGGCGATACCAGTAGCGCGACTCGCCCAGCTCGACGACCGGCTCGGCCACGAGGCCCGTCTCCTCGCGAACCTCGCGCCCGGCCGCCTCGATCGGCGTCTCGCCGGGGTCCACGTGACCCTTCGGCAGCGCCAGCACCCTCGACCCGTCGGCCGCGCGCCGGGTGGGCACGATGACGACGACCATCTCGCCGTCGACGACGACACCGCCGGCCGAGAACTCCCGCTCACCCGTTCCCCGCCGGGCGGATCCGGCGCCCGCGCCCGCTTTGCCGGCCCGGCCGCGTCCCCGTCCGCCCCCGCGACCGCGGCCGTGTTTGCTGCTCCGACCGGAGCCGCTGCCCCGACCGGCGGCGCCGTCCTCCTTGGCGCCGTCCTCCTTAGAAGACATACTGATCGAGGGCCTGGGCATCGTGGACCGTGAGACGGCCACGACCCTGGGAGATGACGCCGGCGCGCTCGAGGACGGCCAGAAAGCGGCTGGCCGACTCGCGTGAGGAGCCGGCCAGCTGGGCGAGGTCGGCCTGGGTGGCCGTGACGAGGACGTCGGCGCCGTCGCCGCCCTCGGCGAGCGCCTGTTCGACCAGCTGGCGCAGGACGACCGCCACGCGACTCTGGACCGTCTGGAAGGACTGCCGCGAGAGGCGCTCGTTCATCTCCCGCAGGCGCCTGCCGAGCGCGACGACGAGGCGGGCGGCGATGACCGGGTGTTCGTTCATCAGCCGGCGCATGTCGGGGCCGAGGACACCGACGACGCCGATCGGCTCGATCGCCTCGACCGTGGCCGAGCGGCGCTCGTCCTCGAACATCGCGAGCTCGCCGAAGATGTCACCGGGGCCGAAGGTCGCCAATGTGATCGTCCGGCCGTCGGGATGGGTGCGGACGGCCCGGGCGTGGCCCTCACGGACGATGTAACAGGTGTCGCTGGCGTCACCCTCGCGGAAGACGACCTGGCCGGGCTCGAACTCCCGCGGCACCGCGACCTCGGCGATTCGCTCGAGATCACCAAGCTCCAGCGTCGAGAAGGCCGGCACCCGACCGAGCAGCTCGACGACCTCGGCTGAGCGCGTGGGAGCCATGGGCAGGGAATACCACAACCGGGCTCGGCTGGATCCGTCTCGGAGCCGGCGCCCGCCGCCGACGCTATCGTCAAAGCCATGTTCCCGACCGGGCGCGCGCGCCTGTTGATCGCCGCCGTCGCATTGAGCGCCGGCGGCTCGGCGCCGGCCATGGCCGCGTCGAGCGCGACGACACCAACCGTCGATCTCAGCCCGCTGCGCGCCTCGGCGAGCCTGTGGGCGACGATCAACGTCTGCAGCCCGACCGATCAGCCCGACACGGTCGGCATCCGCGGCTCGATGCCCAGCGACGGGCACGCGACGGACCGCATGTACATGAGCTTCCGCCTTCAGCACGAGACCACCGAAAAGAAGTGGGTCGACATCCTCGGCGTCAACGCCAGGACGGGCTACCTGTTCGTCGGGCGTGGCGCGACCCGCCAGGACGGCGCGAGCTTCCAGCTCGTGCCGGTGCCCGGAGATCCGGCCATGACGCTGCGCGGCGTCGTCACCTTCCAGTGGCGGCGCAAAGGGGTGGTCGTCGCGAGCCTGTCGAGGCCGACAACCGCCCCTCACGCGAGCAAAGCCGGCGCCGACCCCGCCGGCTTCAGCACGGCCAGCTGCGTCATCGGCTGAACAGGCGCGGATCGTTCGTGATGATGCCGTCGACGCCCATCTTCGTCAGCCGGGCGATCATGCGCGCGTCGTCGACGGTCCAGACATAGAGCTGCCCGCCGCCGTCGGCGACCGCGCGGATGAGAGCCGGCGTGACGACGCGCCAGTGGGCCATGATGGCGTCGAAGCGACCCGCGCGCAGGGCGTCGCGGACGCGACGCGGGAGCAGCATCCGGTAGCCGGTCAGGATGGCCAGGGCCGGGATGGCCGTCAGCATGTCGGTCGTGTAATCGCGCCGGACTCGCGGCACCGACCAGCCGAGGCGCAGCCCAGGCTCGGCCGCCCGGATCTCGTCGAGGCTGTCGGTGAACATGCCGCTCACGAGCGTCCGCTCGATCAGGCCACGGTCGCGCAGCGCCTGGACGACGCGCAGCTCGTAGCCGGGGATCTTGACGTCGACGTCGAACTCCAGCCCCGCGAACGCCGCACCGGCGAGGTGGTCGAGGGCGTCGTCGAAGCTCAACGGCGTGCGCGAGCGCATGTCCTCGTAGTCGTGGGCGACGAGCAGGCGGCCCGAGCCGTCGGTGCGCTCGGAGAGGACGTCGAGCTCGATCATGTCGACGTCGTGGGCGAGCGCCGCGTCGAAGGACGCGAGCGTGTTTCCCGGCTCGATGTGGTGGGCGCCCTTGTGCCCGACGCGACGGAGCCGGTGGAGCGTCGGATCATTCATGCCTGCACCATCGCAGAGTCCCGCCACCTCACGTGGCGTATATGTGAACGGCCGTCAGCCTTCGACCTGAAGGGCGCGGCCGTACTGGCGCTCGTAGTAGTCGCGGTACTCCCCCGAGCGGATCGGCTCCCACCACCAGCTGTTCTCGCGATACCAGGCGACCGTCTCGCGCAGACCCTCCTCGAAGCGCACCTGTGGGCTCCAGCCCAGCGCCCGGACCTTCTCCGAGGACAGCGAGTAGCGGACGTCGTGGCCGGGCCGGTCGGCGACGTGCTCGATCTGGTCCTCGGATGCGCCCGTCAGCTCGACGATGCGTCTGACGACCGTCATGTTGGCCTCCTCGTCGGGCCCGCCGGCGTTGTAGACCTCGCCCGGGACGCCGTGTTCGAGGACGTGGCCGATGGCCGCCGCGAAGTCGCTGGCGTGGATCCAGTTGCGAACCTGCTGCCCATCGCCGTAGACGGGCAGCGGGTCGCCGTGGAGGGCGTTCAGGATCATCAGCGGGATGAGCTTCTCCGGGTACTGGAAGGGGCCGTAGTTGTTCGAGCCGCGGCAGATCGACACGGGCGTGGCGTAGGTGTGGAAGTAGCTCTGGACGAGCAGGTCGGCGCCGGCCTTCGTGGCCGAGTACGGCGAGGAGGGCGCCAGCGGGCTCTGCTCGGTGAAGGTGCCTTCGTCGATCGACCCGTAGACCTCGTCGGTCGACACCTGCACGTAGCGCAGGTCGCGCTCGCGTGCCGCGTCGAGCAGGACGTAGGTGCCGAGCGCGTGCGTCGAGACGAACGCGTCCGGCTCGGCGATCGAGCGGTCGACGTGCGTCTCGGCCGCGAAGTTGACGATCGCCTCGGGCGCGCCGGCGTGGATGGCCGCGGCCACGGCCTCGCGGTCCTCGATTGCACCCCGTAGGAAGCGGAAGCCGGGGTCCTCGGCGATTTCCCTGAGGTTCTCCTCGCGCCCGGCGTAGGTCAGCTTGTCGAGCACCGTCACCTCGTCGCCGTGCTCGCGCAGGCGCTGACGGGCGAAGGTCGAGCCGATGAAGCCGGCGCCGCCGCAGACGAGGAGCCTCATCCGCGCATCATGCCACGGCTCAGGCTTCGGCGGAGGGCGCTTTCCGCTCTATGGCGATCGTCTCAACCGCCGCCTTGGGGCCGACATACGGCGCGAGGACGGTGAAGGCCAGCTGATCGACGAGCGAGGGCAGCCGGTTGAGTCGGTTGTTGGCGACATAGGTGCCGATGATCCCCCAGACGGCGCCCGCGACAGCTTCGCGCGCGAGCTCCGGGCCGCGCTGGGGCTCCGGCCCGGCCTCGGTGATGAGCCTGATGAGCTCCTCGACCGGACGGGTCAGACGCCCGACCATGCCGGGCCCGACGTCGAACAGATCGATGAACGCGATCCGCAGCAGCGCCTGCTGGGCGACGAGGTGACCGACGAACGCCGCGATCGCCCGATAGACCCCCTGCGACCAGGAGTCGGCCGTCTCGAGGCTCGGACGGACCGCCTCCATGGCTTCGTCGACGAACTCGTCGAGCACGGCGAGGAAGCACGCCTCCTTGGTGGTGAACTGCTTGTGGAAGGCCTCCGTGGACATGCCCGCGAACTCCGCGATCTGGGGATCTGTCAGATCTGTGTAGCCGGAGTCGAGCGTGAGATGGACGACCGCTCCGAGGGCGCGAGCGCGCCTGTCGTCGCACGCCAGGAAGGCCGCAGGCGACGGCGGCATGCGCGGCGCACGGCCGACGAGCGCGACCAGGCCGAGCCGGGCGGCGGCCGGCGTGCGGTAGGCCTCGACCCAGTCGAGCACTTCGTCGGTCAGCCCCGACAGCTCGCACTCGCGGCCCTCGGCCAGTCGCGTGCAGATGACGTGGCGGACACCGCCGACGACCCCCCGGGCCGTCAGCTTCGGGAATTCGACCCCCTCGGGCGCCGCCGCGAAGGCCGTGGCTATCAGGCGCTCGAAGGTGAAGCCGGCCAACTGCATGCGCTCGCGCGCCCTCGAGCCGATGCCGAGCGCGTCGACCAGCACCAAGTGCGGCCCCTTGGGCTCGTCGGCAGCCTGGTCGAGCAGCGCCCTGCAGGCGGCATGAACGCGATTGGCCCAGCCATGCTGGCCTGCCCATGCCTCGAGCATCCCCTTGCGGGCCCTCGCCACGACGATGTCGTAGGTCGCCAGGAAGCACTGCTCCTTGTTCTCGAACTGCTCGTAGAAGGCCCGCCGCGAGACGCCCGCCAGGCCGATGACGTGAGCGACGGTCGTCGCCGCGTATCCCCGCTGGGAGACGGACTCGATCATCGCGCCGTACAGCCGTGCCCGCTGGTTGCGGGCCACCTCCTCGCGGCCCATCCCGTTAGGCCCGTGCGGGAGACGGCGGTAGAGCGGCGAGAGCTGGCCTCTAGTTCGACTCATCCCCACGGTTCTAGATCATCGACTACTTGAAAGTCAAGTACCGATTTCACGGCAATAGATAACAAGGCCCTCCGAACGATTCCACCAGTGTCTCCATCCAAGTCAATCGTCCGACAGACAATGCACAGCAACGCCACCGAGAACGGCTCTGCCATTGCAAATCCGCATGGCGAGCCGGCAAGCCCCGATGGCTGAGATCAGGCCGACAGCGTCAGGCGGCGCGGGCCCGGCTGGAAGCCGAGCTCGATCAGCATCTCTACGAGATCCGAGCCGATCGCCGGCTCGCCGTCGATGCGCTCGAGCGTCAGCTTCGGCACGCGGCCCGACCGCACGGCCTCGGCGAGCGCCTCCAGCGCCTCGCGCAACGGGTTCGATCCGAGCCCCGGCGACGTCACGCCGGCGGCGCTGCGCGGAGCGCCGGCCGCGGCGCTGCGCTGGCCTGCCGTCAGCGTGACGAGACCGCGCCCGCCCCGCTCGACGTAGAGGCTCGGCTCGTCGGCGACCATGACGACGTACGCTCCCGCCACCCGCGACGCCCGCGCCGACCCGTCCTCGCGCTTTGGCCACGGAAGCGCCGCGCCGTAGGGCTGGGCGGGGTCGGCGGCGGCGATGACAAGCGTCCTGGCCCGCTCGGGCTCCGCTCGCATGCGCTCGACGGCGCCGGGGAGGGCGAACTGGGCTCCGCCCATGCCCTCGATGAAGTAGCCGCGCCGGCAGACGCCCAGCGTCTCGAGATTGGCGAACGTGTCATAGAGCATCGCGAAGCCGCCGCGGACGCGCTCGGCGAGGACCTGCTCGCGGGTCACGATCCCGTAGCGCTCGAGCAGCAGCTCGGCCTGCGCGCGACGGCGCTCGGCGCCGGCGGCCGGGCCCTCGCCGGCGTCGGCGAAGAGGCGTCCGGTGAGCGACCAGCGGCCCTGGACCTGCGCCTGCGCGCCCGTCCGGCGGCGCCCGCCGAAGCGCGAGCGCCCGACGCCGCGGACACGGGCGGGGCTGTGCGCGACAAGCGTCCCGGCGAGGTCCTGCGAGCGCTCGCCGCGCGCCAGCGAGAAGCGGGGAGCGCGCAGCGGCGCCCACCCGTCATTCGTCACCTCACCGGCCCAGACGAGGTCCCAAAGCGCCTCGCGCAGGGCCTCAGGCGATGCGTCGAGGTCGGCCAGCAGGTCGGTGAAGAACGACGGCCCGCCGGCGAGGCCGGCGCGCAGGAGCTCGTGCTCGGGGCCGTCCGGCGGCGGAGCTGCGGGTCGGCCCGGGGGCGGGCCGATGGCGGCTGCGTCCTCGCGGAAGTAGAGCGCCACGCGACCGGAGCGTCCGAGCGCGCCGGCGCCCACCCAGACGATCTCGCCGCTGGCACAGAGCCTGTCCATCCACGACTGCGAGTAGGCGCCGACGCGGCGGGGCAGGACGTCGCTCTCCCAGATCTCGACGGGTAGCGCGAGGCCCTGCAACGGCACGAGCACCTCGCGCAGGCGATCGACGCCGGCGCCGGAGCTGGGGTGGCGGTCGACGCCCTGCCACGCCGGCAGGAAAGCCGCCAACCGCCTCTGGTCGGTCGGCTCGATCTCCTTGCGCAGGGCGGCCAGCGACGAGCGCCTGAGACGGCGAAGGACCTCGACGTCGCACCAGTCGCGCTCGGTCCCGCCGGGTCGCAGCTCACCCCGGACGATGTCTCCGGAGCGCTCGAGCTCGCGCAGGACGGCGCCGCCATCGATGCCGTAGCGGGCGCGGACGTCGTCGCTCGTGAAGGGGCCGTGAGTGCGGGCGTAGCGGGCAAGCAGCTCGCTGAGAGCATCGGGCACGTCGGCGAGGAAGACCTCGGGCAACCCGCCGGGCGGCACGGCGCCGAGGGCGTCACGGTAGAGGCCGGCCTCGTCGGCGGCGACGTATCGCTCCTCGCCGCACAGGCGCAGGCGGATGGCGCGTCGTTCGCCGATCAGCTCGGCGAGCATGGCGTCGGCGTCGATGCCCGGGAAGATGCGCTCGCGGACCTCGCTAGGGGTCAGGTCGCCGACGTGGCGCAGGACGTCGTGGAGCCCGTCGCGGCCGGTGGCTCGGGTGATTTCCGAGCGGTGCTGGAGGTCGTCCTCGACGCGAGCCAGCGCGTCGGGGTCGATCAGCTCGCGGAGCTCCTCCTGCCCGAGCAGCTCGCGCAGGAGATCGCGGTCGAGCGACAGGGCGGCCGCGCGGCGCTCGGCGCTCGGCGTGTCGCCCTCGTACATGTAGGTCGCGACGTAGTCGAACAGCAGCGAGGACGCGAACGGCGAGGCCGTCTGGGTCTCGACCTCGACGAGCGAGATCTCGCGCGTGTGCATCCCGCGCAGCAGCTCTTCGAGGCCGGGCACGTCGAGGACGTCGCGCAGGCACTCGCGATACGTCTCGAGCACGATCGGGAAGTCGGCGTAGCGGCGGGCGACCTCGAGCAGGTTCTGGGCCTTCAGGCGCTGCTGCCACAGCGGCGTCCGTTTGCCCGGGTAGGCGCGCGGGATCAGCAGGGCGCGCGAGGCGTTCTCGCGGAAGCGCGCGCCGAACAGCGCCGATCCGCCGAGCTCGGCCGTGACCGCCTGCTCGACCTCGTCGGGCTCGAGCAGGATGAGCTCGGCGGCCGAGGGGAGCGACTCGGCTTCGTCGGCGTCGAGGTCGGGCAGGTGCAGGACGATGCCGTCGTCTGACCAGATCGCGTCGGCGTCGAGTCCGAAGCGCTCGTGGATGCGCGCCGACAGCGCCAGGCCCCATGCTGCGTGGACGCGACCGCCGTAGGGCGAGAGGACGCAGATGCGCCAATCGCCGATCTCGTCGCGGAAGCGCTCGACGACGATCGTCTTCTCCGTCGGCAGGACGCGCGTCGCCGACTGCTGCTCGCGGAGGTAGTCGAGCAGGTTGCGTGCCGCCCGCGGGTCGAGGTCGTAGTCGCGCTCGAGGGTGGCGGCGTCCTGCTCGATGGCCCAGCGCGAGAAGGCGCCGATGGCCTCCCCGAGCTCCTTGGGCCGCCCGATCGTGTCCCCCTTCCAGAAGGGCACGGCCCCCGGCGCGCCTGGGGCCGGCGTCACGATGACGCGGTCGCGCGTGATCTCCTCGATCCGCCAGGTCGATGCGCCGAGCAGGAAGGCCTGGCCCGGCCGGGCCTCGTAGACCATCTCCTCGTCCAGCTCGCCGACGCGCCGCCCGTCGGGCAGCGTGACGGCAAAGAGGCCGCGATCCGGGATCGTGCCGGCGTTGGCGACCGCGAGCTGGCGCGAGCCGCGCCGCGCCCTGATCCTGCCCTCGACGCGGTCCCAGACGATGCGGGCGCGCAGCTCGCCGAACTCCTTGGACGGATACCTGCCGTCGAGCATGTCGAGGACGTTCTCCAGCAGCTCACGCGAGAGCTCGCCGTAGGTGTGGGTGCGCCGAACGAGCGCGTGCAGCTCGTCGACCGAGAAGCCCTCGGACTCCGCCGGGTCGTCTTTGCCGCGAGGTTCGGCCGATACGGCGATAGCGACGATCTGCTGGGCGAGGACGTCGAGCGGGTTGCGCGGCACGACCGTCGGCTCGATCAGGGCTTCGTGCATGCGCCGGGCGACGACCGCGCACTCGAGCAGATCGCCGCGGAACTTCGGGAATATCCGCCCGCGGCTGACCTCGCCGACGCCGTGCCCGGCCCGGCCGATTCGCTGCAGGCCACGGGCGACCGACTTGGGCGACTCGATCTGCAGGACGAGGTCGACGGCGCCCATGTCGATGCCGAGCTCGAGCGAGCTCGTCGCGACGAGGCAGGGCAGCTGCCCGGCCTTGAGGAGCTCCTCGACCTTGGTCCGCTCCTCGCGGGCGAGCGAGCCGTGGTGGGCCCGGGCGACCTCGACCGGCGCGACCGGGCGCTCGCCGGGGTCGGCTCCTTCGGCCCGGGCCGATGCGAGCTCGTTCAGGCGCAGGGCGACGCGCTCGGCGGCGCGGCGGTTGTTGACGAAGATGATCGTCGAGTTGTGTTCGCGGACGAGCCCGAGCAGCTCGGGGTAGATCGCCGGCCAGATCGAGTTGCGCGTCGACTCGCCGCCGGCGACGGGCTCGAGTGGATCGGGGGCCGGCGCATCGCCGTTCGCCGGCGCGGCGAGGGGACCGGGTTCGGCCATCGACTCGACCGGGACCTCGATCCGCAGGTCGAGCTCCTTGCGCGCCCCGGCGTCGATCAGCGTGACGTGCCGCGCGGGCCCGACGAGGAAGCGTCCGATCTCCTCCAGCGGGTTCTGGGTGGCCGACAGGCCGATGCGCTGGACATCGCGCAGCGGCTCGCCGGCGCCGGCGCGTGCACGCTGGACCTGGGCGTCGAGCCGCTCGAGCGTCAGGGCGAGATGGGCGCCGCGCTTGGAGTGGGCGACGGCGTGGATCTCATCGACGATGACCGCTTCGACGCCGTTCAGCATGTCCCGCGCCTGGGAGGTGAGGATGAGGTAGAGGGACTCCGGCGTCGTGACGAGGATGTCGGGCGGTTTGCGCGCCATCGCCGCACGCTCGCGCTGCGGGGTGTCGCCTGTGCGGATGGCGACGGTCACGTGCTCGGCTCCGATGCCGCGCAGCGGCGCCCGCAGGTTGCGCTCGATGTCGTAGGCGAGCGCCTTGAGGGGGCTGATGTAGAGCACGCGGGTCCCGGCGCGCGGGCGCTCGTCGACGCTCAGGCGATCGAGCGCCCAGAGGAACGCCGCGAGCGTCTTGCCCGAGCCGGTCGGCGCCGAGACGAGCACGTGCTCGCCGCGTGCGATCGCCGGCCACGCCTCGAGCTGGGCGGCGGTCGGGGCACTGAACGCTTTTGCGAACCAGTCGCGAACGGGCGGGGAGAGCAGCTCGACGGCCATCTCTCGAGGCTAGCGCCAGCGTCGAGTTGGGCGCCCGTCCCTCGCCGACTACAGGCGGAGCACCCCGGCGCGCGCCGCCAGGTAGCCGGCCAGGCCGTCCTGCCACGGCGGCAGCGCGAGGACGTCGTCGCGCTCTGACTCGAGGGCCGACCAGGCGGGCCGCGGGGCCGGACGCGCCATCTCAGCGCTGCTCGCGGCGTCGACGCCGCACACGACATCGGCCTGCCGGAAGATCTCGGCGGCGAAGCCGTTCCACGACACGTGGCCAGCTCCCGCCAGGTGGACGACGCCGTGGATCGAGCGCTCGATCAGGCCGACCAGCGCCGGCGCCAGATGGCCGGTCCAGGTCGGGCACCCGATCTGGTCGTCGACGACGGAGATCCGCTCCCTCTCCGCGGCCAGCCCGAGCATGGTGTCGGCGAAGTTGCGTCCGTCGGTGCCGAACAGCCAGGATGTCCGCGCGACGCAGTGGCGCGTCGATGCGCCACGGACCTGCTCCTCGCCGACGAGCTTCGTCTGACCGTAGACCGAGCGCGGGCCGGTCGGATCCGACTCGACGTAGGCGCGCGGCCGGCCCGACGTGTCGAGCGGGGCCTCGCCGTCGAAGACGTAGTCGGTCGAGACGTGAACGAGACGGACACCCGTATCGGCCGCCGCGCGCGCGATATTGCCGGCGCCGGTTCCGTTGATGGCGAGCGCGGCGTCGGGAGCCGACTCGGCGCCGTCGACGTCGGTCCAGGCCGCACAGTTGACCACGGCGTCGCCCTCGAGCTGGGCGAGCACTTCCAGGCACGCCTTCGCGTCGGCGACGTCCAGCTCGCGGCGGGCGAGGCCGATCATCTCGTGGCCGGCCCTCTGCCCGGCGCGCATGACGTCGGAGCCGAGCATTCCCCCGGCGCCAGTTACGAGGACCCTCACAGGATCGAGATGTCGGAGTTGTCCCCGACCATGAATCGATACGCCCGCGGCTGGCGGTCGCCGCGCCTGATCGTCACGTTGCGCCCCAGCAGCGAGGACTCCATCCGCCCGTCCAGATCGCTCACCGTGCAGCCGGCCAGCAGGATCGAGTGCTCGACCTCGGCGCCCGCGATCGTGCAGTCCTCGCCGATGGCCGTGTAGGGGCCGATGTAGCAGTCGCTCAGGCGGGCGCCGGCGCCCACGATGGCGGGCCCGCGGACGGTCGTGCGCTCCAGCCGGGCGCCGGGCTCGACGACGACGCGGCCCTCGACCTGGGAGTCGATCAGCTCGCCCTGCACCCGTTCGATCTGGTTGTCGAGGATCAGGCGGTTGGCCTCGAGCATGTCCTCGAGTCGCCCGGTGTCCTTCCACCAGCCTCTGACGATATGCGGCTCGACGCGCAGGCCCGAGTCGACGAGGAACTGGATCGCGTCGGTGATCTCGAGCTCGCCGCGTGCCGAGGGCTCGATCGCTCGGGATGCGTCATGGATGGCGGCCGTGAACATGTACACCCCGACCAGCGCCAGATCCGTCTGCGGCTCGGAGGGCTTCTCGATCAGCCGCACGATCGACCCGACCTCCCCGGCGGGCGCCGGCGCGAGCTCGGCTACACCGTAGTTCTCGGGGTCGGACACGGGAGTCAGCAGGATGAGGGCGTCGGCGCCGTGATCGCGGAAGGCCGCGACCAGGTCGGCGATGCCGCCCTGCAGGAGGTTGTCGCCGAGGTACATCACGAACGGGCTGTCTTTCAGGAAGGGCTCGGCCGTCAGCACCGCGTGGGCCAGCCCGGCGGGCTCGTCTTGGACTATGTATGTGATCCGGACGCCGAAGCGCGATCCGTCGCCGGTGACCTCTTCGATCTCGCCGCCGGTCTCGGGCGCGATGATGATGCCGACGTCCTCGATGCCCGCCTCGGCCATCGCCTCGATGCCGTAGAAGAGCACGGGCTTGTTGGCCACGGGCACCAGCTGCTTCGCGCTCGTGTGGGTGATCGGGCGCAGGCGCGTGCCCTTGCCTCCGGAGAGGATGAGTCCCTTGAGCGGCTCCATCGACCGCCCAGCCTACAGAGCCGTCAGTAGGTGCCGCCAAGCTTGCGGTGGTCCCACGTCGCCCGGCGCACCTCGACGAACTCGAGCGCCACCCGCTTGCCCGCCTGCGCGTCGACCACCTCGCCCACCTCGGGCGCCAGCGTCTCGACCGGCGGCTGACCCCGTGGGCTGGCGTAGCGGGCGAAGATCTCATGCCCGAGCGCTTTGACGACCTCGAGCTCGCGGTGCAGGACGATGTCGCACTCGAGCATCACGCCACGCAGCTCCTGATACTGCTCGCCGGCCTCGACCTGGAGTGTCGCCCGGGGGTCGCGCTCGACGTTGCGGATCTTCTGCGACGCCGCGTAGGTCCAGGCCCACAGCCGCGGCCCGGGCTCGCCCGCGGGCGCGCCGCGCAGCACGTACCAGAGCGGCATCAGGTGGGGCCATCCGCGCGGTCCGGCCGTCGCGCAGGTGACCGTCCGCTCCTCCGCCAGGAACGAGGCAGCCTCGGCCTCGCTCATCTTGATCTGGTCGCGGCGACTCACTACACGGCAGCGGTCGCCGCGTTGGCCTCGCGCAGACGCGCGACAGCCGCATGTACGGCTTCGCGGGCGTCCAGGGGCTCGAGCACGGCGGCGTCGCCGGCTTCCTTGAGGATCTCGCGGACCAGCCAGTCGACGCCGGCGAAGCTCAGCTCGACGACGACCGAGCCGTCGCTCCACTCCTCGACGACGCGTCGTGCCTCGCGCGCCCAGCGCGCCCGGTCGGCGGAGACCCACACCCGGGCGCTCGCCGACGCCGGCACCTCGCCCGTCCGCAGCCAGCCGTCGACCTCGGCCGCCGGGTCGACCTCGGGCCGGGGCTCGAACTTCTCGTTCGTCACCTTGACGTGCTTGATCCGGTCGAGGCGGAAGTGGCGCACGCCGTCACGCTCGGGATCGAACGACGCCACGTACCAGCCCTCGCGGCCGTTGGTCAGCGCGTAGGGCTCGACCCTGCGCGGGATCAGCTCGTCCTCGTTCTCCTTGTAGTACTCGATCTCGATCATCTTGCGGCCCATGATCGCCTTGGACACGAGGCGCGCCACGTCAGAGTCGTCGCCCGAGGTCGGCGCCACCTGCAGGCCCTGCTCCATCGGGTCCTCGCCCAGGGCGGCCACGATCTTGGTGCGCGCCGACGTCAGCGACCCCTCGGGGATGTGCTCGCCGATGAGGTCGATGGCGGCCACGAGCGCCTTTGCCTCGACGGGCAGCAGGCGGGCGGGGCGGTCGAAGTTGTCGCTGTAGGGCTCGGGGTCGACTTCGATCTCGCCCTCCTCCTCCTTGATCTCGGCGTAGAGGACGTAGGAGCCGCCGCCGAAGTTGACGACGTTGAGCACGTTGACGTCCTCGCGCAGCTCTTCCTCGCTCAGCTGCAGGCGCTCGCAGACCTCGCTCATGACGACCCGCTCGCCTTCGCGTCCGGCCTTGATCAGGATGCTCGCGAGGGTCACCAGGCGCGCGAATCGCTCGGGCCGGATCGCGGCCTCGCTGCGCCCGCCGCCGTCGGGGTCGGCCGCGTCACCGCGCCGGGCGGCGCGCGAGCGCGGGGCGCCGGTGATCCGCCCGCCGGCGGCCTGTGCCGCGGGCGCGGTGACCGAGCCGCGTCGCTTCGGCGGGGTCGGCGGCGTCTCGCCGTGGCGCTCCTCGAGCAGCTCGAGACGACGATCGAACTCGGCGCGGAGGTCCTCCGGGCCGACGATGCGCGCGTTGGCGCCGAGGCCGAAGACCCACGAGATGAGGTTGCGGGGGCTGGAGTAGCCGGTCAGGAAGATCGCGTCACCGTCCTGGAGGCGGATCTCGCCGTAGCGCCCGAAGTGGCGTTCGACCTGCCACGCGATCCGCTCGCACACGTGGATCTCGGCGACCGCCTGCTCGTCGCCGAGCTGCCAGTCCGCGCGGTTGGCATAGGAGCGCGGGTCGAAGTCGGCCGGGCGGCGGAAGTCGTGCTCGGCCTTGGTCGCGTAGGACACCTTGCCGCGGATGCGCGTGAGACGGAAGACCCGGATCGCCTTGCGCTCGTGGGAGTAGCCGAGCAGATAGAACTGACCGCCCTGGAAGAGCAGGTGGTAGGGGTCCACGCGGCGGGCTCCGACCTCGTCGCGCTCCATCGTGTAGTACTCGAACAGGATCGTCTTGTTGCGGAAGATCGCCGTCTCGACCTTGGCCAGACGGGCCGAGAGCTCGTGGCCACCGGCCGACGCCGTGATGCCGAGCGCGACGGACCGCTGCTCGGGCGCGCGCAGCGGGCTTGGCCGCCCCCAGGTGATCTGCTGGAGGGCCAGGCGCAGCGGCTCGGCGTAGGCGAATTCGCCGTCGAGCAGACTGAGGGCGGTCTGCAGAGCCGCCAGCTCCTTGTCGGTGAACTCGATTGCCGGGAGGTGGAAGTTCTCCGGGCGCAGCGAGTAGTTCTCCTGCTCGGCCGCGCCGTCGGCCGGCCGCTCGACGGTCAGCTGGATGCGCAGCGATTCGAGCTCCGAGCGGTCGGCGTAGAAGCGCCGCGCGAAGGCGTCCTCGTTCATGCCGCTGTAGCCCTCCACGTCGCGCCGTATCTCCAGGGCCGTCACTGGCCGTCGCTCGGCCATCAGGTAGGAGATCAGCGAGAGCTGGCGGATCAGCTTCTCGGTGTCCTTTGCCATCGGCTCTCAAAGATAGAAGCCGGCGGCGATGCTGATGCGGCCGGGTGCCCGAGCCGCCCCGCTATTTGCGACGTTTCAGGCTGCCTCGCGCTCCGCCGTGGACGCCTGACCGACCGCGCCCCTGTCGGCGAAGAACGCGCCGGCGCCGATCGCCCGGTCGAATCCCGACCAGCGCCGGCCCGGTGCCAGCTCCTTCTCGATGCGGTCGAAGCTGCCCAGGCGCCCGCCGAGGTTGTCGATCATGTGCACCAGCGTCGCCTCGCGCGTAGCCGGCACGACCGGACTGCCGTGCTCGAGCGTGCCGTGGTGGGAGAGGATGATGTGCCCGACCGCCTGGGCGAGCTCGGGAGGGAAGCCGTCGATGTCCTCGATCGCGCGGCGGATGCGGTAATAGCCGAGGGCGATCTCGCCGTGGAGCCTGCCCGCGTCGGTGAGGTCGATGTTCTGTGGGTCCTCGGTGTAGGCCTCGAGCTTGCCGATGTCGTGCAGCAGCGCGCCCGTCACGGCCACGTCGCGGTCGATGCCCGGGAACGTCGCGCTGATCGCGCTCACCGCCTGGGCGACGCCGAGCGAGTGCTCGAGCAGGCCGTGTCGGTAGGCCTGGTGGTAGTACTTGGCCGCCGGCGCCACCCGGTAGGAGGCCCACGGCTCGGAGTCCGCGGCGAACAGGAGCTCGAGCAGCGTCCGCAGGTGGGGCTCCTGGATCGTGTCGAGGAGGTCGCGCACCTCGCCTTCCATCTGCGCGACGTCGCGGGCCGGCCCGTCGATCAGCTCGACGAGGTCGAAGCTGCCCGGCTCGGCGGCCTCCAGGCCGCGCAGGTTGATCTGCGGCCCGAAGCGCGGGTGCACGGTGTACCGACCGCGAACCTTCACCGGCGCTCCGGCTCGGGCGAGCTCGCTCACCTCGACGAGCTCCTCCCAGACCATGCACGCGACCGCGCCGGTGCGATCGCCGAGCTGCAGGCGCAGGTACTCGCCGCCGTCGCGGCGCTGGCGTCGCTCGGCCTCGCGGACGAGGAGCACCTGGTCGACCTCCATGCCGTCGATGAGCTCGTTCAAGAGCATGAACTGAAGGTAGAGATGGTCGCGGACGGGATGCCACGGCCAAGCCTTCACGGACGCCGCTCCCATCGGCGGGGGCGACGTCCGCGGAGACCTGGCATCGGGGGACGCCTTCGATCTCTCCCGAGCACCGCACGGAGAGGGATGGACGATGCTCAAGCTCCCGCCGCCTCTCGGCCAACAGGCCAGTGCCGCCCGAAGATAGTGGTGTGGCGGCGCGTCGTTCCAGCCCTGTCTCCGACTGGCCCGCGGGCCGTATCCCATCTGGCCCATACACTGCGGGGCGATGGAGAAGCGACCGTCCAGGTGAGCACCGCGCCCGTATCGAGGGCCGAGCCTGCGCCCGTCGGTGAGGCCCCGCGCGACGCGGGCGTGCTGCCGGCGCAGCGTCTGCGCGAGGCCATCGCGCAGGAGTGGATAGTCGCCGACCCGTGGCGGATTCCGGGCGAGTCGGTCCAGCCGGCCAGCATCGACCTGCGCCTCGGCGAGTACGCCTGGGCGCTGCGCTGCAGCTTCCTGCCCGACAGCGACTCGACGGTCGAGGAGAAGGTCGAGGACCTGGCCTTCGAACGCATCGACCTGCGCGACGGCGCCACGCTGGAGCGCGACCGCCCGTATCTCGTGCCGCTGATCGAGGAGCTGCGTCTTCCGGGCGACATCCGCGCCAAGGCCAATCCCAAGAGCTCGACCGGCCGCCTCGACGTGTTCACCCGCGTCCTGACCGATCGCAACCACCGCTTCGACGAGATCTCCGGCGGCTACCACGGCAAGCTCTACCTGGAGGTCGTTCCGCGGACGTTCGCCATCCGGGTCAAGACCGGGCTTCCGCTCAACCAGGTTCGGCTGATGTCGGCCGACGCGCGCCTGACGGATGACGAGCTGATCGCGCTGCACGCGGAGACGCCACTTCTCTACCGCGACTCGAAGCCGTTGGCGGCGTCCGAGCTGTCGGTCGCCGACGGCCTGTTTCTCAGCCTCGACGTGTCGGGGTCGGCCGAGAGCATCGTCGGATACCGCGCCCGCAAGAACAGCCTGCCGATCGACCTGACCCGCTCCGGCGGCCTGGAGTGGCGCGACTACTGGGAGCCGGTCCATCCCGAGGCCGGGGCGCGGATCGTCCTCGAGCCCGAGGTCTTCTACCTGCTGCTGTCGGCCGAGGGCGTCAGCATTCCGCCGTCATATGCGGCCGAGATGCTCGCCTACGACCCGACGGCGGGCGAGCTGCGGACGCACTACGCCGGCTTCTTCGACCCGGGCTTCGGCTACTCGCGCGATGACGCCTCTCCGGGCAGCCGCGCCGCGCTCGAGGTTCGCGCGCGCGACGTGTCGTTCATGGTCGAGCACCGCCAGCCCGTCTGCAAGCTGGCCTTCGAGCGGATGGCCGAGGAGCCGGATGTCCTCTACGGCAAGGACCTCGGCTCCAACTACCAGGGCCAGCTGACGATGCTGAGCAAGCACTTCCTCGCGTCGCGTCCCGCGTCCTGAACGCGCACGCTCCGGCACCGTCGGGCTGATCTGCCGGCTCCCGGTCGGCGAGTCCGCGACTGCGCGCTCACACCGACATGTGGGACGAGCCGCATTTTCTGAACTCTCTTGAGAGTCCAGAGTTTCTCGCGGGCAGCGCCGAAGTATCGAACTAGCATCGAGCCACCAGCCGTTGAGCTTTCCGCCGCGGAGAGTTTATCCAGCACAACACGGGAACCAGGTGCCGATGCCCAGAACGAGTTCGACCGCCGCGAAAGCAATCAAGGACACCGCCGGCCCGGCCTGGTCGATCCCGAGCCTGCGCGAGCCGCGCTACTCGCAGTCGCTCGAGCGAGGTCTGGCCATCCTCGGCTGCTTCACGCCCAAACGGCCGGTTCTCGGCATCGCAGACATCGCCGACGAGCTCGGCATGAGCCGCTCGACGACGCATCGCTACGTCATCACACTCGTCGCGCTCGGCTACCTCGAGCAGGGCGCCTCGCGCAAGTACCGACTCGGCCTGCGCGTGACCGATCTCGGGATGTCGGCACTCAACTCGACGGGCCTGCGCGAGCACGCCCACCCCTACCTCGAGGACCTGCGCCAGCGCACGACCTACACGACCAGCCTCGGCGTCCTCGACGGCAGCGAGGTCCTCTACGTCGATCGCGTCCGCAGCTACCGCCGCGGCCAGGGCGACATCGACCTCGACGTGCACACGGGCTCGCGACTCCCGGCCTACAGCACCGCGATGGGCAAGCTGCTGCTCGCCAACCTGCCGGAGTCCGAGCAGCGCGAGGAGATCGCGTCGATGAAGCTCACCAAACGGGGGCCCAACACGATCACGACCAAGAAGGCGCTACGCGAGGAGCTCGACGAGATCCGGGCGGCCGGCGTCGCCGTCAACGACCAGGAGCTCGCGGCCGGTCTCTATGCCGTCGCCGCGCCTGTCCGCAACGACGCCCGCGAGGTCGTCGCCGCGGTCAACCTGTCGGCCCACAGCTCGATGATCTCGCTCGGCGAGCTCGTCGACGCGCTCGGGCCACACCTCGTCTCGACGGCCGACCGAATCTCGGCCCGGCTGGGCTACCGGCGCGACGACGAGCAGAAGTAGCCGCCGTCACATAACCTCTGGCGCCGGAATGTCCCTCCCGCCCGCCGCCCGCCGCCCACTCCTACTGCTCAGCGTCCCGCTCTGCGCGGTCGCGCTCGCGGCGTGCGGCAAGGCGGTCTCGACGAGCGGCTTCAAGGGTCAGCAGCACACGATCGCCCAGACGATCTCCAACCTGCAGGCCGATGCGACGGCCGGGGAACAGAAGAAGATCTGCGCCGACGACATCGCGGCCGCCATCGTCGCCAAGCTAGGCGGTGCGAAGGCATGCGAGGCGGCGATCAAATCCCAGCTCGCCGAGATCGACAGCCTCGAAGTGTTGATCCAGTCGATCACCGTCGCAACCGGCGGCGCCACGGCCACCGCTCAGGTCAAGAGCACGGTCGAAGGCAAACCCAAGCGCGGCACGATGTCCCTCGTCAAAGAAGGCAGCGCCTGGAAGATCTCGGCCGTGCAGTAGGTCTGGTCGCCGGCTTACGGCTCGAGCCGGTGGGGCCCGCGATACAGGAACGTCACCTCTCTGACGTTGTCCTGACCGAGCATCTGCATCAGCAGACGCGTCAGGCCGAAGCCGAAGCCGCCGTGTGGGGGCGCGCCGAAGCGGAAGAAGTTGAGGTAGTACTCGATCGGCCCGACGTCGACCTTCTTGTCCGCAGCCTGGGCCATCAGCTCGGCGTAGCGGTGCTCGCGCTGGGCTCCCGTCGTGAGCTCGATGCCCCGCCACAGCAGGTCGAAGCTCTTCGTGAGAGTCGGGTCCTCGACATGGCGCATGTGGTAGAAGGGCCGGACCGTCGTCGGGTAGTCGGTCACGAACACGAACTCGTGGCCGTGGCGCTCCTTGATCAGCTCCGACAGCGCCCGCTCGCTCGGCGGGTCGAGGTCGTGGCCGACACCGGGGGCCTCGTGGCCGGCGTCGCGCAGCATCGCCTTGGCCTCCTCCAGCGTCAGCCGCGGGAAGGGCAGCGTCGGCACGATCAGCTTGGTCGAGAAGGCCTCCTCGATCGCCTCCCCGTGCTCGGCCTCGACGACCGCGAGGACGTGGGCCAGCCAGCGCTCCTCGAAGGCCATGACGTCCTCGTACGAGTCGATCCAGGAGATCTCGACGTCGACGCTCGTGAACTCCGTGTCGTGGCGCGACGTGAACGACGGGTTGGCCCGGAAGACCGGCCCGACCTCGAACACCTTGCCGAAGCCCGCCGCCATCGCCATCTGCTTGTAGAACTGGGGCGACTGGGCGAGGTAGGCGTTGCCCTCGAAGTACTCGACCTTGAAGAGCTCGGCGCCCGACTCCGACGCCGATGACATGAGCTTCGGCGTGTGGATCTCGATGAAGCCCTCTTTGCGCCAGAAGTCGCGCATGGCCGCCTCCGTCGTCGTCTGGACTTCGAAGATCAGCCTGCGGTCCGGCCTGCGCAGGTCGAGGTAGCGCCAGTCGATCCGCTTGTCGAGTGCCGAGTCGGCCGCGATCGGCGTCTCGGGCTCGGCCGGCGAGTCGACCTCCAGGGCCTCGAGCTTCAGCTCCAGGCCGCCGAGCTTGACCCGCTCGTCGGCGACGGCGGTGCCGGTGATCGTCACCGCCGACTCGGCCGTCAGCGTCGAGACGGCCTCGTTGAGGGCGCTCGGCGGATCGTCCTTGGCGAGGATCACCTGGGCGAGGCCGGTTTCGTCGCGCACGATCACGAACTGCATCCGCTTCTGGTCGCGCACGGTGTGGACCCACCCGCGCACGGTCACGCGCTCGCCGACCTTGCCGGGCAGCTCCTCGATCAGTGTTCTGCTCATCGCGAGCACCCTATCCAAGCCACCCGCGCGAGGCCGAGCAGCCTCGGGCCCACGTCCCTAGCTCACCGGCTCCTCCGCCGCCAGCTCGACCTCGACGGCGAACTCGCCAGCCTCAACCGGCTCGAGCACGTCGATGGCGCCGGCCAGGCGCAGATCGCCCGCGCCGAGCTCGAGCGCCTCCAGCCGCTCGATGCTGTCGCGCACGACGACACGGGCGATCGGCGCGCGCATCGGACGCCGCGCCTCAGACTTGGCCTTGCGGACCTCGCGCAGGACGTCGGCCGTCACCGCGAGCGCCGCGTCGTCGCGGCCGCCGGCGCCGGCCATCGCCGCGAGCCCCTCGGACTGCGGCCACGGCGCGCGGTGGACCGAGCCCTCCTGCCACCACGACCAGACCTCCTCGCAGACGAAGGGCAGGAACGGCGCGAGGAGCCGCTGGAAGGCCGACAGCGACACGCGCAACGCGAGCGCCGCGGAGGCGCTGACGGCGGGGTCGGGGTCATAGCGCCGACCCTTGACGAGCTCCAGGTAGAAGTCGCAGTACCACCAGAAGAAGCTCTCGGCGCGCTCGAGCGCGCGCGCGTAGTCGTACCCCTCCAGGCACGTCGTCGCCTCCGCGGCGACCTTCGCCACGCGCGCGATAAGCGCCCGGTCGAGCGCGTGCGTGAGCGTCTCACCCGCCGGCGGCAGGTCGGCCAGCGCGAACTTCGAGGCGTTCAGCAGCTTGACGGCGAGGCGACGCCCGACCTTCATCTGCTGGGCATCGAACGCAGTGTCGGTGCCGGGCCGGCCGTTCGCCGCCCAGTAGCGCACGGCGTCGGCGCCGTACTCCTCGAGCAGGTGCATCGGCGTGACGACGTTGCCCTTGGACTTCGACATCTTCTTGCGATCCGGGTCGAGCACCCAACCGGAGATGGCCGCGTTGCGCCACGGCAGCACGTCCTCGTCCAGGTGCGAGCGCAGGATCGTCGAGAACAGCCACGTCCGGATGATGTCGTGTGCCTGCGGGCGAAGATCCATGGGGAACACCTTGCGGTAGAGCTCTTCGTCCTCGCCGGCCTGGCCGGCTATCTGCGGCGTCAGCGACGAGGTCGCCCATGTGTCCATGACGTCGGGATCGCCGAGGAAGCCGCCGGGCTGCCCGCGCTGGGATGCGTCGTAGCCGTCGGGAACATCGGTCGAGGGATCGACCGGCAGCTGGTCGGCGCGCGCCGAAATGGGTCGATCGTGGACGACCTCGCCGCTCTCGTCGATCGGATACCAGACCGGGAACGGCACGCCGAAGAAGCGCTGGCGGCTCACGCACCAGTCGCCCGTCAGGCCGCCGACCCAGTCCTCGAAGCGCGCCCGCATGTAGGGCGGATGCCAGGCGAGCTCGCGGCCCCGCGAGAGCAGCTCGTCACGGTGCTCGATCGTGCGGATGAACCACTGCCTGCTCGTCACGATCTCGACGGGCCGCTCGCCCTTCTCGAAGAACTTGACCGCCCGCGTCACCGGCTGGGGCACGCCGATCAGCTCGCCCGACTCCTCCAGCCGCTCGACGACGCGCCGCCGTGCCTGGTTGATGGTGAGCCCGCTCAGCTCGCCATACGCCGCGCGCGCCCGCGGCAGATCCGCGGACTCCCAGCCCGGCGTCCCCCAGGGCACGTCGAGCAGCCGGCCGTCGGGACCGAGCACCGAGCGGACGGGCAGCGAGAGCTCGCGCCACCAGACGACGTCGGTCAGGTCGCCGAATGTGCAGACCATGACAAGGCCCGTGCCCTTCTCCTGCTCGACCGCCCGATGGGTCATGACCGGAACGCGCGTGCCGAACAGCGGCGTGAGGACCTCGCTGCCGACCAGGTCGGCGAAGCGGGCGTCGTCGGGGTGTGCAAGCAGCGCCACGCAGGCCGCCAGCAGCTCGGGCCGCGTCGTCTCGATCAGGGCGTCGGCGCCCGCGCCGTCGCTCGCCGCGAAGCGGACGCGGTGCATCGCGCCCGGGCGCTCGCGGTCCTCGAGCTCGGCCTGCGCGACGGCCGTCTGGAAGTCGACATCCCAAAGTGTCGGCGCCTCGAGCTGGTACGCGGCGCCGCGCTCGAGCAGACCCAGGAACGAGCGCTGGGAGATCGTCTGCGCGAGGCTCCCGATCGTCGTGTAGGTCATCGACCAGTCGACCGACAGGCCGAGCGTCCGCCAGAGGGCCTCGAAGGCCTGCTCGTCGCTCTCGGTCAGCGCCAGGCACAGCTCGACGAAGTTGGGTCGCGACACCGACACCGGCTCCTTCTCGGAGGGCTGCGCCGGTGGCGTGAAGTCGGCCTCGTAGGCGACCGACGGATCGCACCGGACGCCGAAGTGGTTCTGCACCCGGCGCTCGGTCGGCAGGCCGTTGTCGTCCCAGCCCATCGGGTAGAAGACCTCCTTCCCACGCATCCGCTGGAAGCGCGCGACGGCATCCGTGTGGGTGTAGGAGAACACGTGACCGACGTGCAGCGAGCCGCTGACCGTCGGCGGCGGCGTGTCGATCGCGAAGACGCGCTCGCGCGGCGCCGTGCGGTCGAAGCGGTAGAGGCCGTCGCGCTCCCAGGCCGCGCTCCACTTCTGCTCGAGCCCGTCGAGGCTCGGGCGCTCGGGCACGCGGGCGGGCGCCCCGGAGCCGCCGTCGCCGCGGTCGATCTGGGTGGTTTCCTCGTCGGGCACGAGCGTTGATCCTAGTGCCCACGCTCCGCTCCGGCGCACGCGCACACAGTCCTGGAAAAAGGCCAACACGAGCTCGGGGCTTTGATGTATAACTGGCCCAGTTGGCCACCGAGCGGGGAGCGACGTGAGCAACACTGGGAGGAAGGTCATCGGCGTGACGGCTGCGGTCGTGGCGCTCGGCGTCCTGATCGGGTTCTATGTCTCGAGCTGGGCGACGACCGTTCCGCGCACGATCGTCGCCTCCGTCGCGCCGCCCTCCAGCAGGGGCACCCAGCTCACGCTCGAGACCGTCGCGGCGATCGGCCCCAAGTACAGCCCCTCCCACCCCGACTGGGTCAGCTACCTGGTGCGCAAGGATGGCAAGTGGGTTCGCAGCACGATCTACCAGGTACCGGCCAACTCGATCGTCCACGTCACGATCTACCAATACGACGGAGCCAGCGGCCTGCGCAACCCGTTCCTGTCCGAGTCCCAGGGCACGGTCGGCACCGAGACGGTCGACGGCAAGCCGGTCCGCGCGATCTCCCCCGAAGAAGCGTCACACACCTTCATGATCCCTCAGCTCGGGGTCTTCGTGCCGCTCCCGGGCGTCGCCGAAGAAGCCAAGAACCAGTGCGAATTCGCCCCGTGCGAAGGCAGCGCACACCGGACGATCACCTTCAGCTTCAGGACGGGCAAGAAGGGCAAATACCGCTGGCAGTGCTTCGTCCCGTGCGCCGCCGGCTTCATCGACGGTTTCGGCGGCCCGATGCAGACGTTCGGCTACATGGACGGGTTCATCAATGTCGTCTGAGCCCAGGCCGGCGCCGATGACCGAACCGAATCACGCCCGTCGCTTCTTGACCATCTGGCTGGCGTGCACGATCGTCGCACTGCCGTTGGTCATCTTCCTGCTCGGGCCCGAACTGCCGCCCGGCAACGGCAGCAGCCAGGCGTCGGGCCACGTGACCGACAACACGGTGCTGCTCGCCATGGCGACGCCGGTCCTGCTGATGGTGATGATCTACCTGCTCTACGCGATCATCGTCTTCCGCCAGCCGAAGGGCGGCGTGCTGGAAGGACCGGCCGTGCGCGGCGACGCGCGCCTGCAGACCGCCTGGATCGTCATCACCTCGCTGCTCGTCCTCTCGCTCGCGGTCTACGGCACCGTGCGGCTGGTCGCCGACAACGGCGCCGGCTCGGGCAGCGGCCCGTCGCCGCTGACCTCGCCGTCCGGGAAGAAGCTCCAGGTCCAGGTCATCGCCCAGCAATGGGCCTTCACCTACCGCTATCCCGAATATGGCGGGGTCGAGACGACGCACCTCGAGCTGCCGGTCGACCAGTCGGTCGAGCTTCACGTCACCTCGATCGACGTCATCCATTCCTTCTGGGCCTATCAGCTGGGCGTCAAGGCCGACGCCAATCCGGGCGTCGACAACGTCGTGTTCGTGAAGCCGACCAAAGAAGAGACCTTCGAAGTCCACTGCGCCGAGCTGTGCGGCATCTGGCACGGCTACATGTACGACCACGGCCACGTCGTCTCACAAGCGGCCTTCGAAACCTGGATCCACCAGCAGCAGGCCGAATTCGCCCCCGCGACCAAGGTGCTGCCGCCGTACAGCAAGACCTACACACCCGAACCCACGAGGCGCGCAGAATGAGCTCGACAGCCGCAGCCGTACCCACCCCGCAGCCGATCGGGCGCCCGCTGTGGCGGAGGCTCGTGGGCTTCAACCTGCTCACGGCCGTCCTGCTCGGCATCGGCGGCTACTACCTCGGCTGGTTCATCGGTCATCAGATCGACGGCAAAAGCTTCGAATTCCAGACGGCCATCGACGAGAACGACGTGGCCCTGCTGCTCGCCTACATCTTCGGCGTCGTCGGCTTCCTGATCGGCCTCGGCTTCGCCAACTATCCCGTCTCGCGCATGCTCGGCCGTCCGGCGTCGCTGCGCGAGAAGGAGGAGCAGGGGGTCGGGCGCTACTTCGGCCTCTGCACCGACCACAAGGTCGTGGGCATCCAGTACCTCGTCGGCATCGGCGTCTTCTTCTTCATCGGCGGCCTCAACGCGATGCTCATCCGCACCGAGCTGCTGAAGTCGACGCCGACCTTCGTGGGACCCAACCAGTACCTCTCACTGGTCGGAATGCACGGCACGATGATGATGGGAATGATGACGTCGGGCATCCTTGGGCCCTTCGCCAACTACTTCGTGCCGATCATGATCGGTGCCCGACGGATGGCCTTCCCACGGATCGAGGCGCTGACGTTCTGGCTGCTGATGGCCGCCGGGTTCATCCTCACCTCGACGATCTTCTTCGGCGGCTTCCCGACCGGCTGGACGGGCTACGCGCCGCTCAACGACCAGGCCGTCATGGGCATGGACTCCTACATCTGCTTCTTCGCCCTCGTCGGCATCTCGATGTGCCTGCTCGGGCTGAACATGATGGCCACGATCATCACGATGCGGGCGCCCGGCCTGACCTGGTCGCGCCTGCCGATCTTCGTGTGGTCGGTCTTCGCGACGTCCATCCTGATGGTCCTCGCCGCGCCGATGCTGATCGCGACGCTCGCGATGGCAGGGCTCGACCGCTCGATCAACACCTCGTTCTTCGTCGCCGGAGGCGGCGGCAGCTCCTACCTGTTCGAGAACCTGTTCTGGTTCTTCGGCCACCCCGAGGTCTACATCCTCGCGCTGCCCGGATTCGGGATCGTGCTCGAGCTGCTGCCCGTCTTCACGCGCAAGCCCCTGTGGGGCTACCGCCTCGCGATCTCGGGGATGCTCGGCGTCACCCTGCTGAGCTTCTTCGTCTGGCAGCACCACCTGTTCGTCAGCGGCATCAACGCCGACCTGCGGCCGTTCTACATGCTCTCGACCGAGATCATCTCGATCCCGACAGGCTTCATCTTCCTGTGCGTCATGGGCACGCTGTGGAAGGCGCGCAGCTCGTTCAGCGTGCCGATGCTGTTCTGCCTCGCCTGGGCGTTCAACTTCCTCATCGGCGGGCTGTCGGGCGTGTTCCTCTCGGACACCCCCAGCGACACCGACACGCACGGCAGCTTCTTCGTCATGGCCCACTTCCACTACACGATCATGGGCGGCCTGATCTTCACGTTCTTCGCCGCGATCTACTACTGGATCCCGAAGATGGTCGGCCTGCGCTTCAACGAGCGGCTCGCCAAGGCGCACTTCTGGCTGATGTTCGTGTCGTTCAACTCGACGTTCCTGCCGCTCTTCGCCCTCGGGATCGAGGGCATGCCACGGCGCGTGTCCTTCTATGAACCGAAGTTCCACACGCTCAACGTGTGGGTCTCGGTGTCGGCCTTCGTGCTGGGGATATCGATGCTGATCTTCCTCGTCAACGTCGTCTACTCGCTGATCTTCGTCCGGCTCAAGGCCGAGGCCAACCCGTGGCGCTCGAAGTCGCTGGAGTGGCAGGTGCCGACACCGGTGCCGGTCAACAACTTCGACGAGATCCCCGTGTTCGACGCCGACCCCTACGACTACGGCGTCCCCCTCGCCCTTCCGGGCCAGGCCGCGCCGGCGGGGGCATAGGCGATGTCCTCGCCCAGCGAAGGGGCCCCCCTCGGCCGGATCGTCCCGCCGGTGGCGGCTGGTGTCGAGATCGCGGCCGAGTCTGCGGACGTCGGCGCGCGCGCCCTGTCGGTCGCCGCGCGCCTGCTGGCCGGCGCGACGACGTTCTTCTTCCTGGCCTTCCTGTTCGCCTACTTCTACCTGCGCTCGATCAACGTCGAGCACATGTGGCGTCCCTCCCACGTCAAGGTCGATCAGCCCCTCGGCGTCGCCTTCATCGCCGCGGTGGTGGTGAGCGTGGCGCTCGCGATCGTCTCGGGCCGGCAGATGAAACGGGAGAGCCGCACCTGGGTCGGCCCGGCGGTCGGGGCGCTGGCGTTCGGGGTCATCGCCGTGATCCTCCAGTGCATCGAGTACACGGCGCAGAAGTTCGGGCCGACCGACGGTGCCTTCGCGAGCGTCTTCTCCGCCTGGACGGGCTTCTACCTGATCGCGACGCTCGCGACGATGTACTGGCTCGAGACGCAGGTCGCGACCGAGCTCCGTGCGCGTCGCTCGCCGGCCGGGAGCAACGTCGGCGGCGACATCGAGGATCCCGACCGCCTGATCGCCCCGGGGCTCGATGCGACGGTCTTCTACTGGACCTTCCTGGGCGCCATCGGCGTGATCACGTACGTGACGCTGTACCTCCTGTAGTGCTCGCCACCGCGGCAGCGACGCCGGGGCTGTGGGACTGGTCGCTGAACCCGCCCCTGCTCCTGATCCTCGGCCTCGCGTTGCTCTACCGGATCGGCGCCCGGCGCACCGTCACACCGGAGCGCACGCGCCACGCACAGCGGTGGCGCAGCGCATGCTTCTATGGCGCCCTGGCGATCCTGCTGATCGCGCTGTCCTCGCCACTCGATGCCCTGAGCGAGAAGCTGTTCTGGGCCCACATGGTCCAGCACGTCCTGCTGATGCTCGTCGCCGCGCCGATGATCGTCCTGGCGAAGCCCTGGATCCGGCTGTGGCGAGCCATCGGCCTGGAGTCTCGCCAGAGGATCGCGCGCGGCCTCAGCGTCGGACGGCGAGCCGAGCCGCTGCGGCGCCTCAGCCGCTTCCTCGGCACCCCGGCCGTCAGCTTCGTGCTGTTCTCGGTCGTGCTGCTCGGCTGGCACGTCCCGGCCATGTTCGAGGCGACGCTGCGCTCCGAAGCGCTGCACGCGCTCGAGCACTCGCTGTTCTTCGCCACCTCCCTGCTGTTCTGGAAGCAGGTGATCCCCTCGGCGCCTCTGCGCATCGCGCTCGACGACGCCCGTCGCGTCCTCTTCGCGATCGGCGCGATGATCGTCAGCTGGGTCCTCGCCGTCGTCCTCGCGCTCGCCCCGCATCCGCTGTACGCGAGCTATGCCCACCTCGCGAGCCGGCCGGGCGGGATCTCCGCTCTGGCGGACCAGCAGCTCGCGGCGGGCATCATGTGGGTACCGGGGTCGGTCACGTTCCTGATCGTCGTCTTCGTCTACGTCCACCGCTGGCTGATGCCGAGGAGTGCCGCGAGCTCGCGGTCCCCCCGGCTGGCCGGCGAGCACTAGGAGAGCCCATGCCAGAGATCACCGTCCCGACAGCCTCGAGCTTCCTGACCGGCTCGATCCTCACGCTCGTCCTTCCGCTGGGCGTCCTGATCCTCGTCGCCATCTGGTACGTCGTCCTCTGGCGCCGCGGCTCGGGCGAACGCTGAGGGCGGCGACCGCCGGCCGGCAACGGCCGGCAAACGGGACAGACCCCCCGGCCGCGCCCGGTGGGGGAACCGGACGCGACCATGTCAGGGGGCCTGGGTGGGGGCACTACTTGGGGTCAGTCGTACGCCCGATGGGCGTTCCGGACCCTGCTGCGCCGTGATTGACCGGCGAGCACCAATAAAGGTCCGGTGACAAGAGTCTTCCCCCCAAACCCGAGCTGAAACTTCATTTTGACATGAGAACGACTTCATGCAGCCCCGTGAACCGCGAAAACCCAGGATTTGCAGGCACTCTAAGGCAGCGTTAAGAATCAGCCGCGCTCCCACCGGCGGCGAGAGTGCGAAACAGAGCGCCGCGCTCTTCGAAGTCGCGGTAGCTGTCGTAGCTCGGCGCCGCCGGCGAGAGCAGGACGACCGAACCCTCCGGCGCGAGGTCCCGGGCGAGCGCGACCGCCGCGGCCAGATCGCCGGCGACGAGCGCCGACTGCGCCGGAACACCGGCCGCTCGGGCGCAGTCGATCAGGCGGGCCCCGGTGCTCGGCACACCGATGACCAGCGCCCGTCGCTCGGCGAGGGCGCGTCCGAGCCCGACGTAGTCCTGGCCGCGATCCTGGCCGCCACCGATCAGCACGACGTCGCGGCCAGGGAAGCTGTCGAGAGCGGCGAGCGCGGACTCGGGCGTCGTCGAGATGCTGTCGTCGACCCAGATCAGACCATCGGTCTGGGCGATCTGCTGGAGGCGATGGGGCAGCGGCGCGAACCCGCGCAGCGCGCCCGCCGGATCGGAGATCTCCACACCCAGAACCTCGAGCGCCGCCAGCGCGGCGCATGCGTTCAGCGCGTTGTGATCGCCGGGCAGGGCCAGAGCCGCGCGGGGCACGACGAGCTCGCCCCGCCTCACGATGCCCGCCGGTGTGAGGTCCCAGCCCGCGGCCGTGCCGAACTCGACGCGCGGCGTCGCGCCGGTCGCATCCGACAGCGCCTCGTCGCGACCGTTGACGACGGCGCAGCGCACCCCCGGAAGCGTCAGCAGGCGCAGCTTGTCCGACCGGTAGGCCTCCTCCGAGCCGTGCCAGTCGGTGTGCTCGCGGAAGAGGCTCGTCACGACGGCCACCTCGGGGCCACAGGAGAGGTCGGCGACCTGGTAGCTCGACAGCTCGAGCACGACGAGCTCGGTCGGCTCGCGGTCGAGCAGGTCGAGTGCCGGCGCACCGATGTTGCCGGCAAGCTCGACGCTCCGGCCGGCAGCTCGCGCGAGGTGGCACGCGAGCGCGGCCGTCGTGCTCTTGCCCTTGGTGCCCGTCACGCCGATCACCCGCTCGCCACCGTGCTCGCAGAGCCACAGGTCGGTCGGTGTCGTCACCGTGACGCCCGACTCGCGCACGGCTCGCAGCTCCGGCCGGTTCGCGGGGACGCCCGGGGAGCGCACGACGACGTCGCAGCTGCTCAGGCCGCTCGCGGCCTCGCCCGCTTCCAGCAGACGCGCGTCGGGCGCCTTCAGCAGCTCGCGGACGTCCTCGCCCGGCGGCGAGTCGAACGCCGCCGCGACAATGCGCGTTCGCGGCTGGCGTCGGGCGATCTGGTCGGCGAGCGAGGCGATCTCCCTGCCGGCGCCCCAGACGCCGACGCGCGCGCCGTCAAGCTCCGAGAATCGCACGGACGTCGTCGATCAGGGTCGCGGGCACGTCGTGGTCGGCGCTCAGCGCCAGCACCGTGTCGGGGTCGCCCGCCGCCGGCGGATGCCCCGCGAGGACCTCGTCGACGAGCCTGACAACGACCGGATGAGCGCTCCACTCCGGATCCCGGGCGAGGAGGCGGATGGCCGCGAGGCTCTCCTGCTCCTCGCCCACGCACTCGAACGGCTTGTGACCGCCGGTCGCCGTGAGCAGCGCGAAGCCGTCGAACTGCCACTCCTCGGCGAGCAGGTCGCGGCCGAAGATGGCGCTCATGTGGTCGGGCGAGCTGAAGGGGGCGAGCGCGAGGAACACGAACCTGCACTTCGGGCACTCGCAGCACCACGACCGCGCCCGCAGCGCCGGGTCGATGCGGAAGATGGCGTTGCAGCTCGTGAAGGCCGGGTGGTAGGCGTCCATGCGGGCGAACGCCCGGGCGATGGCCAGCTCGGAGGCGGGGCGCAGCAGCGAGAAGATCCGCACGCCCGTCCGCGTCTCGGCGGCGGCCGCGCTCAGCAGCCGCTCGGCGCTCAGGCCCTTGCTGAACTGGTGGTTGATCTCGATGCCGTCCCACGTGAGGTTGCCGCTCGAGGCTGACCGCTCGTTGGCCATCGCCACCGCGTCATAGCCCGTGAGCGCGGCCGTCAGGAGCGCGACGCACGACACGATCGCCGTGATCGGAACGTGGCCGTTGAGGGCGCCGGCCTCGTTGAGCGCCGTCAGGCCGGGGTCCAGGCGCCGGCGGACGAGGAGATGGGGCAGGCCGGCAACGGCCACGGTCCGCGCGATCGGCGGCGCGTCGCCGATCGAGAACAACGCCAGCTCGAGGCCGGTTCGGCGGAGCACCTCGATCGCGACGGCCGAGTCCTTGCCGCCGCCGAC
>OUNO010004925.1_pt1 | contig 31940 bp, 31 predicted proteins | sample 1779811 | NCBI WGS metagenome assembly OUNO01 (sample SAMEA3914804, study PRJEB12502) | metagenome | biome: forest; material: soil | place: Canada | collected 2010-06-25 | depth 0.3 m
GTGGATAAAAAAGAAGTTCCAGGAAGTTCGGTTTTAGCCTTCCGGGGGGATGGCGTGATTGATGCTCCCCTGACCAAAGTTGCCACCATCATCTTCGATGTGACCCGGGCACCGGAATGGATCGAGGATCTTGAGCTTTCCAAAATCATTCGCCCGATCTCGGATGAAGAATGGATCGAATACGATCATGTGAGAACTCCACCGGTCATCATGAAGGATCGGGACTTCGTTTCAAAGGTGAAGCTCACCGTTGATCCGAAGAAAAAGGAAATCCGTTTTCTCTATCTCAACACCACTGATCCTTCCGCACCGGAGACCAAATACATCCGGGGTGATCTCATGAACACCACTTTTGTCCTGACGTCTGTGGACAACGATCAGCACACTCATGTCACAGGCGAGATTCATTGTGATCCGAAAGGATCAGTTGCGAAGTGGATTGTGAACTTCTTCCAGTCTGACTGGCCGATCGACACGATCCGGAACCTCCGCAAGCAGGCCGCAAAATCCGACATCAAGGAAGAGCCGCGAATTGTCATGATGATGAAATCGGGAAAATAGACGCGGGCGATTAACCACCGTCTGAACTGATCTCAAGCCCTGGCTCATGAAACAAATCGTTCCATGAGCTCTCCTCCACAGCTGAAACCCCTTCCATCTTCCATGCATTTGGGCCGCTTGAGACGTGGTTTTCTGTGCAAATTGAAGCGGGCACGGGTTTTGAAGCCCCTTTCGCCAAGGTGTTCATTTCAAAGGGGAGGAATCGCACCATGAGCCACAAATTTTTCATTTCAACGATCACAAGCGCACTATCACTTCTGAGCCTTTCTGCATCAGCTGGATCCTGGGAGCTCAACGACGTGACCTATCTGCTTCCACTTCCAACTCAGACTCTTCAGAGTGCAAGCATCAACGCACAGGAGGTTGCGGGCGGAAACGCTCTCATCCCCAGAGACTTTTTCGCCAAGGCTGGAGGAACCGATTTCACCACCGGAGACATCATTCCCAGAACCAGTGGATTCAACAGCTATGAGAACCTTTTTGTGGTGGGCGTGCGAATCGACCCCTGCTTCCGAGACCACTTTGCAGATGCCTGCCGTCATCAGATCCGAATGGTGTGGCAGCCGGTCGATCATTGGGCGGACAATCAACCTATAACGGTTGATGCCACCGTTCACACCTTCTACGACCTCAGCGAAAACGAATTCAATGCTCTTCTCGGTCAACTTCAGTTGATCAAAGGTGAGTACAAGGTGAACACCAGCCATCTTCCACTCAGCCTGCATCCCGGATTCTCGAAGACGGGTGCGACTGAGTTTCAAAAAGCTTTCAAACAGACTCTGCTCGGTTACGTCGATCTGAAACACCTGAGCCGCATCGCGATTGCGACCATCGGCGCCTTCGAGCTTGGGTGGACGATGTTCAGTAACAACTTCGATGGAAAAACTTTCACTCCGGTGCAGATCTTCAATAACCAGACAGGGCAACAGCGGATCAAAAACCCAGGGGGTTTGAGTCTGGACCTCACCACGGGAACAAGTGCCGACATCGCCGCGAGAGCTCTCCAATACTTCTCCACAACCGACATTCATAGCTCACAACACGCGTCTTGTGCCTATGTCAGTTCAACCGGTGCGCTCGACCCGGCAGAACAGGGAGATCAGTTGTTCGCGATTTTGAAAAACTCGAATGTCGTGACCGATCCAAAATCCGGCACTCAAACCGCTCAGACTTACCTCAATCGTGCGGTCCGGATTGAAAACCCGAAACTGAATCTTCCGGGCACCATCGATTGCCTGTCCTGTCATAGTGCCACGATGGTGAAAGTAATCACCTCACGGGCATTGGGCCTTCCCCTTCCGAGGGGCATGACCACAACCGCAAACGTGCAAAATACCTCCAGGTATTATGGAGACACCCACAACCTCCGGATGCTCGGGTATGTCGACTCCGACATTCAGCTCGGAGACCGCGTGATTCACGAAAGTGCCGCGGTTGCAGATAGTTTGAACAGTGGACCGTAACCGGTTTTTACAGCCTCGTTCTGCGAGGCGGGTATTATGGGCGACGAACGTCATGAATTCTTTATTTTCAACCCGGTTTGAAGTAAGTTTTTTTCATGACCTACTCATTCGTAATCCCGATCTATAACGAGGCTGAAAGCCTGCCCGAACTGCGTCGCCGTCTTCTTCCGATCCTGAATGGACTGGATGGGGTAGCCGAAGTGGTCCTGGTGAACGATGGGAGTCGCGATGGAAGCCTGGATATTATTCGAAAGATCTGTGCGGAAGATGATCGCTTCAAGTGTCTCGAGTTCTCAAGGAACTTCGGTCACCAAATTGCCATCACCGCTGGGATGGATCACACGTCGGGTGACGCTATCATTATTCTCGATGCGGATCTCCAAGACCCGCCTGAAGTCGTCTTCAGCCTCATCCAGAAATGGAAAGAAGGCTACGAAGTTGTTTACGCGGTAAGAAAATCCCGCCAGGGCGAAAGCTTCTTCAAAAAGCTCACCGCAAAAATTTACTACCGTCTGCTCAAACGCTTGAGCCAGATCGACATTCCTCTCGATACCGGAGACTTCCGTCTTGTGGATCGCAAGGCATTGGATGCCTTCCTGTCCCTGCGCGAAGGTCACCGTTTTGTGCGCGGGATGTTCACCTGGATCGGCTTCCGTCAGATCGGAGTGGAGTTCGAACGTGCAGAACGTTTTGCGGGTGAGACTCATTATCCTCTGAAGAAAATGATGAAGCTTGCAGCAGACGGAATCTTAAGCTTCTCCTACGTTCCGCTTCGTCTCGTTCTTTCCGCAGGTGCATGGATCGCGCTCGGTTCGATTCTCGGAGCCCTCTACGCAGTGATTGGTTATTTCCGCGGCCAGACGGTTCAAGGCTGGGCATCGATCTTCGTTCTCGTTTCATTCTTAGGCGGAGTTCAACTCGTCGTCATGGGGATGCTCGGCGAATACATTGGTCGCATTCACGAAGAAGTGAAACGCCGCCCGCTTTATCTCATTCGCGAACAAATCGGTTTCAAGAAGCCTTAAGCTCTGCAGGCCTGACGCTCTTTTGCATGGCACTCCTTTTGCTCTCTTAATGCAGAGATCTCTCAAAGGAGGCCTAAAATGGCACAAATCACACTGAGTCGCATTCTTCTTCCATCTTCAGCGCTTATTCTCACACTCTTCGCGGGGTGCGCTACTCCGGAAAAACGGACTGCAATTGGAGCAGGCGTCGGTGCGGCAGGCGGTGCCGGTGTGGGAGCAATCATCGGTGGCGGAACCGGTGCCTTGATTGGTGCGGGTGTCGGTGCAGTTGCCGGAGGCGTCGTCGGAAATCAGATGGATCGTCAGGCGCAGGAATTGAAAAAAGTTGCTGATGCAAAGCAAACCGCAGACGGGATCGTGGTGAATCTCAAAAACGATTTGTTTTTCGATACCGGAAGCGCAAATGTAAAACCGCAAGCACAACAACAACTCGCCCAGCTCTCGGACATTTTAGCGAAATACCCAAGTGACCACATTCAGATTCAAGGGCACACCGACAATACCGGAGATGCGGAGGCCAATCAGCTTCTCTCTCAAAACCGCGCCCAAGCCGTGCAGGCACTTCTGCTTCAAAACGGGGTGAAGGAAGATCAAACCGTGACTTTCGGTTATGGTGAATCCAAACCGGTTGCTTCCAACTCCACGAAATCTGGTCAGGCAAAGAACCGCCGGGTGGAACTCTTCATCACCGACACGGAAGCAAAGAAGAAAGAATAAAAAAGCCCCCGCTAACAAAGGCGGAGGCTCCATTCCAGTGTCTGATTGACTTAAAAAGCGAAATAAACTAGTTTCAGCCCCGTAACCAGGGGAGCTGCACCTCAAAAGCGGCTGAGAGGTTGGGAATTGGCCCGACGACCCGTGAACTTGATCCAGGTAATGCTGGCGAAAGGATTCCGGTGATTTTTCAGACCCGTTCTGAAAGTTCCCTCAATTCAAGGCGTGTGTATTCGTGAATGCAGGTCATCTGACCGGCAGGCGGACGTGCACCCATGCCCTCAACTACCTGGCATCTCTATTGAAAGGAACGAGAGCATGCCAGAAATCCAATATCCGAATTCAAAGAAGATCCATGTCCCAGGAACCCTTTTCCCAGAGCTGAAGATTCCGCTCCGGGAAGTGAGTTCGACGACACCCGCAAACCCGCTTCGTCTCTATGACGTATCAGGGCCCTATTCTGATTCGTCCGTGAAACTTCAAGAAGGTTTTCCAAAACCCCGCGCAGATTACTTAAGGGACCGGAAGCCTGGAACCACTCAGCTTTACTTCGCCCGGAAAGGCGCGATCACTCCCGAGATGGAGTTCGTCGCCATCCGCGAGAATGTGACCCCTGAATTGGTAAGAGATGAAATCGCAAGAGGTCGCGCAATCATTCCATCGAACATCCGCCATCCGGAACTCGAACCGATGATCATCGGACGGAAGTTTCTCGTCAAAGTGAATGCAAACATTGGAACATCTGCCGTCTCTTCTTCTCTTCAGGAAGAAGTGGAAAAGGTGGTCTTCGCCATTCGCTATGGAGCGGACACTGTGATGGATCTTTCCACCGGGAAGAATATCTGCGAAACGCGGGAAGCGATTCTTCGAGCTTCACCCGTACCGATTGGAACGGTTCCCATTTATGAAACGCTTGAACGCGTGGGTGGAAATCCGGTAGATCTTTCGTGGGAAGCTTTCCGGGAAGTACTGATTGAACAGGCAGAACAAGGGGTGGACTACTTTACAATTCATGCGGGCGTTCGCCTCGGACACATTCGCCTGACTCAAAAACGAGTCACTGGAATTGTTTCTCGTGGGGGTGCTCTCATGGCGAAGTGGTGCATGACTCATCATCAGGAAAACTTCCTCTACACCCGCTTTGATGAAATCTGCGAAATTTTGAAAAAATACGACGCGAGCTTCTCTCTGGGAGATGGACTCAGACCCGGATCCATTGCAGATGCAAACGATGCAGCCCAGTTTGCAGAACTGGAGACACTGGGTGAGTTGACTCAAAAAGCATGGGCTCATGACGTACAAGTCATGATTGAGGGACCGGGACACGTTCCGATAAACCTGATTCCTGAGAACGTCGAACGCGAGAAGAAAGCCTGTTTCGATGCGCCTTTCTACACCCTCGGGCCTCTCACGACTGATATCGCGCCTGGATATGATCACATCACGAGTGCCATTGGTGCTGCCTTTATTGGATGGCACGGCGCCTCGATGCTTTGTTATGTCACACCCAAAGAACACCTTGGTCTCCCAAACCTTGAGGACGTGAAACAAGGCCTCATGGCTTACAAAATTGCGGCCCATGCAGCGGATCTTGCGAAGAACCATCCTGGGGCCCGGGATCGGGACGATGCGGTTTCAAAAGCTCGTTTTGATTTCAGGTGGCAGGACCAGTTCAATTTCTCACTTGATCCGGAGACAGCTCAAGCGATGCACGATGAAACCCTTCCTGCAGAAGGCGCAAAAATCGCGCACTTCTGCTCCATGTGCGGACCAAAATTCTGTTCCATGCACCTGACCCAGACGATTGAGATGGGAGACACGAATGGATAAGCAAATCCAGGTGGCAGATATCTTAAAGAAGGTTCGGGCGAAGGCTCCGGTCGTTCATAACATTACCAACTACGTCGTTATGAACTGGACAGCGAATTGCCTCTTGTCAGCCGGAGCCTCCCCCGTGATGGCTCATGCGCCCGAAGAGGTGGAAGCAATGGTCGGCCTCTCTCGGGCACTGGTAATCAATATCGGCACGTTAAGTACGAAGTGGATTGAAAGCATGGGGCTTGCCATGGCGGCGGCAAACAAGAACATTCCTGTGGTTCTTGATCCGGTTGGATCCGGTGCAACCTCGTTTCGAACCGAAACCGCGCAATACCTGATTCGGGAGTTTCGTCCGACCGTGATTCGGGCAAATGCATCTGAGATTCTTTCGCTTCAGGAAAACCGACTTGGAACCCGGGGAGTAGACAGCAGTGATTCATCCGATTCTGCCGTAAATGCGGCAAGTGAACTGTCTCGTGATCTTAATTGTGTGGTCTGTGTGAGTGGCGAGATCGATTATGTCGTCAACAAGGACCGGGTGGTTAAAATTGCAAATGGCCATCCGATCATGACTAAAGTCACCGGAATGGGATGTGCGGCATCTGCATTAATCGGAGCCTTTCTCGGGGTTCACGACGATGCTTTCGAAGCGACCGTAGCTGCAATGACGGTTACAGGGATTGCCGGAGAAATCGCGGCTAACCTTGCTCAAAGACCCGGTTCGTTTCAACCCCGTTATCTCGATGCTCTTCATGCGATGGATGAAGAAAGCATTCTGAAACACCAACGGATCCACTCATGAGGGAAAGACGCTTTGATCCAACACTGTATCTGGTGATCGATCCTGAATTTTGTCTCCATTCTCCGGAAGAAATCGCACTTCAAGCGATTCACGGGGGCGTGACACTTCTTCAGCTTCGTTCAAAGACGGAATCGACTCGGGATCTCATTGCCCTCGCGACGAGACTGAAGAAGATTTCGGATCGGTTTGGAATTCCGCTTCTGATCAACGATCGGGTCGATGTGGTCCTTGCTACGCACGCTTCGGGTGTCCATCTTGGGCAGAAGGATTTGCATCCTTTGGATGCGAGACGGATGCTTGGAAACGAAGCCATTATCGGTTTTTCTGTTTCAAACGTCACTCAGGCCAAAGAAGCATCAGATCTCCCTGTGGACTATCTGGGCGCGGGACCGGTATTTCAAACCTTGACCAAAGACGCGGTTCCCCTTTCCTCGCTTCAGGATCTGAGAGAGATTTGTACTCAGTCAAAGCAACCCGTGGTGGGCATTGGCGGGATCAATGCGGAAAATGCTTCATCAGTCAGGAAGGCCGGAGCAAAAGGCATTGCAGTGGTCTCGGCAATTTGTAGCCAGGAAAAACCGCGAGAGATGACCAAAAGACTAAAGGAGATTCAGGCCCATGAAGATATCTGAAATGGGAGAATTCGGACTCATTGAACGCATCAAGGAAGTTTTGGGACAGGATCTACCGCAAAACAGCCTCGGCATCGGGGATGACTGTGCGGTTCTTCCAGAAGCCCGAAACCGGACACTCGTGACTACAGATTTACTGGTAGAGGGTGTTCATTTTCTAAAGTCGGCTATTTCTCCCAAGGATCTCGGACACAAGTCACTTGCTGTAAACCTGAGTGACATTGCTGGAATGGGTGGAACACCGACTTATGCGTTTGTTTCAATTGCTCTTCCCGAGGACACGGAAGTGGAATGGGTTTCTTCTTTTTACGAAGGCCTTCGAAATCTCGCCCGAAAATATAAAGTCTCGGTTCTCGGGGGTGACACGACCCGATCGCTGAATGGAATCACGATCAACATCACGCTTCTCGGTGAAACTGACGGCAGGGTGAAGCTTCGATCATCCGCAAAAAAGGGAGATCTGATTTGTGTGACTAACACCCTTGGCGATTCTGCGGGTGGACTACAGATCATCTTAAATCAGATTGCACAGGACTCGCCAGCTAGGCAGTACTTGGTTAAATGTCACCATCATCCAAAACCTCAGGTGGAAGAAGGCCAATGGCTTGCCCAACAGGAAAATGTTCACGCGATGATGGACGTTTCGGATGGAATTGGGTCTGATCTGAAACGAATCATCGAACAATCGGGGTGTGGCGCGAGAGTTGACCTTGAAAAAATCCCTCTCTCCGATCAACTCCGCTTAAGCGCAAAGGAACTGGGATGGGATCCTCTTGAACTTGCGATTTCCGGAGGTGAAGACTACTGCCTTCTTCTCACGGTTGACCGGACTTCTTACCCGGGTATCGCAGCCGAGTTCAAAAAGCAGTTCAATCTTCCACTCTATGCCATCGGTGAGATCACATCAGATCGGGGAAAACCGGAGTATCTGGTAAACGGTATGCCTCACCCCCTATCCTCTTCAGGATTTGATCACTTCAGGAAGAAGAAATGAGCGCTGTGAACTCCTACGTCACTGCGCTCACCATCGCAGGGTCGGATTCAAGCGGAGGCGCCGGGATCCAGGCAGACCTGAAAATCTTTTCAGCACTCGGTGTTTACGGAATGTCGGCACTCACCGCTTTGACGGCTCAGAACACTTGCGGGGTAAAATCTGTTTTTGAGGTGTCTCCCGAGTTTGTAGCAGAACAGATAGATGCTGTTTTTGAAGACATTCGCGTGGATGCGGTGAAGATCGGAATGATTCATCGGGCGGAGATCATCGAAAAGGTGGTGGATCGTCTGGCACACCACCGGGTGAAAAACATCGTACTTGATCCAGTCATGGTTGCAAAAGGCGGTGCAAACCTCCTCCAAAAGAATGCCGTAGATGCGCTAAGAGCACTCTTTCCCCTTGCGACGGTTCTCACTCCGAATCTTCCCGAAGCTTCGGTTTTACTCGGGAGACCCATTCAATCCGAAAACGAAATGGAAGCGGCCGCGAACGACCTCCTTGAAACGGGAGTGCAATCCGTTTTGATCAAAGGAGGACATTTAGCGGGTGAAAAAAGTTCCGATTACCTTGTATCAAGATGCGGGCTTTCCACCTGGTTTGTTTCCAATCGAATTCAAACTCAAAACACCCACGGAACTGGATGCACGCTCTCCGCCGCAATCGCAGCCCGCCTTGCACATGGATCTGATTTAAAATCTGCAGTGGCGCAAGCGAAAGAATACCTTTCCACTGCACTTAAAAAAGGAGCCTGCTTCCAGTTGGGAAAGGGGCATGGCCCCGTTCATCACTGACCCGGAATCGGAAGCACTTCCATGATCTCAACCGAATCGCCCGGGAAGATCGCAAAGTGAGGATGGTTTGTGAATAGCTTCGCTGCCGCTTCGTGAGACTCGGCCTGCACCACGGTAAACGCGGACATCGTGTTATTCGTATCGACGACACCCTTTTCATTCACCCGCTTGGTTTCACCGAGGGGTCCGCCCATCTGAACGAGGGAGGAGTGATTCTTCATCACCCATTCTTTCCACGCCTGCATTCCGGTTTGGGCTTTCGTTTCACGGGTGGCTTCATCCATGGCTTCCCATTGTTTTACTTTGGTGCTTTCCGGGGATCCGATATAGACGGCTAAAAAGTTTTTCATTGGTAACTCCTGCGATCAACTTAGCATACAAAATGATCTCTTCGGCTTAAACCCGGCAATTTTTGCCCATTCCCTTCCCCCTGCAATTAGTCGAAAATCCTATTAGGGCGAAGAGGCGTCAGGCCACATGCGCAAACAGAAAGAGTTCCCACATGAAAACTAAAATCAATCTGAAGACCAGATCTACCTTGAGTGCGTTCGTAGTCTGCCTGACTCTAACGAGTGCCTGTTCAACATCGGCTACCCGCGGACCGACTTCAGTCGACAGCGAGGCAAACCCTCTGGTCTCTGTTGATTTGCGCCCCGAACTTCTGCAATATGACGCTAAAATTACTCTTACAGAAACGGGTCCAGTAAAGACTCACAACCACTGCAACATTAAGAGAATTGTCCTTGCCGGTAGAGATCCGGTGGTTCCAGGAAGCAATAGCAGCGAAGTTGTTTCGGCGTTCATCTATACGCCGAAAGAATCCTCCTCTACTCTTCCGGGAAAAGTTCTGATCAATCCTCCCACGGGCGGCATTACCCCGCTGGACCGCGGTCTTGCCCAGAGCCTTTGTCAAAAAGGGGCTGAAGTTGCTGTGCTTGAAACCTGGTCGGGATATGACGAGCCTGGAAAAATTGACTTCGGCAGCCACGATCGTGCGTCAATCCGGGCGATCTTCGCGGCGAGATATGTGATCGAGTACCTGAATGCTCCAATTACAATCCTTGGATCCAGTGTGGGCGCAATCTATTCGTCGATGATCATGGGTCAGGATTCGCGCGTGAAAGCGGGAGTTTTTCTTGTCGGCGGTGCACCGATGGTCGACGTCCTCACTCTTACCGATCAAAAAATTCCGGCGACTCTACGTGAAGAGCGAATGGAACAGTTTCACATTGCTGACCAGAAGGCTTATCACGATCTACTCGAGAAAAACGTTCGCATCAGTGCAAGCGATTTCGCTTCATCCTCACGCGCTCAAGACATCCTGATGTTTGTGGGTTTGCGGGATACGACCGTACCCACTGCCACTCAGATTTTTCTCTGGAAAGCCTGGGGCCAGCCTGAACGGATTGACTTCAAAAAGAATCATGTGGATACCATCGTTGCGGCCTCGGTTCTCAGAAAACACAAGATCATGAAGTTCATTTTGGCTCACGCGAAGACCCCGTAAAACCCGGAACAATCCTGTCACACCGCCCCTGAATGACTCGCTTCGTTCACCATGGATGAGCTTGCTGCAAACCGATGCACGGATTTTGCATCCTCTTTTCCCGATGCAAAAACGAAAGTTAAAAGTCGTATTTTTTCCCGTTCTCCTTCTCTCCCTGTTTGCCTATTTCAACCTTGCCCATGGTTTGAGCAGTTACATGCCAGTGGATATCAAAGAGACCTTCGATGCGATCTACAAGCGCATGAAAGCATCCAAATCGGACATTACCTCCAAACAGAAACACCTGCTCGAGGAACGCTATGACTTGAGTGACTCACCGGTAAAAGGGGTAACGCAGTATCGAGGTAAACCTATTCAGGGAAAAGTGAGAGTGAAACTTCCCTCAGGCGTGACCTGGGATCAACTCGGCGCCATGACGCCTGAGGAGATCCGTGAAAAGAGTGTCTATCCACAAGGCTTTTTACCGCTCCCCCACCCGAATCATCCGGAAGGCGGGATGGTCTTTCCCCAGTTTTTGATCGATGACTTGAAAGACCAAACCGGCCGGGATCTGGGCCGTTTTGATATTGAGTTCGACATTCCGGACCGCTTCCTGCCGGAATTTCCCCCGCCAATGTTTCTCACGACCCGTCCCGACTTGGGCGATGTTTCACAGGGGAAATTCGTGACCCAGCAAAACTACTACGCCCTCTTCAATGGAATTCTGAATCCGAAGCAACTGGATGGATTGCGTTTATTGGTGACTCCCTTTCCTCAACAGCAATTCAACCTGACGGAAGATCGCCGATCCGTACACCCGAGTCAGGGTGTGAGTTGCTTTGAATGTCACGCGAACGGACACACGAACGCCGCCTTCCACTTGGTGGGCGATATTCGTCCTCAGGAATTCAGACACCGGATTGATACTCCGACACTGAGAGGAGTGAATCAGCAGCGCCTCTTCGGATCTCAGCGTGCTCTTAAGACCGTCGAAGACTTCACCGAGTTTGAACAGAGAGCTGCTTATTTCGATGGTGATCCAGTGATCGCGCAGAAAAAAGGCGTGAATATCCTCGATCGGGGTGCTCAAGTGCACGTGATGGCGGAATTCCAGGAGATTCTGGATTTTCCTCCCGCTCCGAAACTCCGGGTGGTTGACGGAAAGCTCGATCCAAAAAGAGCGACTGACAAGGAATTGCATGGCCAAGAAGTGTTCTTCGGAAAGGGACAATGCTTTCAGTGCCATCAGGCACCGCTTTATACCGATAATCTGATGCATGATCTGCACACCGAGCGCTTCTTCAAGCCTCACAAGCTTCATGAAATGATGGCGATTGGAGATGGTCCGATCAAGACGTTCCCACTTCGGGGAATCAAGGACTCTCCCCCTTACCTGCATGACGGAAGATTGCTTACACTTGAAGATACCGTGGAGTTCTTCAACCTCGTTCTGGAGACGAAGTTGAATGCCACTGAAAAAGAAGATCTCGTAAGATTCTTACAAGTACTTTAACTGGATTTTTTTGTCCCTTTTTTCCCAGTATACGGATTCACGTTACCTTTGGTGGATCTGCTCGATGCGGTTAATTGCGCAAGCAGTGGGAAAATTCACCCGCTCGCAAATTACCAATTTTTAATCTTGAACGTCAGCACTTGAGAGTTCTTCCAGCGATTTTCCTTCTGCGGCCACTCCATAAATCCAAGCAACAATTCCGGCAAAGAGCATCGCAATTGCGCCCACCGCATAGCCCAGAAAAACATTCCAGCGTGCTCCACTTTCGATCAAAACTCCAAGCAAAGTAGGAGCAGCAAAACCACCGATTCCGGTCCCCACGGCGTAAAAGAAGGCAATCGCAAGCCCCCGCATTTCGACCGGGAACAATTCACTGACCGTGAGATATGCCGAGCTCGCTGCAGTCGATCCGACAAAGAAGGTGATGCACCACAGGAGTGTCTGCCATTCGGCTGAAAGCCAGCCTCGGTAAAAAGCGTAGCCTGTGATCAGAAGCAAAACCCCCGTGCCCAGATAGGTCGCCGTGATCATCCTTCGACGTCCGGTGACATCAAATCCCCGGCCAAGCATCAGCGGACCCAGTACGTTACCGATCGAAAAAGGAATGATATAGAGCCCTACCCGATTGGAGGCAACACCGTAGAATTTGCTTAAGACCAGAGCGTAACTGAAGAAGATCGCATTGTAGGCGAAAGCCTGAGCACTCATCAGGGACAAACCCAGAATCGTCCGTGAGCGGAAACGGAAAAACAAAGTTCGGGTCACTTCACGGAATGACGCCGCTCCGTGAACGCGAAACTGAACCCGATCGGCTGGATGAACCGGTTCCGGCATGCGGTTAGAATAAACTTCGCGTTCGATTGATTTCACGACCTCTTCCGCTTCTTCGATCCGTCCACGCAAAAGCAACCACCTCGGACTCTCGGGCAGCGTCCGACGCACGATCAGAATGGCTGTACCGAGAACCGCACCCGTAAGAAAACACACTCTCCACCCGATCGAATGCGGAAGCACTTTCGGATCCAGGAGAATGATCGTCATCACAGCCCCAAGTGCTGTTCCGATCCAGAAAGTGCAATTGATTCCAAGATCCACCCGGCCCCGAACGCGTGCAGGAATCAACTCGTCAATCGCGGAGTTGATCGCGGCGTATTCACCACCGATGCCGGCGCCCGTAAAAATTCGAAAGATTGCGAAACTTAAAAGACCTTGTGAAAATGCCGTCGCGAGCGTGGAGAAGAGATAGACAAAGAGGCTGACCAGAAACAAACGTTTTCTTCCCAGGCGATCCGTAAGCCAGCCAAACAACAATGCTCCTACGACGGCGCCACCGAGATAAGCACTCGCCGAAAGACCAATCTGACTATCAGTCAAATGGAGCGTGTCTGGTTCCTTCAAGACTCCTGCGAGCGATCCAACGATCGTCACCTCAAGGCCATCCAGGATCCAAGTGATTCCAAGAGCGATCACGATACGCCAATGCCACCGCGACCAGGGAAGCCGGTCGAGACGTACAGGGAGGTCAGTTTCGATGACGCTTGGAGAGGAAAGCTTCACCCGGGCAATGTTCCACAAGCGAACTGAAAGGTGAAATTAACTTCTTTAAACAACTACGAACACCATCGCACCTTTAACCCAGAGTCGTTTTAAACTTCTTATAGCTCACACCGATAATCATGGCTGCCATTACGATCAAAACACTCAAGTGAAACAAGATCACCTGAGGATCCCCGCCTTTTAACATGATGTTTCTGATGATCAGGAGAAAGTGCGTGAGTGGATCCAGATACGCAAGAACCTTCATTGCAGCGGGCATGTTCTCGAGAGGAAACATGAGGCCCGAGAGCTGAATTGCGGGAAACAGAAACAAGAATCCCCCCATCATGGACTGCTGCTGGGTTCTGGTCAGAGTTGAGATCAAGGTTCCAATTGCGACCGTCGTACAGATGAAAATCAGGGAACTGAAAACGAGCACAATCAGATTCCCCCGCATCGGAACCTTGAAGGCGAATACCGCCACCCCTAGAATCAGAGGAACGTTACTCATGCCGAGGACCACGTATGGAAGTGTTTTTCCCAGCATCACTTCCCAGACCTTGACCGGGGCCGAGATCAACATCTCAAAGGTTCCGGTTTCCTTCTCCTTTGAAATCGACATCGAAGTCATGAGGACGGTGATCAGGCAAATCAAAAGGCTCATCACACCCGGGACCATGAAAACGGAAGATTTCATGGTCGGGTTGAACAAAATCCGCATGTCAAAACGAACCGGCGGAGTCCGTGCCATTTTTCCGAAATCCTCCCGGTCCACCTGATCCACGATGTTCCGAAGGTAGCTCTCAACACTCTGGGCTTTCAGCACGTTTGAAGCATTGATCAGGACCTGCACCTGACCCTGACCTCTTCCCGCAGTTGCGGTCAGGCCTTCCGGAGGCGCGACCAGAACTGCGTCCGCTTCATCCGCTTGAATCTGTTCATAGGGATCTGCCTTGCTCACCTTCGCGGGAACGAACCAACCTGATGCAATTGCATGCTGGTACACATGTTCGAGCACCCGGTCACCCGGACGACTGGCCTGATAAGAAAGCCTGACGTTGGTCACATCAGAGGTGAGTGCGACCCCGAACAAGGTCATTTGCATGACCGGCGCTACAAATAAAAATCCGCGCATGCGTGGATCCCGGAGGGACTGGATGAACTCTTTTCTCATGAACCCGAGCAAGGTTGGATTCCACTTCCATTTCCAATTCATGGCTCGAGGTCCTTCTTGAATTTTTTAGTCGAGATGAAAACCATCACGAGGCAAATCAAAGTCAGGGCGATAAATGCCCGGTTCAAGTCCAAAATTCCCGAACCCTTTAAAAAGACATCCCGACTGATCGCCATGAACCATCGTGCAGGAAGGATCATGGTAAGCCCTCTGAAGAATGGCGGCATGCTCTCCACTGGAAAAATAAAACCCGAGAGAAGCATCGAAGGTAAAAAACCGGACATCATCGCAATTTGCATCGATACCTGCTGTTTTCGCGTGGTGACTGAAATCAAAAGCCCCTGAGCCAGATAAGTAATGAGGAATAACCCGCTTCCTAGCAAAAACACAATGTGACTACCCATGAACGGGACTCCAAACCCAAGGCGTGCAATCACGTAAACGAAAGCAATCGCTCCGATTCCAAGGACGAGATAAGGAAAAAGCTTCCCGATAATGATTTCCAGCGGTTCGACCGGCGTCGAAAGAAGGAGTTCCATCGATCCGTTCTCCCATTCGCGGGCAACCGTGAGTGAAGTCAGTAAAATCGAAAGGATTGAAAGAACAACCACCATGAGCCCCGGAACAATGAACCAGCGACTATTCAGCTCCGGGTTATAAAGGAACCGTGCTTTTAGCTCTATATCCGGATTCAGTTTTTGTTCCGTGATTCTTTCCGCAGTCAGGGTCTGCATCGTTCCGAAATAACTTAAAACCGAACCTACTGTTGAATTATCCGATCCGTCCAGAATCACCTGGGCGACTCCACCCCGGCCCGAAAGAACATCATACTCAAAACGAGGCGCAATGATCAGAGCCGCACGATCTTTTTCCTCGTCAACGCGCTTCAGGGCTTCTTTTTGAGACAACACCCGGTCCGGCAGAAAATAACTCGAACTCCCCAGCGTATCGACCAGTTTGCGCGACGCTTGAGAGCGATCTCCGTCGTAAACCGAAATGTGAATGTTTTGAACATTAAACTCAATCGCAAGTCCGAAGATCGTCACCATCATCACCGGAAGCAAAAGAGCCAATGCCAGGGTGAATGGATCCCGCAAGATATGAAACATCTCTTTTTTCGCAACGGCGCGTGCCCGGGACCACTTCATCGGTTTTTCCCTTCGACCAGACGGATAAATACATCTTCCAGAGTGGGGGGAATCGCCTTGGTATCGAAGTCATGTCCAAAACGGTCCAAAAACTCTTTCCAGTTTTCAGAGCTTGAAGGAGATGCGTGATAACGGAGCCCGTAAGCCTCGATCGATTCAAAGTAGTGTTCTTTTTTGATCGCTTCCATCTCCGCATGAGGAATCGGACGTTTGGGCGCAAGCTCATAGAGCGGATGAGGGAAAGTGGTTTTCTTCATGCCCGCCGGCGAATCAAGAGCGATGAGTTCCCCTGCCCGCATGAGGGCGATACGGTTACACTGCTCGACTTCGTCCATGTAGTGTGAAGTGACAAAAATCGTCTTCCCACGTTTTGCCAGACTCTGGATCAGCTCCCAGAACTTGGCGCGCGCAGCGGAAGTAACTCCTGCCGTGGGTTCATCAAGGAAAATAATATCGGGATCGTGAAGCATTGAGGCCGCGAGGGACACCTGCTGCTGCATCCCGCCTGGAAGATCCCGCACCATCGTGTCTCCGCTTCGATCAAATGAAATGAAATCGAAAAGCATTTTCTTCCGCTCTAAAAACAGTTTCTTCGGAATCTTTCTCAGACTCGCAGCGAAGGCGAGGTTCTCTTCAACGGTAAGATCGTTATAAAGCGTGAACTTCTGGGACATGTACCCGACTTTGGATTTAATGCGGGTTCCACTCTCTTCATCCGTGTAGCGGATTCCGGCAACCTCCGCTTCTCCGGCACTCGGGACCAGAAGACCGCAAAGCACCCGGATCGTGGTGGTTTTTCCGGCGCCGTTTGCACCAAGAAAACCAAAAATCTCGCCGCTTGGGACATCAAAGGTGACATCATTCACCGCTTTGAAATCTCCAAACTTAACCACCAGCCCTTTTGTCCGAACCGCGATGGAATCAGCCATGGCCATGCTCCTTTGATCTCGCGATAAAAAGGGCATCAAAGCTTTCCATTCCTTCTGCTTTCAAAAGAGCCCGTGGTTCGCCTTCCGCCATTCGTTTTCCGGATTCGATCAAATGCACCCGGGCACAGCGTTCGGCTTCGTCGAGATAGGCCGTCGCAATGATGATCAGGATCTTCTGATCGGCCAGCCGGTAAAGAAGATCCCAAAATTCGCGTCTTGAGATCGGGTCTACTCCGTTGGTCGGTTCATCGAGCAAAAGCGCACGCGGGGATCTGAGGAGCGAGCACATGAGGCCGAGTTTCTTGTACATTCCACCGGAGAGCTGGCCTGCTGGACGATCCACAAACTGTTCAAGCCGGGTGATCTGAAGAAGCTCGTCCCGCTTCTTTCTATATTCCTTTTCAGGGATTGAGTAGAGATCCCTGAAGAACTGAAGATGTTCATCGATTGAGAGGTCCGCGTAAAGACTTTGTTGTTGCGGCATATACGCGATATTCGGGCGTACTTCTTCGAACTTTGCAGACTTTCCATCGATCGAAAACTCAATCTCGCCACTATCCGGCTTGAGAAGGTGGAGAAGGTTCCTTAACAAGGTCGTCTTTCCCGCTCCTTCAGGCCCGATCAGACCGTGCATGAGACCCGGCTCAAAGTCCATGGAAACGCCCGCCAAAGCCTGGGTCTGACCCAGCTTCTTATAGACGTCCTGAACTCTTACGCCGATTCCAATCATCTTATTTTTTCTCCGGAATCTTTACTTCAATCGTCATCCCGGGTTTCAAGATCTCCTGGTCATTTTGAAACGAAACTTTGATCGCATAAACCAGGCGGGTCCGCTCTTCTCTCGTCTGAACGTTCTTCGGTGTGAACTCCGCCTCGTCGCCCACCTGAGTGATCGATCCCTGGAACTCCTTCATGTCGAGCTCAGGCAGATATCCGGTCAGCTTTTCACCCAAAGCCAGTTTCGCAACCAGGTTCTGCGGGACATAGATATAGGCATAAACATTCTCCTTCAAGCTCGCGATCGTGAAGAGACGGGTTCCCGGAGTCACCATTTCCCCTTCTTCATGATATTTGTTCAAGACCACTCCAGTGATGGGGGAAGTGATATTGCACCAATTGATCTTCAGATCTGTGTCTTCCTTGCGGTTTTTCATGTTGTCATAGATCTCTTTGGGCTGAGATCCAACTCTGAAGAGTTTGTCCGCACGCTCGTAATCGCGGTTGGCAATTTCCTGAGCGAGTTTGTAGTCCTCACAGGAAAGGGTGAGCATCGCCTGGCCGCGTTGAAGACGATCCCCTTCCCTCACATTCAGTTTCTGAATCACGGAGGAAACCCGCGCTGGAAGATCGATCTTCGTGACTTCAATCGTTCCTGCGTACAGGAAGTTTTCCCGGAAGAAAGCGAGCTTGATCACGACTCCAAGAACAATGATCGCTGGAACGATGATCATCAGTCGCTTTTTAATTTTTGCTTTTTTGTTTTGATCTTCTTTTTCTGACATAAAGTTCTCCAAAGTTTCCTTTATCGGGTCGAGAGATACGAAAGGATTGCGAATTGATTTAAAATCTCACTGTCGATCTGAGCGTCCAGTACTTCGGCCTCGAGAAGCTTCACGTTTGCGTCCTGTACGTCGAGATAACGCGATTTTCCGGCGCGGTAGGAATAGTAAGTCAACTTCTCCACCTCACGTGCCTGGCCGACGTTTGTGGAACTCAGTTTTTTCTGAGTCTGAAGACTCTGAAGCGCGTCGTGCGCCTTCCCCTCATCGCGAGTGAGATCGGTCAGACGCTGTTCTTTTTGTTCACGAGCCGCGACGGCTTGTTGATTGTAATCCCTCGCCTGATTCCGGCTTAGATCGTCCTCAAAAAGTGGAAAGCTGATCGCCGCTCCGAAAGTTTCCTGCCACACGTTTTCAGGCAGGACAAGATTTGGATACTCGTATGCAGCCTTTGCTTGCAGAACCAGTTTCGGATAAAGACCGGCCATCGAAGAATCCGCGAGCTTCTTTGAAGCTTGTGCCTGCGCCTCGAGCGCCTGGGTCTCCGGATGGGCTTCTCCTGCAAATGTCCAATTTTGCGAAAGCGAAGCAAGACTTGTTTCCAACGGTTCCAGATTCAATTTGATTGTCGGCGTTTCGACGCCCTCAGGAAGCTTTGCTCCGGCTGCCGCAACCGAGAGAGGACGTGCAACATCCAACTCCCGATGATCGCCCTCCAAAGCCATGAGATCTCTGAAGCTGGAAGAAAGGGTTGACTGAGATTGTTGAAAACGAAGCTGGTAATTAATGAGATCCCGTCTTGCCTGAACCTCATCGAGCTTACTTGCGGCTCCGGCCTTGAAACGAACCGTGATGTCCTGGCTCTGCGCCTGAGAGAGCCGCAACGAGTCGATGGTCAGATCCAGAGCCCGAAGGGCATATTGAACCCGGAAATACGCCTGACGAATTGAAAGCTCAAGTTGTGCTTCTTGTGCGTGGTACGTCTGATCTTTTGACTTCGCCAGAAACTCGGCATTCTGATGAAACTTGGAATTCTTTCCCGCATCAAAAAGGGTGTAATTCAAAGCGGGCCCGATCGAATAGTTGTTATTGGTTCCGAAAGACTTATTTCCAAAAGCAGGACCCAGATTGAGACTCGGAACAACGGTTTGATAGAAGTAGTTTCCTTGAATAGTAAGATTGGGCCAGAGACTTGCGCCTGCCGCATCGGCATTAAACGACGCTGCTTCTTTCATTGCCTGAGAGGAGTGCAGGCTCCCCGACTGCAGTTTTGCCGATTGAACTGCATCGTTCAGGCTTTGATCAAAACGATCGTTTTCGGCGCGGGCTTGCAAAGAACAAAGAACCGGTAAAAGAATCAGAAAAATGCTTCTCATAAAATTTTTCCAGGATTGGAGGACAAGGCCTTCATCGCCATGTCGACTCGGAACTCGATCGCTGTCCGGGTGGCGAGCTCCGTATCCAAGGCAGCGAGTTTTAAGGTTTTCTCATTCATCCGTGAAAAAGCCTCACCCACGAGGATCGGTGCGTTGATCGAGGCCATGCAAAACGCCAGAACCTGCCGGGTGGGAATGGGTTCAATGCTTCCGTCTTCCTTCGCCTTCTCAATCAGTGGCAATAGAATCTCAAGCTCTCTTCCGAAGAACACAGAGAAGAAACGAGTGACATCTTTTTGCTGGTTTAGAAAATCCTGAAAGAATGAGGTGAAGACCTCTTTGTTTTTTTGAATCATCAACCCGAGAGTGACAAACGCTGATCGGAGACGCTCAAGCGAAGTGTTTCCCTCCAGAGACTTCTTCTCCACTTCATCCAGAACATCCTTTAAAACGGACTCGAGGACAATCTGCACAAACTTGCGCTTGGTCCCGAAATGATAATGAAACATTCCAAGGTTCACGCCGCTCTTATCTGCAACTTGCTTCAAACTCATGCCGCTCAAGCCAACTTGAGGCAGGAGTTCTTTCGCCGTTTCAATCAACAACTGATCTTGATTCCGCGAGGGTCTGGTCATGAGTTGAATATGGGATGGGATAACTACAAGGGCAACTAATAAAAACTTAACACCGATCACTACAGTTTATTAATGAAGTCAGTCACTTACGCCTGATCGGGCGCAGGCCCTGTTTTTTTATAATTAAAAACCTCAGAATGTCGCGCAGATCCTTGGCCCCCTATTCCTTGAGCATGCTGCCGATAACTCGTGCCGGGATCTCGCCGCTGCCGAAAATCCGGCATCCAGAACAACCCATAACCAATTGAAATCATGGAAGATACCAGCTGGCACAAGCCCTGCAACTCCCTCTGTAAACACGGCATTCGCGACTGCGCGAAACCAAATAAAGGGGATTCAAATGAAAACGTCACTCAAAACTCTGATCGCAGGTCTCACACTCACTCTCGGACTTTCAGCTGCAGCACACGCTGAATCTTATATCGGTGAAGTTCAATTCTTCGCAAATGGCTACGGCGCTGAAGGATACGTTCCTGCAGACGGACGCGTGATTCAAATTGCGAAACATGCAGCACTCTTCACCATCATTGGATGTGATTTCGGTGGAGACTGCAGAACGACCTTCGCTCTTCCCAATGTTCCAGCAATGAAAGATCCCAAAGGTGCAGAAGTGAAGGCTTACATGGCAATTGATAAAGGGTTGTTCCCGACAGATCCTGCATACAAGACATTCGGAGAGACTGTGTTGATGGGTCATAACGTTGATCGATATGAGAACTCTGCACTTCGTCTGGACAGTGGCGTGGTCTACAAAACGTTGAATGGCCCTGATCTGGTCATCTACACCGCAACTAAAGGTGTGGACGTTCTTTGTGCCCCAGAGGACTACACCAGTCAGGTGAAGTTGATGACTACTTTGAAAAAATATGACGATGCCGTGATGGCAAAAGGTCAACTCCTTCCGATCCAAGGCAATCAGGAGCTCTATGCTCTGATCGGAAGCGCATTCGGTGGAGATGATCGAAGCACTTTCGGCATTCCGAACCTGGGCGCGTCCGCCCCGGACAGTGCACAGGCTTATCTCTGCACCAAAGGCGTATGGCCGGCGCACCCTTAATCCAACAAAAACCAAAAAACTAAAAGGAATTCAAAATGAAAACGACACTCAAAAACATGATCGCAGCCCTCGTCCTCACTCTCGGACTTTCAACAGCAGCAAACGCCGAAGTCTATCGCGGAGAAATTCAATTCTTTGCAAACACCTACGGAACAGCAGGCTTTCTTCCTGCCGACGGCCGTATTCTCTCTATTTCAGATAATTCAGGACTCTTTGCCGTGGTTGGATCCAACTACGGAGGAGATGGTAAAATAACCTTCGCACTTCCCAATGTTCCACCGCTGAAAGATGCGAACAAGGGCGAGGAAGTCAGAGCTTACATTGCAGCTGAAGCGGGCCGACTCCCGATTACCCATGCGGCCAAGATGCAGGGAGAGACGGTGTTACTGCCAGCCAATAACCTCATCAAGAAGAATCCAATGCTTCTTCGAAACGATGGATCGATTTTGGATGCTGAAAGCCATGTTGCTCTCTTTTCCATCATTGGAGCTCAATTTGGTGGAGATGGTTACAAGACCTTTGCTCTTCCAAAAATGACCTACAAAACATTGAACGGGCCGGATCTGGTGACCTACACAGTGGCAGAGGGCATGTATCCTGGTGAAAAACTTTGCACGTACAACGACGAGTACATCAGTCAGATCAAATTCGCGCCCTATTCTCCTTATAGACTCTATAGTGATATCTTTCCGGCTAACGGAAAGCTCTACCCGATTCGTAGCTATCAGGTGCTCTTTTCCCTGATTACGACCCAGTTCGGTGGAGATGGTTACAATACTTTTGCTCTTCCAAAACTGGATACCCAGCTTGGGGAAGGCATGCAGACCTTCATCTGCACAGCGGGGATCTATCCCGCTCGTCCCTACTAGTTAAGGAGTGAGAATTCGAAGTCAGCCAAAAAGTGAAACAAAGTCTTTGAACGCTTGGCTGACTTCAGACGGATTCTCCAGCCACGGAAAATGGCCTGCGTGTGAAATCGTCTTTCGAAGGACATGCTCTCCTTCGAAACGCGGATCAAGCCATAAACTCTGATCAACGATCCGGTCTTCAGCGCCACCCAGGATCAATACCGGCAGTTTTTTTGGCCACCACTTGGAAACGTAAGTAGAATCGAAATATCGATCAGACCATTCCACGGCTTCAAAGTTGTACGGCATGCGGGAAAGAAACCCTCGCCCCATCTCGACTCCGGACTCGGTGAAATTCCATTCCGCTGAAGCCACTGCGATCTCTTTCAGATTCGGGTTTGTCTTCTCTTTTGCGTAAACGAGAGCTGCGGCATCCACTCCCGGCAAGGGTTGCTGTTCCGTCGTTTTCTTGTAATGCGCCATCCAACGGGCATCCGGTGCTGAACTCACTAAAACAAAGCCGTCAACGCATGATTCGAGCTCTGGAGTGTTGAGCAGGTACATTCCGCCCGTCGAGTGTCCGAGGTAAATGCAATGAGGTAGCGCCTTTGTCGCCTCAAGGAGCACATCGGGCCATTTTTGATAGGGATCGGAAAGATGGGGACAGAGATTATCGCCATCGCCCGGAAGATCGACCATCCAGACAGTGCCGGGAACGTTCATGGAATCAGCGAGTTCAAAAAGACTGTCTGATCCGATGCCTGGGCCACCTGGAAGTAATAACCAGTTCCAACGCCCCGGTTTCTCAGTGCGTTTACGGAGCCGTACTCCTGAAGGCGTGAATAGAGCCGAGGCTGGTGTCATCAGGACTAGTGTCGTTCAGAACCCTGATTCTCGCCGCATAAAAATGCGGGGAAACTCTCTTCATCGGATGAACTCGGAAGCACTCCGGTGAACTGATAGATCGCCTCATCAAATCCAATGGGTGTTCCATCTGGCTTTCCAAACAAACGCCAGCTTGCGCCCGGGGTTCCGCTAAGTGCCACTTTTCCAAGGTCAACCGGCTTTACTCCGTCGACCTGCATCGTTCCTGTCGTCACGCGAAGCTTAAGATCTGTCCTCACGGACGGAGTTCCTTCGACGTGAATATCCAGACTTTGAATTACTCCACCCTGCGCAGACGGCAACATTCCGAGCACCTTACCTTTGTTCTCGACCCAAACCGCAGGATAAACCTGACTTGGATCGCTCAAGGTACGGGTAAGATGGACTGGAGTTCCGCTCTGATAAACGCAGGCGATTTTTGGTTCGACCGGTTTTTGGAAGCTTCTTTTAAATACCCGAATCGCTTTTTTCAGACCGCGAAGGGCGTCGATTTTCTTTTTATAACCGAAGGTAACGAGCCCTTCATGTCCTTGGAAATTGTTCAATGCCTGGTCGGAATCACAAGCCACCAGAGCAAGCCACTGGGTCTCGGGATGGGTTAAATTAAATAGCGGGCGGACATCGACGAGATTTTTGTCGGCAAGCATCTCGGCACTATTTAATCCGGTACTCGCTCCATTTGAAGAAGTGCCGTGGGAAACCCAGAAGATACCGAGGTATTTTCCCTCGGTCAGATCCCGATAGAGCTCATAAGAGTCCGCGTCGGTTCTGACTTCGGCGTCAAAATCAGTATGTTCAAATTTTTTACGAAATGCACTCTCGAGCGTCTTATCAAGACCGCCGAATATCTGATAACGAAGCGGGATATGCTTTGTATCTGCAAAAGAAGTGATCAACAGCACCTTGGACGAAGCCGCAAGAGAGTGATGCGATCCGGACAACAGGAGCAAAAACGAGATGAGGGTGAAAAGACGGAAGTTCTTCATAAAAAAACGGAGCGGGCCTGAAACAAGCCCGCTCCGTACCTTGTAAAATTAGTTGAAAGACTGACCTGCGATTTTTCCCATTACCGCTGCAGTCGCTGGAGAAACGAGATCTTTCAAGCTCGCCCATTCAGCAGCCGATTGCTCAGGAGTTGCTGTTTTCAGGGCAGCGAGGTCGGAAACCATCTGGTTCTTAAGAGCATTCGCTTCTTCGATCTCTGAATTGTAAGTCGCCATGTCTGTGGCATTTACACCGAGAGCTGCTGCTTGATCAGCATTGATTGGAGAGAAATTTACAGTGGTGGTGTCTTCAGAGAGAAGCAAACCGCCGCCAACCCAGAGAACGGTTCCGAGAACACCGGAAACGATTGCGATCGCGCGATCTCCTTTGTGAGGAACGCGATCAGCATCAGCGTGTTTGTTTGCAATGATGATCGCTTCGTAACCCAAACCCACGGATGCGATTCCGATCAAAGCCATCGGAACATCTCCACTCACCACACCCATGATTGCGTGGGACTTCGGAACAACTGCGAGCTGAGTGGCCAAGAGAGCTAAAAAACCTGCCATGAATCTTTTAAGTTTCATATTTTCTTCCTGCCCGGGAGTTGTAGGTAAACATCATTGTTTTGCTATCGTGCCCCGGATTCGTTGAGTTCTATAAAAAGTATCACGCAAATTTTTGGTTTTAAAACTTGATGCAGGACTTGATTCAACAGCAATCCAATGAGTGTTGATAAAATTAAACAGCCAGGTCGAGACCCATCGCAAAGCGATCATATCTGCTGTTTATTTTTTGAAACACTTCGCAAAACTTCCCGTAAGCGGCTGAGTACCAACGCAGGACTCTGGCACTCGCATTGCACCCTTTCAAAGTGGAGGCCAACCATGACTAAGAACCAAGGCGTACGTATCTCAGCATTATTGACAATGATCCTTTATCTTTCGGGCTGTGCTGCAGCCGTCGTCGGAGCGGCAGGTGCCGTCGGAGGAATCGCTTATTCCGACAGAGGCGCGAAAGGTGAGCTCAAGGGCGACACTTCGAAAGTGAATCAAGAAGCGCAAAAGGTCTTTAAGGACATGGGCATCAAACAAACCGCCACCTCTACTGAAAGTTCCGGGCAAGAAAGAACTCTCGACGGTAAAACCGGCACGATGAAAGTTTCAGTTGAAATGAAGCAACAGCCTTCAGGCACTACTCAGGTCGAGGTCATTGCCCGTGAGGGAACAGTGAAGTGGAATAAAGATTACGCTAAAGATGTTCTGGCAAAGATTGCCCAGGAATAAGGCATAAAAAAATGAGCTATGCAAAAATGCATAGCTCATTCATTAAAACTGATCGCCAGGGTTTAAGCCGATTCGACGTTTGCGCCAACCACTGAAGCAAGTTGAAGCATGCTGATGGTTTGGCCTAATTTCATTTGAGAGAAATCAGTCATTTTACCTGCTTTGTTCGTTACTTTAGTTGCTTGGAACATTTTTAAAAGAGTTTCATCCGCAACGATGTATTTTCCGTTACCTTCCGCGGCTCCGTTTTCAGTCTTCGCTTGAAGTTTTTGCGCCTTGATATAGTCCCAGAATTTCTGAGTCACAGCAGTTCTGGAAAGCTCTTCGGCTCCACAAAAAACCGCTAAGTCTGATTTCAAGCGAACTGGTTTGTTTAATCCTTTTGCGTCTGCCATTTGATTTTCTCCTGTTGATGATGGTTCAAGCTGTCTGATCACAGCGTAGAATACCTTTGTAGAAAATCGATAGAGAAATTTGATCCAAAAAGACTCGCTTCCATGACTCATCTCAAGTTATTGTTATTGTTTGTTTTTATTTTTATCGCTGAGCGATTAAATGGATTACTTACCCAGCCCGTGAAGATTTTGAAGAGGTCCGAGAATCTTGAGGAATGGTGACAGTAAACGTTGTCCCAGTAATTGCTGAACTATCGACCCTCACAGTCCCACCATGAGCTTCAGCAATTCCCCTCACCAACGCTAATCCCAAGCCCCAACCTGATTGGCCGCTAGTTTCTGCAGACTTGCTTCTTTCGAAAGGTTCGAAGAGCCTGATTTGTTCTTCACTCGTCAACGGTGTTCCTTGGTTATGAACCGAAAATTCCACTCGATCAGAGACTTTGCCCAGACTGATGATGACTGGCGAATTTGGCGTACCGTATTTGATTGCGTTGTTACATAAGTTTTCAAATGCGCGCCTGACACCATCTCTACTCCAATATCCTCTAAAATCAAAATTCCCACTCTTCAGAATAAAACGATCGCCGTGAATCAACTTCAGCTCCTCGATCGTTTCTTTCACAATTGCTTCGATATTTTGTGCTTCAATCTGAAGCGGAAGTTTTTCGCCCGCTTTGATCCGATTGGCGTCCAACAGATCTTCGATCATGCGATTCGCACGTTGAGCACCATGCAAGATCCGTAACGCAATTTTTTCGCGTGATTCGACACTTCCACCCGGATGATGAAACATCAATTGGACGTTCATCTGAATCGAGGTCAACGGACTTCTGAGATCGTGGGAAAGGGTCGAAACAAACATCTCCCGAATCGCACGCTCATTTTGAAGAGCGAGTACATGTGTTTCTTCTGCATGGAGAGCTTTCCCGTAAGACTTGGTAAGCGACTTTAACTGACGACGTGAAAAGTAAGCCAGGAAAAGTGCGACGAGCAGCGAGGCGCCGATGATAAGCCAGATCGATTTTTTTTGGGTGGATGCGAAGTCACTCGTTCTGCTGATTAAAAAAGTCCGCTCTTGAGAGAGAATGCTTTCGATCTCACTTCGAAGTCCATCCATCAGGTTTTTCCCCAAGTAATCTTCACTTGCTAAAGCTGGCTGGGGGCGACTGCCCGTTGCTCGCGATGAGATCTTTCGATCAATATAGTTTATCCATTTTTCAATATCCGTTTTGAGATGTTGTACGCGAATCCGTTGTTCGGGCTGATCGGAAACCAGTACTTCCAGATGGGAAAGTTCTGGAGATAATCTGGGCTTTGCGATCGTATAGGGCTCTAAAAACTCTCGGTTCCCTCCCAGTAAGTATCCACGCATACCGGTTTCCATATCGATCAAAGAAGCTTGAACTTGGCGACCTTGAGCGAGAATTTCGTCCGTATGCGCAACCCATTTGCCAGCATTACGAAGTCCTTCGGATTGCCAAATCAAAAGTATAGCCAATGCGGCTAAAAGCCCCAGAGGCGGCATGATGGACAATCGCAGACGTGACTTGAAAGCTTTAGGAGTCATAGAGCGTCTCTTTGTGTGAGCACTCTAAATAATTGCAATTTTTGAGCCGGCCACCAAAATGAAATGATGATTGGTACGCTCATCCATGAAAGAGAGTTCTTGATTTGAAATGGCGGAGAGAGAGGGATTTGAACCCCCGATTGAGTCGCCCCAATGCCGGTTTTCAAAACCGGTGCAATCAACCGCTCTGCCATCTCTCCGCATACCGACGTGTGCTTATTGAAATTGGGTGACTTTGAGACAAAGCGGTCATTCCACTTTTCATTAAAAGGACGCGATTGTCAATGTGGACCTTACTGGCTGGCGTGCGTCTCACCTGGTTTTGGTTTGTAATAAACCTCCTGGTGAATGCACGGTTTTTCGACGCCGTTCTCGGTCAGGATCTTCTTGATTTCATCGATCATGGCGCCGTTTCCGCAAAGATAGAACTCGGTTTCTTTCCAGTTAATCGATGCCGCGTTCTGGCGGATCCAATCTGTGACGCGCCCCTTAAAGCCAGGCCACGTGTGGTCGGTCCGGGAGAGGGTCTGGATGAAGCGGTCTGGCCCAAGTTCGTCCATCAACTCCTGGGTGTAAATGAGGTCTTCTTCAACCCGTGCGCCGAACAGGAGGGTTGTCGAAACAGGCTTCGCGTCCTGGTAAACTTTCGAGAAAACCATTGATTTGAAAGGGGCAATCCCGGTTCCGGTCGAAACCATCAACACGTGTTTTGCGTGGTGGGTTTTGAACACGAAATCCCCGTACGGGGTCATGCCTTTCAGGATATCCCCGATCTTCATGTTGTTCAGATACGTGGTGCCTGGGCCGCCGTCGACGAGTTTTACGCAGAGCTCAAAAACCCAGCCCCCGTGATAGTTCAGCTCGGGTGCCGAGGAGATGGAATAAGCACGACGGAGGTCGCGGCCGCCTGGACCTGCGCCCGGAACAAAAATACTGATGAACTGGCCTGGAGCGAATGAAAACGTGGGATTGGACTCGAACACGAGTTCAATTACGTCGTGGGTGAGCTGTCTTTTCTCAATGAGCTTGGCCTCAACCGTGATCGGCTTTTGTTTTTCCATACGTTCTCCAGTAGTTAGGGGCCCCCATCCTAGCCAAAAATTGGTGCTTTATCCAGCCTTTTTGTGTTACGAATGAGAGCATGTTTGGATTAAGTGGTGGACACCTCCTCATTTTAGCAGTGATCGTACTTTTGTTTGGAAATCGCAGACTTCCAGAGCTGGGCTCAGCCCTCGGCCGTGGTGTCAGCGCATTCAAAAAGGGCCTTGAAGGCAAGTCGGACGACGATCAAAATAAACTCACATGAACGCTCCGCTCGAAGTCATTCCCGAACACCTTCGCGAATACATCACCGAGCAAGATTCATCCCTTTATACCCCGATCGACCATGCGGTCTGGCGTTACGTCATGCGCGTCTCGAAAGCGTTTTTCGGGAAACATGGGCACCCCCTCTATCTTCAAGGACTGACTACCACTGGTATCTCGAGTGATCGCATTCCGACCATCAAAGAGATGGACGATGCGCTTCGCAAGCTTGGCTGGCGTGCGGTTGCCATCAATGGATTCATTCCGCCTGCGATCTTTCTCGAATTCCAATCCCTTCGGATTTTAGCAATCGCCTGTGACATCAGAAAACTGGAGAACCTGGGGTACACCCCTTCTCCCGACATCATTCACGAAGCCGCAGGACACGTACCGATCGTAGCCGATCCTTCTTACCGCGCTTATCTTGAAGCGTACGGAGAGGTCGCTAGAAACGCGATCATCACCAAATACGATGTCGAACTTTACGAGGCGATCTTACAGCTTTCCGAACTGAAGGAAAGTCCGACATCCGCTCAATCCCAAATCATCGACGCTCAGAAAAAATTCGAACTCATTGCTTCGCAGGAAAAAACTCCATCCGAAGCCGCTCTCCTCACCCGCATGGCGTGGTGGACGACTGAGTACGGTCTGATCGAAAAGGATGGTGTTCCTCTCATCTACGGAGCGGGCCTTCTTTCTTCGGTGAGTGAAAGCTACGACTGCCTGAAAGACAAAGTGAAGAAGATTCCCTTCAGTCTCGATGCCAGCGTTCGCACCTCTTACGACATCACTAAACCTCAACCTCAACTCTTCGTCTGCAAAAGCTTCGAAGAACTGACGAAGGCGCTCGATACTTTTGCAAACGGAATGGCATTCCGCCGCGGTGGCACTTACGGGCTTAAAAAAGCAGAAGAAGCACTGAACACCTGCACTGCGGTTCTCGACAACGGAATCCAGTTAACCGGGATCATCAGCAACGTAATGGTGACTGAATCCGCCGAAGAAGCGGGCTTCCTCATCTCGGGCACCAAACAACTCTCCTTCCACGACGAAGCGAACGACGAGCTCAGCCAGCACAATCTCGGATCGAAGATATTTATTCCGCTTTTCGACAAGAATCTCGTGAACACCAGCTCTGCAGACATTCAGCGAAAACTTCACGGAAGCGGACTTCATGCCAAAAATGGCCTCCGGGTTCAAGGGCGTTTTAAAAGAGAAGTCCTCGCGGGCGGCACTTTAGGCAAAATCCTCGTTCTCGAACAGGTGAAAATCACCGATGCCCAAGGCAAAGTCGTGTTCGAAGAAAAAACGCGCCCTTATCCGCTCATCCTTGGCTCGAAAGTCATCTCTGTATTCGGCGGAGCGGCTGACCGGAAGAATTTCGTGCTGAAAAACCAAGGCACCCGTAAACAAAGAGTGAAGTCCCACCAGTCGAATCTCACTCCGGTAAACGCAAAACTGAACACCTACTATGAGCGTGTTCGCGATTATCGCGACAGCAACGAGATCGGTCCAAGCATCCTCGAAGGAACCATTCAGGATCTGAACACCCAGTTCCCGAACGACTGGCTCCTTCGCCTCGAACTTCTTGAGATTTTTTCAAAACAAAAACACGACAGCCTCATCACGGCTCAACTCCGGAATGCGCTTAAACTGCTGTCGGAAAAAAACCCCGGTCAAAAAGACATGATCAACCGGGGATTGGAGCTCTTATGAATCCTGTAAGTCTGGGTGCCGCTTTAGGCGGTCTTGCTGTTATTTGTGGCGCTTTCGGTACTCACTCTCTTCAAGGAAGAATCGGATACGATCTTCTTGAAGTTTATAGAACCGGTTGCCAGTACCTGATGTACCACGCGTTTGCCCTTGTCCTCTTCGGACTCGCCAAACCCAAAAAACTCTGGCCAGCCTGGTGTTTTGTAGCAGGTATTTTTATTTTTACCGGTAGCCTCTTTGCGTACGCTTTCACGAGCATTCGCACTTTCGGTGCCATCACCCCGGTCGGCGGACTCCTTCTCATCAGCGGATGGATCGGTTTTGCCATCATGACCCGCGAAAAATTCAAACAGAACTAACATGGAATCGACTCCTCTTTCGGTCATCGCGACCCTTTCAAGGCTCATCACTAAAGTCACCGATCGCATCACAGGCGACCGCTCGGAGTATCCACTCCTTGTTGCTTGCGTCACTACGGAAGCACTCAAACATTGCGGAATCAGCGCGAACCTTTTCTACGGGCAAGCGGCATGGATCGAAGTGATGGAAAACCAGAGTCTCATGTGGGCTGGATGCTGGGGCGAACACACTCACTTCTGGGTTGCGACCCAATATGGCGAGATCGTCGATCTCAATACCGCAGTTTCCTACCGGAAGATTGCTCACACCAATCCACTTCACCAACCCAAGTATTCCCCACCGATCCTCTGGTCCAAAGAAGTGCCAGCTTTCTATCGCTATATCCCGGAAGGTGTCGCTGAAGTCGAACTCGATCAAGAACGCGATCGCCGCTGGTTTGAAACCTGCCTCAAGGAAGTAATCGAGAAGATCGGAAACGTCCGTGAGATGGTTCAGACCCAGGACTCGGATCTCGACTTCCCTGATGAAGCCATCCTTTGTCCGGGCCGTCGGATTCTCGACGATGCCGCTCAGAGCTTCCGTCATTTTGATCGCGCAATCCTGGTCCAAGGACTCCCGGAAAAGCCCTTTTAATATTCATTTGGCTTGATGGTATACTGAGGTAAATGATGAACCTCAAAAAAACCCTTCCTGCATTACTCGCGGCAAGCCTGATGTCCCCTTCTGCATTCGCAACGGACAACATCAACGTTCAGACTTTCAACCCGTCCACTTCCGATCACTTTGTGTTCCTGGAAGATGGCTATCACTCCGACTGGCCAAAGACAGCCAAGTACTACTTCGGATTCAATTACAATTACACGAGCACTCCGCTCGTTGCTCTCGACCCCACCCAGAGCACGAAAAGTTTCAACATCATCGACAGCGTTCAAACCTTCGATCTGATGGCGGGTCTCCGCATCAGTGAACGGGTTGGACTCTTCTTCGGTCTTCCGATCGATGAAGTCTCCTTCAACGGGGTTGCCGCTCCTCTTTTCCCGACTGGCACTCATACTGCGATTGGTGATGCAAAGATCCTGAGCAAAATCCGCGTGACGGATGATGATTCTCCCACCTCGGTGGCCCTGATCCCTGAACTTCATATTCCAACCGGAAGCAGCACTTATTTTGTTTCTGACTCTGGCATCTATGCGGCCCTTCGCGCTTCTCTCGAACGCAAGTTCACGAACTGGACTTTCGTCGCGAACTTAGGTTACGCATTCGCACCCAATTCCCAGTACACCAACAATGCCTTCAGTCAGACTGTCGACTACCGCAATCGTCTGATCGCGGGAATCGGAGGATTTCTTCCATTCACCGATACTTGGGGCATGAACGTCGAATTCAACAACATCAGCATGATTCCATTCAACAGCAGTTTGAATCCGAACGACGCTTATAT
>OUNO010004946.1_pt1 | contig 31867 bp, 33 predicted proteins | sample 1779811 | NCBI WGS metagenome assembly OUNO01 (sample SAMEA3914804, study PRJEB12502) | metagenome | biome: forest; material: soil | place: Canada | collected 2010-06-25 | depth 0.3 m
TTGTCCGTTCCGATCACGGCCGGAGGAGGGGCTCCGATCTTAAGCACGACGACTCCTGAACTCTCAACTCCTCCTGCACTCAATGCCCAACGAATCGGGAATCTCTCAACGCTTTCTTCATCTGCGATGATGAATGAGATCAGCCATGCAAACGTTCAGCGGGTGATCAACATCACTTCCAATATTCAGGACCGGGATCTCGGCGGGGTGGTGAGCGATATCAAGGAGAAGATCAAGGGAATCGGCAAGCTTCCGGCGGGGAATACCATTGAAATTCGGGGACAGAGCCAGACGATGCATGAATCGTTTACCAAGCTCGGTCTCGGTATCCTGCTCGCCATGGTGCTTGTTTATCTCCTGATGGTGATTTTGTTTCAGTCCTGGATTGATCCCTTCATCATCATGATCGCGGTCCCCGGAGCCTTGATTGGAGTGCTCTGGATGCTCGCGCTCACCGGAACCTCGATCAACGTCGAATCCCTCATGGGAGCGATCATGGCAGTCGGGATTGCCGCTTCAAACTCGATTCTTCTAGTCAGTTTTGCAAATGATGCCCGGGTGGAAAACGAGGGAATGAGCCCGATTGATGCCGCTCTGAAAGCTGGAAAAACCAGGCTTAGACCGGTTCTCATGACCGCCACCGCCATGATTTTAGGCATGGCTCCTGCAGCGCTTGCCCTGGGTGAAGGCGGAGAACAAAACGCCCCACTCGGCCGCGCGGTCATTGGCGGACTTTTAATTGCGACCTTGGTGACTCTTTTTATCGTTCCATTGGTATATGCGGTTTTAAGGAAAGACTTGCCGCAAAAGCACACGCTCGATGAACGATTGAAGAAGGAATACCACGAAGGAGTGCTGCATGAAGACCAATCGACTCCTCCATGGGATCCGGCAGGAGGTAAAAAAAGCCCCGCCTAAGTTAAGGCTCTATGGCGGACTGGGACTTTTACTTCTTCTTCTCGCGACGGTAACGATCATCGTCATCAAAAAGGTTTCTTATCACAACGAGCAGACGAGACTGGAGTCGGAGGCGAAAGCAGGCCCCAAGGTCAGAGTCAGCCGGGTGGAGCGGTCCTCGGGGGATCGCACTGTCCAAATCATCGGAGAGGCGGTTCCATTCAACACCGCCACTCTTTATGCGAAAGTAAGCGGGTATTTGAATGATATCTACGTGGATAAAGGTGACCGGGTTAAAAAGGGCGATCAGTTGGCGACAATTTCTTCTCCCGAAACGGATCAAAACTACCTGGGAGCGCGTTCTGACTCCATCAATCGTTCCGACATTGCTCGAAGAATGCGGACCCTCATCAAGCGAGACCTCATCTCGCCGCAGGAATATGAGCAGGCGCAATCGGACGCAGAATTGGCCCGATCCCGCTACCTGGCAGCAGCGACATTAAAGGGCTATGAAGACATTCAAGCGCCATTCACGGGAACCATCACTGCGCGCTACGTGGATCCGGGAAGCCTGATTCAAAACGCCCAGGCCGGACAATCCGGTGCCGCTGCGATCGTCACGATTTCCCAGCTCGATGTTTTAAGGACTTATGTTTATCTCGATCAGCGGGATGCTTCCTTTGTAAAAGAGGGGGATCCGGTGATGATCACGCTTGCCGAAAGACCGGATTTTGTTCTATCCGCAAAAGTGGACCGGATCGCAGGACAGCTCGATACGAAAACCCGGATGATGCTGATTGAGATCGACATCGATAACCAAAAGAATGAAATTGTGGCGGGGAGTTTGGTTACAGTATCCGTTCCGATCAAGATACCGACTCGTCTTCAGGCGCCGATCGATGCACTCGTGAATCTCGAGACGAAGACTTTGGTTCCTGTAGTTAAAAAAGACAACACCGTCAGTTATCGCGAAGTGAAAATCTCAGACAACGATGGAAAGAAAGTCAGCTTTCTTTCGGGTGTTGAAGAGGGTGAGCTTCTCGCTCTGAGCCTTGGTGTGAATGTGTCTGAAGGCGCAAAAGTCCGCCCGATTCTTCCCAAAGAACAAAATGCCGTCAACCGGGCGATGGGGGGAGCGCCTCCGGCTGTCCCCAAGGAATCGCTTCGTGGAGGAGCCGTTACCCGGGAGGACCGGGAGAAGTTAAAGCAGGAGATCCCGTGAAGTGGTCTTCCCTGGTACTTGCGACAGTGGCGATTTCCTTTTTGAGTGGTGTGAGCGAAGCTCGATCCCTTTCAATCGGGAATCTGGGTTATCTCGAACGCGAGACGAAAAGATTTACGCCACCGCTCACTGCCCAGGAGAATCCTATTCCAGATCCTGAGGCAGCGGATGCGGAAGGGAATCCTCCAACCAAGCTCGACTTGAAAGAGTGCGTGGATCTCGGAATCAGGAATGCGACTGATTCACTCAAGGCGACGAACAATCAGATCTATTCAGGGGAAGCGCTTTTACAGAGCTATACCCAGTTTCTTCCCAAGCTCGATACATTGGGGAATTACTCTTATACGAATGGAAGAAATCTGACCACGATTGCAGGTCCCACCCTGATCGATTCGAGGAATTACGGTCCTTCGCTTTCGGTGATCGCCAGTCTGAATCTCTTTAATGGGCTTGCGGATTTAGCCCAACATTCGGGTGCAAACAAGCGAAAGGACGCAGCCGATTTGAATCTCGAGCGGGTGAAGCAGCAGATTGCACTCGATGTAATTCAGGCTTATCTCCAAGTGGTGTTGGATCAGGATCTGGTCGGGATTGCGAGAAAGAATCTGGCTGCGTCCTATGCCCAGCTCCATTTGATCGAGAAGTCGACAGAGGCGGGGATCCGGAACAAATCGGATTACTACCTTCAAAAAGCCCAGACCGCGTCTGATGAAGCGTATTACACCAGCACTCAGGATAAAAAACGAACCGATCTTCTCGCGCTCGTTCAACGCATCCGTCTTGATGTGAAAAAGAACTACACGCTGGTCAGGCCTGCCCTGCCGGGGGAGCCGAGGGCTGATCCGAAATACGCTTTGGAAAATGATCTGGTTCAGACGGCGTTAAAAAATCGTCCCGATCTGAAGTCATCCGCCCAAGTGGCAGCTGCAAGCCATGAAGACATCACGATCGCGAATGCTCCGTATTACCCGAAGCTTGATTTGATTTTTACCGGCTCCGATAGCGGACGTCATTACGACACTCTCGCCATCGATGGCGTGGATTCGATTCCGCCGATTCAACCCGCGATCTGGAATCAGCTTGGGAATCAGATCAACTGGGTGGCGATGCTCACGCTGAACTGGAATATCTTTGACCGGGGATTGACCCGGCTTTCGTCTTCGCAGGCGAAGATCACTGCAGACAACGCGGACATCGATGCGGACGACAGACAGAAGCAGGTTGAAAGGGATATCAGGCAGGCACTGGGTGATTACCGCTCGGCACTTCAACAGTTTGCGTCCTCACAGATGGGACTTCAGGCAGCTCAAAAAGCGTATCAACTGATGAGCGGTCGCTATGAGGTCGGAGCGGCGAGTGTGGTTGATCTTCTGACAGCGCAAACCACAGTGGTTCGAGCGGAAGGTTCCTATGTTCAAAGCGTGATCGAGTCCGTATTGGAAGGGCATGCGATGGAAGTGGCACTCGGTGCGTTTCCGAAACTGAACTGAAATTGAGGCAAATCGAACTCAATTTGTGTGAGGAGGCCCTGAAACCGGTCTTTCCAGTGCACCGGGTTCCCTCTGCCCCTGATTTAATTCCGGGAGGGTCTCCGGAAGCGATTGGGCAATCTGCGAAATGTATCGTTCGTTCTGGTTTTCAGGCACTTCCTGAATCCCGGAGTGTTTGACCACGGAGACCTCGGCAGACAAGCCTGCTTGAAGGAGTTTACGGTCTTCCGGTTTCAGATTCTTCAGATAGATTTTCACCGGAACCCGTTGGACGACCTTGGTGAAGTTTCCGGTCGCATTGTCGGGTGGAAAGAGAGTGAAGGTCGCACCACTGCTCGGACTGATGCTCTCCACGATTCCTTCGTAATCATGCTTCGGAAGCGCGTCGATTTTAACTTTGACGGATTTTCCGATCTGAATCGATTTCAGCTGGGTTTCCTTGTAATTCGCGATGATCCAGCGCTGGTCCGTTTGAACGAATCCGAGGAGGCCTGCTCCCACGCCTGCATTCATTCCCACTTCCACGGATTTACGACTGATGAAACCGTCGGTCGGAGCGCGGAGCCTCGTGTATTCGAGATTGAGAAGGGCCTGTTGCACGGAGGCCTGTGATGCTTTCGCCTGACCATCGAGATTTTCATAAGTGGCGCGGGCGTGATCGTAGTTCTGATGAGTGACGACGTGATTCTGGAATAGTTTGGACGCCCGAAGATAGTCGGTTCTTGCGTTGTTGGCCTGCACTTGAATGGCTTGAAGAGACGCTCTGGCGTTTTGCAGGGCTGCGACGAAGTCTTTTTGTTCGAGTTTCACGAGCAGCTGACCTGCCTTCACGAACTGATTTTCGTCAACCAGAACCTGAGTGACGATTCCGGTCACCTTTGGCCCGAGCAGCGTGGTGTGGGCAGCGACCATTGCATCGTCTGTGGTCTCATAGGCATATTGGTCGTAGAGGAAGATGCCCCCTCCGATCAAAAAGACGAGAGCGACCCCGGAGACAGTGAGAATTCGTTTCCGGGTCCACTTGATCTTCTTCTTTTCAGGCGGCTTTGAAGGGACTGTTTCCTCGTTCTTATCCATTAGATATTCCTCCCAATTGCAGTTTCAAATTTGATTTGAGCTTCCAGCGCCTTGATCTGCGACTGGATGACACCCGCACGCGCGTTAAAGAGATCGAGCTCCGCATCGAGTACGTCGGTGTTCGTCTGAGCTCCGTAACGAAGGGCGGTTAAAGCGAGTTGAACACTCTTTTTCGAACGTTCGAGATTGTCCGTGTTGGCGAGATATTGAGAGAGAGCGTAGCGATAGTCGCTTGAGCTGCTCCGGATGTCGGTTGAGGCTTGAAGTCTTACCAGTTGATCCTGTTTTGCATCGCGAACGGCTTTTGCGGCGTCTTCTCTGGATTTGGCGTGGGAGAGTAATCCGTCGAAGATATTCCACTTCAGTTCGACGCCGTATTGCCACGCAGATCGGAATGTCGGCGGAGTCACCACATCGTAGTTCACGTTGTTGTACCACTGATAATTTCCGATCAGGGAGAGCGTTGGAATCCAGTAGTTGGCCGCAGCATCGTGAGTTTTTTCGGCGGCGTGAGTTCTTAAATCCCGGGCTTGAAGATCGGCCCGACCATTGAATAGATTTTCTTCCCGGCTCGTGGATTCGATTCGGTCGGCTAACGCTGGATCCGGAATGGGAAGGGATCCACCGGGAATCCGGGACTCGATGTGTTTTCCCATGGCCTGAGCCAGATGTTGCTGGCTGATCACGACGTTGTCACTGGCATTGATTTTTTCCGCACGAGCGTTGTTGAGCTGGACTTGCACGCGGAGTACGTCGACTTCGATGGCTTCGCCCGCTTTTAACAAATCCGTCACTTCCTTTAGGTGTTGTTCGAGATTTGAGACATTGGTGATCGCTACCTCTTCAAGCTGTCTTGCTGCAATGACTTGAAAGAAATTCAGACGAATGGATTGATCGACCTGATAGCGGGTCCACGCAAGGTCCCGGTCGGCTGCTTCCTTCTTCAGTTTTGCCGAGGCGACTTTATTGTGGTCGACGAAGCCATTAAAAATGTTCCAGCGACCGTTCAGGGTGTAAGTCGTTGAAGGAGTGACAAAGGGGAAAGTAAGGGGTTGGTTTCCAGGCAAGGTGAAGGTATAGGTCTGGTAGCGGATATTGAAGAAGTGATCAGCGTCGAATTCAAAGGTCGGAAGAAAAGGCGCTCTGGCTTCGGTAACACCCCAGTCGAGTTCATCCTGATGGGCGGCATCGGCCTGGATCTCAAGTGAACCGGATTGAGCTTCTTTCAAAGCTTCATCGAGAGAAAGGGAATCGGCCCGGGCCAAGGAGCCGGTCAGAAGAATGAGAATGAAAAGAAAGTGTTTCATTCCATTGCCCCCACGGGAGTGATTTTCTTCGTGAGCTTCAATCTCCAGAGAGGGAAAAACGACAGGAGATAGGCACCTAAGATGATGATCATGAGCCGGTTGAAACTGAGTTGGAAAATCTGTCTTTCCATCTGGCCCATCATTTCCTTGACCGCACCTCCGGTATTGGGCTTGAGTCCGAATGAAGCGGAATTCATTCCGACCTGGGACGAAAGCTGGCCGGTGAGTTGACTGGTACTTTCGGAAACCGCTCTCATGGTCTCAGAGCTCACGCTCGTCAGATGAGAACGGAGATCGTTTCTGAACTGTGCACTGAAGCGATCGAGATAAGTCGAGATGGTGGCGATCCCGATGCTCCCGCCAATTTGACGAGAAAGATTGAGGAGACCGGAGACTTGTCCCAGAGTTTGCCCTTGGTATTGACTCAGAACAGCGGCGTTGATCGGAACGAAGATGCAACCGAGTCCAACCCCGCGGTAGTAGAAGGCCTCGAGAATATCCGAAGTCCCGGTCTGAGGCGTGAAGTTTGCGAGTTGCTTGAGACTGATCGCAATTGCCACGATTCCAATCAGGATGAGAGGTTTTGCGCCGACCACGGGCATGAATTTTCCGACAATGCCCATAGTGAGCATGGTCACCAGCGCTCCCGGTACATAGAGCAAACCGGTATGTGTTGCATCCATTCCCATGGCGTTATCCGTGTAAATCGGGATCAGGAAAATCAGAGCATAGAGGACGACCCCGGTTAACGCCATGAGCCCGCAACCATTGATTACAGGCGATTGTTTAAAGAGTCTGACGTCGACGATGGGAAATTTGTGGCGGTACTCCCAGGCAAAGAAGACTGGAAGGGCGATCACAGAGACCACAGCTGCTCCCAGAATCAGGCCTGAGTTGAACCAGTCGTCTTGTTGGCCGCGCTCGAGCATGAACTGGAGCGCTCCAATTCCGGCGATCAGGAGACAGAAGCCGAGGACATCCATCTTGTTCTTCTGTTTCTCAGTAGAGGTGTCCTCAATGAAGAGATAAGACAGAACGGTTGCGATGATGCCGATCGGAAGATTGATGTAAAAGATCGCGCGCCAGTTGAAATGATCGGTGAGGTATCCGCCGAGTGTTGGCCCGACCGCAGGACCGACCATCACACTCATCCCATAAATTGCGCTTCCGATTCCGGCCCGTTCTCCTGGAAACTGCTCCTGAATGATTGCTTGAGAGGTAGGAAGAAGAGCGCCGCCCGCGATCCCTTGTAAAACGCGGGCAATCACGAGAAAGATGAAGTTCGGCGCGACTGCGCAAAGAAGCGAAGCCAGAGTGAAAAAAAGAATGCAGGAAGTGAAGTAGACCTTTCGACCGATCCGGTCGCCGAGCCAGGAGGCAATCGGAAGAACCACGGCGTTTGAAATGATGTAACCAGTTGCGACCCAGGTCACTTCTTCGATAGTAACTCCCAGGTTTCCCTGCATGTGCGGAATGGCGACGTTGACGATGGAGGAATCGATGATCTCAAGCAGTGAGGCCAGGACCGACGTTAAAACGATGATCCAGTTGGTGGACACGCTTCACCTCCGGATCCGGATGCTGGCCGAGAGTCCTGCGCGAACTATCTTTCGTTCCTCCGGAGAAAGGGCGAGTGAGACTTTGACCGGAACCCACTGAACGTATTTGGTGTAGTTTCCGGCCGAATTGTCCGGGACCACCGCCGCTTGAAGTCCTTCTGTGGTGGGACTCAGGCTTTGAATTTTTCCCTGGAAGTCGCGGTCGGGGATGGCGTCGATCTCGACTTGAACGTTTTCGCCCAAGTGCACATCGTGGAGATCGGTTTCTTTGATTTTTGCTTCGATCCATCGCTCACTTGAGTAAACGATTCCAAACAGGGGGTCGCCTGCTTTCACCATCGTTCCGGAAGAAACGGAACGAACCGCGATCACTCCATCCGCGGGTGCGCGAATGACCGCATACTCTTGGTTGATGAGAGCCATTTCAGCTGAGGATTGTTCTGCGATGATCTGGGCTTTCCGTCTTTCGAAAAGGGCTAGAGCTTTGTCTCGCTCCGCAGTGGAGTAGATTCCCTTGGCATAGAGACCGACGGAGCGTTTCCAGTCGATCTGCGCATTTTCAAGTTGGGCCTGGATGGAGCGCGCAATTTCAAGGCGCTGGGAGTATTGCGACTTGTACTCACGTCTGTCAATCAGGGCAAGGACCTGGTCCTTTTTAACGGTATCGTGTTCATCGACAAAGACGGATTTCACAATGCCGGGAACTTTGGTTTGAATCGGGGTGTAGTGAGCTTGAACCAAGGCGTCGTCGCTTCGGACGTAACGATGCTGATCAATCAGCCTCGCAAAGAGAAAGATCGTCACGAGAAGGATTGCAACTCCCGCAAAAAGATTCGGGGCATTCCAGAACGAAGATTGTGGCCGGATTGATGAAGCATTCATTCCGCTTGGAGGACCTTCAAATTCCGTACCTGATCCTTGAGCCCTTATTTCCCAAGCACGCCGATTTGATGGCGTGTCAGATAGTCGCTCGAGATGATGCAGGCGAGGAAGGCGACCCAGAATAATCCCGCAAAAGCGACAAACCGCAGCGTGGGGGATTCGTCCTTGAGTCGCATGAAGATGAGGGCGACAAAGAGCGCCTTGATCCAGGCAACACCTAACGCGACTGCTTCAGACCAGACGAGTGAAAGCTGGAGATAACTCAGGCCCACCGTCAGAAGGAGAAAGAACAGGAGGGAAAAGTAGGTGAGGTGAAGGGTTCTCATGCGTTTCTCCCAATCAGGTAGAGAAGCGGGAAGAGGAAGATCCAGACCAGATCAACAAAGTGCCAGTAGAGGCCGATGTTTTCGATCCAGGGGTTCAGGGCGGGCACATGCTCTGATTGCCGGGTCTTGAGTGCAAGCCACGTGCAAAGGCCGATCCCGATCAACAGGTGAAGCGCGTGGAGTGAGGTGCTGAAGAAGTAGAGAAAGAAAAACAGTTCGAAGGCCCGGTCAGGATGATTCGTTGTCCAATGAATGCCGGGAATGAGCCCTTCGAGGTAGTCTCCCCGATACTCGTATGCCTTGATGATGAGGAACACCGTACCGAGCAAAAGAGTGAAGACCAGATTCCAGTGCACGCTTCGTTCAGGCTTTGGTTTTTCCGACAGGTGAACGGCTTTAGCCATGGTCCAACTGCTCGTGAGAAGGATTGCGGTATTGATCGTTCCCCAGACGACACTCAGGTGACGACTTCCTTCTGCAAATGCATTTTCATGCAGATGGCGATAGAGAAAGATACTGAAGAGCACGACCGAAAAGAGGAGCAGCTCACTTCCGAGAAAGATCCACATCCCGAGGGTTGACGTGCTTTGGGTGTCACTCTGCTCACTCATGATTCCACTTCCGGGATTTGAGGATAAGCATAAGGGCGGGATGGAATGACAGGCGGAACTTCAAAGTTCTCTTTGGGTGCGGGTGAGGCAATCTGCCATTCGAGACCTTTTGCGCCCCAGGGATTCGCCGGTGCCTTTTCACCCCGGAAAAGCGAATGAACGAGATAGCCGATGGGAAGGGTGTATCCCAGTGCAAGAAATATTGTTCCAAGAGTGGAGATGACATGAAGCAGATGCCCTTCAATCGGGTAGGTCGGGTATCGTCTCGGAATTCCGATATAGCCGAGTACAAACTGCGGAAGAAAAGTGATGTTGAACCCGATGAAAAGAGAAACGACTGCGATCCGGGCCAGTTTCTCGTTATAAAGACGTCCCGTGATTTTAGGCCACCAGAAGTGAATCCCCCCGAGATAAGCCATGAGCGTTCCTCCCACCATGATGAAGTGGAAGTGGGAGATGACGAAGTAGGTGTCATGCAGGTGAACGTCGATCGCGAGTGAAGCGAGGAAGAATCCGGCAAGCCCCCCAATGGTGAAAAGCGCGATGAAGCCAAGCGCGTAAAGCATCGGCGCGTGAAACTCGATATGACCTTTGTAAAGAGTCGCAGTCCAGTTGAAGACTTTGATCGCGGACGGAATACCGATCAGAAAACTTAAGAGTGAGAAAACGACACTTGAGTAAGCGGATTGACCACTCACGAACATGTGATGCCCCCAAAGCAGGAATCCCAGAACTGCAATTGCCATGCTCGAGTACGCGATGGTCTTGTAACTGAAGATCGCGCGCTTCGAGAAGCAGGCAATGAGCTCGCTCACCACTCCCATGCCCGGGAGAACCATGATGTAAACCGCGGGATGCGAGTAGAACCAGAAGAAGTGCTGAAAGAGAACTGGATCGCCTCCGAGTTTCGGATCAAAGATTCCGATTTTAAACACCCGCTCCGCGAGAATGGCAAGAAGTGTGATGGTTAGAACCGGAGTAGCGAGAACGAGAATCAGGCTCGTTGCATACAAGGCCCAGATCAGGAGGGGAAGTTTCATCCACCCCATTCCCGCGGCCCGTTTCTGGTGAGTGGTGACCATGATGTTGAGGCCGGTCAGAATGGAGGAAAAGCCCGTGATCAGAACACCGACGACAGTCAGGATCACCCAGTCATTGGCGAAGAAAGTGCTGTAGGGCGTGTAGAAGGTCCATCCCGTATCGACTCCTCCCATGATGAGTGAGAACAGAGTGAAGACCGCTCCAATGATGTAGATATACCAGCTTAGAAGGTTCAAGCGCGGAAAGGCCATGTCCTTCGCGCCGATCATGAGAGGGACGAGGAAGTTTCCGAGGGTGGCTGGAATCGAGGGAATGAGAAAGAACCAGACCATGACCACACCATGGAGAGTGAAGAGCCGGTTATAATATTCAGGTGGAATGATTGCTGCCGTCGGAGAGAGCAGTGCGATCCGGACAAACAGGGCTGCAAGTCCTCCGATCACAAAGAGACAGGTGATTGCTGCGGCATACAGGATGCCAATTCGTTTATGATCCGTACTTCGATACCAACCTTTCAGTGGAAATACGGGTTCAAAATAAGCCTGACTAGTGGACATGTGCCACCTCCTTCCGGGCCGGAATCACATGGATCATGGCCCTCATCTCCGAGTGACTGAGTCCGCAGAACTGGGTGCAGTAGATCGGATAATCACCCACGTCGGTTGGCGTAAACCAGACAGAGGTATAGCTTCCCGGCAATACATCCTGTTTGATTCTAAATGCCGGTACAAAGAGACTGTGAATCACATCCTCCGAGATCATCGTGAGTTTCACCGGTTCGTTCACCGTGACCGTGAGATCGTTGATGGTGTTCTTTCCTTCCGGATTCTGAAACTCCCACATCCATTGTTTGGCGGTGACATAAACAGTCTTTGCATCGGGCGGAGGGGTGTACATCTTGAAGAACACCTTGGCCGAGGTAAAAAAGGTTCCGAGACCTACGAGTAGAATCACGCCGATCAGGGCGAATTCAAGTTTCAGATTCTGCTCCGGCGGATTCGTGCGATCCACTTTTGATCCGGCCCGGTACCGGATGCCGAAGAAGACAAGCAGTGTAAGAACCAGAAGGGCGATGAAAGCCGCGATCCCGAAGAGGACCAGACTCAGATGATCAACGAGGCCTGAGAAGTTTGAAGCGGAAGGAGGAGCCCAGTTCATTTAGGATTCTCCTTCAATACGTCGCTAATGGCTTGATTAAGACCTGACTCAAGATCCCGAAGTTGTTTTTGCTTGAGTTCACGCGCAATTTTTCCGGACTCGAATTCCACTTCGTCATTCGCGCTGGATTTGGGAGCGACTTCATGCTCGATGGGACGGGTGGAGAGAATTTCATGTTGAAATAAAAGAAGACCGATTCCAATCAGGCCCAGTGCTGCGAGCAGTGAAAAAGCAATGCGGTATAGAGAGCGGGTGGCAAGACTCATGGAGTCCCTCCGAGGACAGCTGGCGCGATCGTCCAGTAGAGAAAGAGAAACTGAATGACGAGTGAGGCATAAGACAGAGCCCGGGTAAAACGGATGGACTGCTTGAGCCCCCGGAACAGGAGTGTAAAGATCGGAATCACGAACTGAACGAAGGTGACCGCGATCAGAATCACGAGCCAGATTCCGTGAGAACGTTTGAGGTAGAACCCGGTTTCGGCGGGAAGGTTCGCGTGCCAGATCGTGATCCATTGCATGAGACCGAGATAGGTCCAGAGGGCCACGAGTGCCATTTGCACTGAGTTCCAGTCGTTGAGATAGGGGAATGAACCGGTTTTTGAATCCTTCCGCACCCGGCTCAGGACACAAAGGTGAAAAGTGATGAGTAAAGCGCTCAAGAGAAGGCTTAGTCCAAAGACGGTTGAGTACCAACCGACTTCGAAGACCAGAATCCAGTCAAAGATCGCAAAGCTTCCTGCGAACAGCACGAGAAGAGCGGTGATCGCACCGTTCTTGAATTCCGGGCGCTTCAGAACGCGCGCGAGCCAGATCCAGATTCCCCAGTAGAGGAGAGCTCGTGCGAGGAAGAACGGAAGGCCAAGGTAAAGCTGTCTGAAAGGGGCTTCGGCATGAACTGCTCGTCCACTCTTCAGATAGACGGGCACCAGGAATGCGACTCCGATCCAAAGGAAGAGTGCCGGGAGAATGAGATTCGTCAGTTTTCTCAGGTTCGGCAGAAACGGGCCGATCCAGTTTGCTGAGAACAAAAGATTCATGCCGAGAAAGGAATAGCTTCCCAGGAGCGCAAGAAAAAGAAAGGTGTATGCAGCAAGGTAGAATGAAATCAGAAGATTCATTGCTTCCTCCGCTCGAGAACCTGCACGTAACTCGCAATGTCCCATGCATCCCGGGGTGGAATGTGATTGGAAAAGGACTGCATGATCCCTTTTCCATTCCGGATGATTTGATAGATTTCTTTTCTGCCTTCTTTGCCACCTCGAAATCCGGATGGTTTGGGGAAGCCCCGATTCACGGCGATTCCATCTCCGTTTCCGGCATAGCCGTGACAGACGGCACAGTAGATTTCATAACGTTCGCGACCGTGCAGGATTCCCTGACGGCTCAAGCGAGGTTCGGTTTCATCCGGACGGGTGAGTGTAAACTCCTCAGTCTTTTTTGGAACAAAACGAATGTCTTCCGGATGCTCGAAGAGTCCGCGGGGTGATCCTTTTTGTTGATAGTCGAGGCCCGGCTGGCAGGCGGCGAGCATCAGTACGGAGATAAAACCAAGAACCTTCTTCATGGGATTTTCTCCCATCGCTTTGAGCCGAGCGACTGTCCGAGCTCCAGGATGAAGTTCTCTGGTAGGTCTTCCTCTCGATCAGAAAAGATGAAGATCGAGTAAAAATTTTGTGACAAGTCATAAGACTCGAACTCAAATACCGGATCGTGCGGACTCGGAAGCTTCGCTTGCACCAAAAACGCAACGAAGGTCGAGATCGCCGTACAAAGTACGGTGAACACCCAGGCTACCGGGATAAAAGCAGGCCAACTGTTCAGGGGTCTGCCCCCGATGTTCAGAGGCATGTCGATCACGTTTGCGTACCATTGGCCGAAGATCGCAAGAAAAAGTCCCGAGAGTGCACCTAAGAAAGCCGCGAGTTTGACCTTGTTCCAACCTTGGTTTGCTTCGGCTTCATCTCCTGAAACGAGATCATGGGCCGAATAGGCTTCGAACCGAACCCGGGATTCATTTTTAAGATTTTGAATCGCGTTTTGAAGCGAGTCCACGTTTTCAAATTGAAAGAGCCAGGCGTTCTTCATGGAGCCTCCTCGATTTCATCCGGTGCGTGGACCAGGGTATGACGGAGTTCCGTAATGGGCAGGATTGGAAATATTCGGGTGAAGACGAGGTAGAGACTGGCAAACAATCCCATGGAACCGAATAGAAACGCCCAGTCCCAAGGGGTGGGGATGAAGACGTGCCAGCTTGACGGGAGATAATCTCGGTAAAGGCCGGTCACGACGATGATAAAGCGTTCGAGCCACATTCCTACGTTGATGACGAGTGAAAGGAAAAACAGAATCAATGGATTTTGTCTGATTCGGGCCGACCAGAGAATCTGAGGGGCAACTCCGTTGCAGAAGATCATGAGCCAGGCGAGAACGGCGTAGGATCCGAAGTAACGGTTCTGAACAAGCGCAATCTCAAACGGATCACCCGAGTAGTAAGCGGTGAAGGCTTCCATGAGATAGCCGTAGACCACGATCCATCCCATCGCCATGATGAAGCGGGCGCAGAGATCAAGGTGTCTGAGGGTGATGATTTTTTCGAGTCGAAGCGCCCGTCTCAAAGGAATACAGAGGGTCAGGACCATCGCGAAGCCTGAAAAGATCGCTCCTCCCACGAAAAACGGAGGGAGGATGGTCGAGTGCCATCCCGCTACATTTGCCACGGCGAAATCAAGACCGACGATGCTGTGAACGGAGATCACGAGTGGAGTCGCAATGGCGGCAAGAATGATATACGCACTCCGGTACTGGTTCCATTGGCTCTGGCTTCCCCGCCAACCCATGGCCAGAGCGCCGTAGAATTTTTCCTGAAATCGGCTCCGCGCCTGATCACGATAGATTGCGAGGTCAGGAATCAGCCCGAGGTAAAAATAGAAGAGCGAAGTCAGGAGGTAAGTGGAGACGGCGAACAAATCCCAAACGAGCGGACTGCGGAACTGGGGCCAGAGGTTCATGGTGTCGTAGTAGGGGAATATCCAGTAAGCGAGCCACGGACGACCGACGTGAATCAGGGGAAAAAGCCCGGCACAGATCACCGCAAAGATCGTCATCGTTTCTGAAATGCGGCTGATGGAGGTTCTCCATTCCTGGCGCGTGAGAAAGAGGATCGCTGAAATGAAAGTCCCCGCGTGTCCGATACCGATCCACCAGATGAAGTTCGTGATCGCAAAACCCCAGCCGACTGGAACGTTGATCCCCCAGATCCCGACCCCGCGAATGAGGAGGATGGTGAGCGCAAAAACGAATCCAGCCAGAACTGCAAGGGCGATTGCCGTGCAGGCCATCCAGAGCGGGGTGCTTTGAATATGCGTCTGGACCCGGGAGGTGCTCATGCATCCTTCCTTTCGATTTTTGCAAGATAAGTGGTGCGGGGTTTGGTTCCGAGTTCTTCGAGCAATGAATAGTTTCGTTTCGAGCGGGAGAGCTTGAAGACGAGACTGGTTTCGTCAGCAAGGTTGCCAAAAACAATCGCGTTTGTCGGACAGGTTTGCTGGCAGGCGGTTTTGATTTCCCCATCCTTGATCGGACGGTTCTCAATCTGAGCCTCAACCCGGACGGTATTGATCCGCTGAACGCAGTAAGTGCATTTTTCCATCACTCCGCGAGGTCTGACCGACACATTCGGGTTTTTCTGCATTCGCTGAAACTGCGTGCTCTTCGGTTCGTAACTCAGGAAATTGAAACGACGGACCTTGTACGGACAGTTGTTCGAACAGTACCGGGTGCCGATGCAGCGATTGTAGATCATCTGATTCAAGCCACCGTTTCCATGAACGGTTGCACCGACCGGACAAACCGGTTCACAGGGCGCTTTCTCACAGTGCATGCAGGGAACGGGTTGATAATGAATCTTGCCTTCGTCAAAGTAACGATCGACCCGAATCCAGTGCATGTGACGGCTCCGGAGCACGCCTTCTCTCCCAACAGTTGGAATATTGTTCTCGGATTGGCAGGCAATCATGCAAGCCGAACAGCCGCTGCAACGATCGAGATCAATCACCATTCCCCATTTTTCGGATTCAGGGATCGGGTTATCAGCGTAAAGTGTCTTGAGGAGAGGAGCCGGTTTCAAGGCTTCATCCGATTCAGAAACAATTCGAATCAGTTCCCGATCATGAGTAAGTGATTCCGTCTGAACTTCAGCGATGATATGTTTTTCATCCAGTACTTCAAACTTCGCCCGGCTCCAGGCAAGGTGTGCATCCTGCCAGAAGAGGGAGGCTCGATAGCCAAGCTTGTTTCCCACCGATCCCGCACCGGTTCTTCCGTATCCGAATGTCAGGGTGAACACTCCGTCCACTTGTCCGGGCAGGATCCACGCAGGGGCGGTGATGGAATGGGGATCTTTGGTCAAACGAATCAAGGTTCCCTTTTCGATTCCAAGTCGTTTCGCATCGTTTGGAGAAACGAGGATTACGTTTTCCCAAGTGGTGCTCGTGATTGGATCCGGAAGCTCTTGAAGCCAGGGATGATTGGCAAATCTTCCGTCGTAAATTTTCGGATCGGCCCGGAAGGAGAGAATGACCTCGTCGCTCCCGATTGGCAGATCAGTTGCGTCTACCGGTGGGAGAGTGGCAACCAAAGAAAACGGTTTTCCGCGCCCATTTTGGCTGGCGACGCCATTTTTCAGAGCTTCTTCAAAGTTACCGGATTTAAGAATCAGATCCCGGGGCGAGCGTTTATCTTCCGTCACGCTTGCAAGAGTTTCAGGAAGACTCTTGGTTTTATAAAAAGGCTCGACGATGGGTTGGATATAGGCCGTTCTTCCGTCCGGGGTCAGCGTATCGCCCCAGGACTCCAAGGGGTGAGAAAGGGGAAGAAACCACTGCGTGCAACTTGAAGTTTCATCCTGATACAGGTTTGAACTGCACGAAAAGGGAGCGTGGGTGAAAGCTTCTTTCAGTTGAAGCGTATCTGGCGCGGTATAGACCGGGTTCGTTCCCAGAACAAACAAGGAGTGAATTTTTCCCTGTCTGAGTGAAGAGGCAAGTTCTCGGAGCCCGTCCACTCCGTAGGTCACGCCTGCGTGATCCGAAGGACCAAAATCAAGGACCACGTCTTTTCCGTAACGATGATTCAGATTCTGAATCAAGCTTTGGGTTCTTTTAGAATAGAGAGGATCCGCAAGAAATACAGTCGGTTCTATTGAGTTATGAATCCGGGAAACCAGTTTTTCTAAAAATGGATCAGCATCGGAAGCACTTTTGCCTTCGAGACGGTTCCAAAGACGCTCTACAAACGCTTCAACCGCGAGAGGCTGCATTCGTTTCACCGCATTGGCCTTGGCGCTGGTCAAACTGGGAGAGGTCTCAACTACATAAAGAGGAGGTCTCTTTTCGCTAAACACCTTGGATGCTGAAACCGGGAAACGAGGATCATTCAAAAAGTCGGACCCAATACTGACTACGGTGGAAGCTTTCTCGAAATCGACAAAAGGCATGGGCCTTCCGGTTTCACCGAGCATCGGATCACAGAGGACCCACTGAACCGATGAAAATTTATTTTTCAAAGCAAGGACGAGATTCTGAAGTGAGGGAGAGTAATCCGCATCCGTAATCACCGCACAGGTTCCGCGGAGCGCGCCGACAGCGGATTGGAATTCGCTCCAGTTTGATTCTTTTCCCTGATGAATCACTTTCTGGGCACGGTCCGGATCGTAGAGCGACAGAACCCAGGCCTGCTCGATAGCAGATGCAGCACCCAGATTTCCCGGGTGCAGGGGATTTCCTTCAGTCCGGGTCGGTCTTCCTTCATGCGTTTCGACGAGAACTCCGTGAGAAAAACCGCCGAGACCGAAACTCGTTGCGTAGAATCGTCCTTTTCCAGGAAGTTCATCCTCCGGTTGTTTCGAATAAGTGAAGATCGTATCCAGCGAGGGCCTGATGCAGGCGGAAAGCCCGGCCATTGCAAAGGCGGCAGCCGAAAGCTTCAGGAACTCTCGACGACTGAAGTCGCCGGGCCACTCGCTTTGCCCGTCCTTGAATTCGTTTGTGCGCGGTTCCTTCATCGTGTTCCTACTTGTGGCAATGATTGCAATCGCTCATCGACTGCCGGTTCAGGTGATATTGGTTAAAGAGTCGCTCTCCTTCGCGAAGAGAGACTGGTTGAAAAGCTTCGTTAAAAATTTCGCTCTCAGGCCTGAGATTCCGTTCGGGCGCAAGATGGCACTTCATGCAATCTTTCATCCGGAAAGCATTCACCCGTTCCACCCGCGCCATCTGGCTCACTTCACCATGGCAGCTCACACAGCCGACTCCCTTGTTCACGTGAATCGAGTGGTTGAAGTACACATAGTCTTTCAGTCGGTGAACCCGGATCCAGCGAAGGGGGGTGTTGTTCTCAAAACTCTTTCTCACCGGTTCAAGGACCTTCGAGTTGTCCCAGATCTTCGAGTGGCAAGTCATGCAAGTGCGCGAGTCGGGGAATCCGGCTGCGGCAGTTCGCTCAACACTGAAGTGACAAAAACGACAATCAAGCCCGAGTCCCTGAACATGGTGCTTGTGACTGAAAGGAACGGGCTGTTCCGCCGTGACCCGCACGTTGTTTGGATAGTCTGAACGAAACCAAAGCATTCCCAACATCGGGCCTCCGATCACTACGACGATGAAGACAAAGAGGGATAATCGCGCAATCGCGTTACTTCGGGGAGAAAACGGTTGTCGCACTCGTTCTCCTTGTCAGGCCCTCCGGTTGGAAGGCATGGGCTCTGTTGTATCGGCGAGAAAGGTGTATTGGGTGAGAAGGGCGATGGTCGCGCCCACCACGGAGGTGAAGATGATTCCGCCTTGGTTATGAACCGGAAAACCGGCGAGGAAATAAATCACGGTCGAGACCACAGCACCCGCGCAAGCGGTCGCCATGTCTCCCTTTTTCCCCCATCCCTGACCGTAAATCAGGGGATGAACGATCAAGCCTTCCAAAATGCCTACCATCAAGATGATCCAAAAGCTCATTGACTGTCCTTCTTTTCCTCGTTTTTGAAATGACGACTCAGGCATTGCAAAAATGCGGCCAGCCCGATGAGCTTGGACTATTTGAGATCGGAGTTGCGGTTATTTTTTCGGGTTTTGATGATTCCGTAAACGACGAAGACTGCAGCTCCTGTAACGACAAGGACCGGTATCACCAGGAAGTTGAGTAAGGGAATGGCCGACAAGGCCAGCACCAGTGCAATCCAGATCCACAATGAGCCTGCGAACACTTTCTTTTCCTTCCGGCTTACCGAACGGCTCTCAATATCCATGTTTTTCTGGTTATCGATCAAATGAGGTTCGTGATCAGTTTCCTTAAATCGAGGTTCTTCCTGAGTGGCATTTTTAACGGGGGGTTCTTCTTCCATTGATTCGCTTACAGGTTCTGTCACAGGCTCCACGAGTCTGAGTTTGTGCTCGGGAGTTACGTTTTTCTGAACGCCGGGCTTGATATCAGTCGTGAATGAGTTCGGCGGAATGACGTCGAGATGTTCATCTAGAGGCTCATTGATCCGGGGTGGCTCTCTTGTTTTTCGTTTTGCACTCATACCCCTTTATAGTGCAAAGCGCATACCGGTTTTTTGCCCCATGGATTGAGGCAAAAACAAACCTGTTCTGTATGGCTCCTTTATTGCATCTCAGCCATGCAGGGGGTCTCATGGGAAAAAAGAAGACATCAAAGCGCGCGGCACCAAAAAAACGACCGATCCGGAATCTCAGAAAAAATCTTTATGACGAGGGCGATATTGTTGGTCTCATTCTGAATGACCACAAGCCTCTGAAGACTCTGATCAAAACCCTGAAAGACACGAAAGAGCCTTACGACGAAAGAAGAGCGGCTTTCGAGGACTTCGCAAAACTCCTGACTGTTCATGCACTCGCCGAGGAGCAAGTGCTCTATACCGATTTGATGAGAAAACGGTCCATCGGTCTTCGTGAGGAGACCTATGAGGCGAGCACCGAGCACGCGATCGCACGTGACATGATTGAGCGAACCCGGGTCGCGGAAGAAGACGATCGTCAGGTGTGGACCGCCAACGCAAAGGTGCTTGCTGAAATGGTGGAGCATCACCTGAAAAAGGAAGAGAAGACTTTTCTCAAAGACTTTGAAAAAAGCACGTCGATTGACGAACGATTTTCCTTAGGTCACGAGTATCTGGCAAGAAAAGCAGAACTCGAAGATTCGGATGATATCCCGGAAGATCATTTCTATACCTATTCCCGTTCACTCGCCCAATAAGACTTTAGTGGCTGTCCATGATCGGAGCCGCGTCTTTCTTGCGGGTGTATTTCATGAAATAAAGCGGAATCACTCCACAAGCCACGATTGCCATGATCACCCAGCAAAGCTGTTCGAAACTCATGATAAAGACTTGAAGGAGTGTGCGTCCGTGAAGGGCTTTGGTTGCCAGCGCATAAGGAGTCCAGAGTCCGACGGAGTCACTGAGCTTTGATCCTGCCATGCCGGCTGATTGAGCGTAGGTCTTCCAGGCTTCGGGATTGAGTGCATTCACTTTCGACATCATGTCATTGTAGTGCTGGGCACTGAAATGGGTGATGAGCGTATCCAGTGACGAGATCCCGATACTCCCACCGATCTGACGGAAGAAGTTCTGCATCCCCGCGACCTGGCCTAATTCAGGCCCTGAGAACGAGCCCAATACCATCTGGTTGATCGGAACGAACAGGAAGGCCGCAGCCATCCCGCGAAGGACAAGCGGAACGAGGATGGCGTTTGCCGTGCTTGCAGTCGTGAACTGGCTCATGGTGTAGAGCGAAAGCTCTCCCAGGATCAATCCGATCAGAACCAGTATTTTCGGATTCACGAACCGAAGCAGGTTACCCACAGGCAGCATGCAGAGTGCAGTCGCAATCGAGCCAGGCATGAAGAGCATCCCGGTCTGGGTTGCGGTCATGTCTGGAATCACGCGTGAGACGTAGACCGGGACCACGAAGGTGAGGGCGTAGAGCATGATCCCAAGCATGAGCATGAGGGTGGTCCCTGAGCGAACGACGTTCGACTTGAAGAGACGCAGGTTCATGATCGGATTTTTGATCTTCAGTTCCCAGTAAATGAAGGAAGCAATCCCGGTTACGGCAAAGAATGCACAGGTTCGGATGATCGGAGATTCAAACCATTGGTCCGATTCACCGCGCTCCAGGATGTATTGGAAGCAACCGACGCCGACCGTGAGGAAGAAGAGTCCGGCCCAGTCGACTCCGCTCTTTTTCGCCTTCTCGATCAGAGACTCGGTGCCCTTCATGTCATAGACATTGGCCCAGGAGAGAATGGCTGCAAGAATTCCGAGTGGAACGTTGATATTGAAGATGGATCTCCAGCCGAAGTGATCGGTGAGATACCCGCCGAGTGAGGGCCCAAGCGCCGGGCCAACCATGACACTCATCCCGAAGACGGCCATCGCCATCCCGGCTTTTTCACGGGGGAACTGTTCCTGAATCAAAGTCTGAGAAGTGGGAAGAAGTGCTCCGCCGGCAAGCCCTTGAAGAATCCGGAAGAAGATCAGGCACCCAAGGTTGGGAGCCATCCCGCAAGCGAACGACGCTGCTGTAAACATGAGAATCGCCGCCGTGAAATAGTTCCGGCGTCCGAGACGGGTTCCAAGCCACGCTGCGATCGGAAGGACAATCGAGTTCGCGATCATGTAGGCCGTACTGACCCAGCTGATCTCGTCGAGTGTCGCACCGATGTTCCCCATCATGGTCGGGATCGCGACGTTCACGATGGAAGAGTCGATGATCTCGAGCAATGAGGCAATGGCTGCGGTAAAAATAATCGCAATTGCTTGTGGGGTCATGGAAACCTCTAAAAGATGAAATGCTTAGTGAACGCGGATTTTCACTTCGGCTGACAAACCGTTTTGAAGGCGATCAATCTCTTTTTCACTCAGATTTAGAAGCTTGATCCGGACGGGAACACGCTGAACGACTTTGGTGAAGTTCCCGGTCGCGTTGTCCGGAGGAAGAAGTGTGAAGGTTGCGCCGGTTGCCGGGCTAATGCTCTCCACTGTTCCTTCGAAGGTTCTGCCTGGAATTGCGTCCACGGTGACGGTGGCTTTTTTGCCTTCCGCGATTTCAGCCATGTCGGTCTCTTTCAAGTTCGCGGTGATCCAGCGATCCTGACTACCGACGAATCCAAGAAGGGGTTGTCCTTGGGCTGCAAGCATTCCCACTTCGAATGATTTTCTACCGACCTTGCCGTCCACGGGAGCGACGATTTTGGTGTAGTCGAGATTCAGCTGGGCTTCGCTTGCCTGGGCTTGAGCCGATTTGAAGCGGCTTTCAAGCGAGCGGTACTGACCTTCGGCTGAATCGAGGCGCTCCTGAGTGGAAGCACCCTGGGAGAGGAGGGATTTAGTCCGCTCGTAGTTTGAGCGAGCTGCTTTCAACTGGGCTTGAAGGGAAGCGGCTTCCGCTTGTGCCTGATCGATCCCGTTTTTGTAATCATCGGGTTTGATCTCAACGAGCACGTCGCCCGCTTTCACCTTCTGGTTCTCTTCAACATTGGCCCTGGTGATGATGCCTGAGACTCTCGCAGAGAGGAGAGTCGCGCGGGCATCGACTTGAGCATTGTCGGTTGAGACGTACATGTAGTTGTCGTAAATGAGATAACCTGTCAGCACCGCGACGAGTGGAACCGCGATTGTGAGCGCGAGTTTCTTTTTGTCGGCAGTAGATGACTTGGCCTTGGGTACGCCTGTATTGTCGAGGGTCTGTGTGACGTCGGTACTCATATTAAAGTGTCCTTCCTAAAGCTAATTCCAAACGGATCTGCGCTTCGAGCGCGTTCACTTGTGCATTGACCACACCCGCACGGGAGCGGAAAAGATCGAGTTCCGCGTCGAGCGTTTCAGTGCTGGTCCGGGTTCCCGCTTTTTCCTCGAGCTTCGCGAGACGAACACTCTCTTCAGAACGTTCGACGTCGAGCTTGCGGGTCAGGTAGCGGTCCGTGTTACTTAAAAAACGTTTTTTCCAATAAGTCAGATCATACGGCACTTGAAGACGGGCCTGCTCACTTTTTTTGTCGGCTTGCACCTGCTGATACTTCGCCTGACGGGACTGGGCGAGTGCAACTCCGCCGTCAAAAATATTCCAGGTCAGCGCGACTGCAACACTGTAAGCAGGCTTGTAGCTCCCGCTTGCGACCACACTTCCGTCGCCGGTGTTTTCGTTCATGACTTCATAGTAGTTGTACTGGCCTAAGATAGAGACTGCGGGAATGAACCAGGAGTTCTGAGCTGAACGGGTTTTATCAGCAGCACGAGCGCGAAGCTCGAGTGCGTCGAGATCGGTCCGGTCTTTCGGAACACCGGTGAACTCCACGCTTTGAGCTTTGGAGGGCTCTGGAACGGGGAGGACGCCTTGAAGGGCGCGGTCATCAGCTTCGATGCCAAGAAGAGTGTTCAATTTCTTCCGGGCTAAAACCGCGTTGTCTTCCGCATCGATCAGATCGGATTTACCTTCACTCAGCTGAACCGAAACACGAAGGGTGTCGTAGTTGGTTGCAACTCCACCCTGTTTCTGGACTTCAACCTGTTTCAAATGATCTTCGAGCGTTTTTACGTTCTGAAGAGCCACTTCATTCAGGCGACTTGCTGCGAGGGCCTGATAGAAGGCAAGTTTCACCTCTTGAGCCGTTTCAAATTTAGTGCGCTCGTAATCCTGTTGAGCTGCACTCTTCTCGAGAGACGCGGCTTGGAGATTATAGATATTAGAGAGGCCGTTAAAGATCGGCATGGAAGCGTTCACGGTCAGAATGTTAGTCGGGAACGCGCCCGGGAAGGCGAGGAATGGTCCACCGTTAAAGCTGATCGCTGTCTCTTGATAAGTCTGGGAAAGATAGTGACTGAAGCCCGCAGAAATTTTGGGAAGAAACCCCTGTCCCAAAGCTTGGAATTGCGCCCAGCTGCTTTGATTATAAACCGCTTCCCCTTGCTGAATGACGGGGGAATTCTTCATTGCTTCGTCGATTGCACCATCGAGGGTTAAAACGGAATTTGTTGAATTTTGAGTGGGTTCGGCGTGGGAAGGGGTGCCCCATGCTCCCGAAATCATCATTAAAATCAATGCCAGGGAAACAGGGTGCATTTTTAAGGTGACCATATAATAAGGTTACCTTACTATATAGGTATATGTCAATGCGATCGACGAAGCCGAAAACGAATCCAGCAGAAAAGTTGAAGCGCGAATCCGAAAGCGAAATGGAAGCGGCTTATAGAAAGCTTGCAGCGGATGTCGGTAAAATTGACAGGGAGAAAATCGACTTTGTATTGACATGCAAGAAGCTCAAAATGGAAATCGATCTGAAGGTCGAATCCTATTACGATCAATTCCAGTTAAGCCCCGGACGTTTTCAGATCCTCCTTCTTCTTCGCTGTGCCGAAGGCTACGCTCTTTCACCTTCTGATCTCGCTAAAAAAACGGGAGTCAGCCGGGCTTCCATGACTCAATTTGTTGATGCGCTTGAAAAGGCGGGCTACATCGTACGGAAAGCTGACCCGAATGACCGTCGGGCAATGCTGATACAGATTTCAGATGGCGGATTAAAAACTTTGAACAAAGAAATCCTTCCAGCTTACTTCAAACGTGCAGCTCACTTCGCTGATGCCTGCACAAAGACTGAGATGAAGCGTTTTGCCGAGATGTACGAGCGGATCCGCGACCATCTCGCATCTCTCGAAAAATAAAACCCTTCCGCTTATTCTTCCCACTCCCGGGCTTTCTGCCTCCGAGTGGCATGTTACATGCTACTTAAAGGGTATGAAAAAGCAGTCTCGAAAATTTCAAAGAAAATTAGCAGTGGTTACCGGAGCCTCAAGTGGAATCGGGTTTGAACTCGCCAAAGAGTTTGCCTTGCACAATTTCGATCTCATCCTTGCCGCTGAAGACAAGGGGGTCGTCGAAGCAGCCGAAAAACTGGCGATGCTCGGTACTACTGTCAATTCCATTCAAGTAGACCTTTCCACCCATGTCGGTGTCGAGCGACTCCACCAGAGAATCAAAAAGTCTGGACGGGTTCCCGATGCCGTGGCGATCAACGCGGGTATCGGAGTGAACGGCGATTTCGCCCGGGACACGGAACTGAAGGACGAGATGAAGCTGATCAAGCTCAATGTCGTCTCTTCCGTTCATCTGGCCAAGCTCGTCTTGAAAGACATGGTCAAACAAAATGAGGGACGCATTCTATTCACCTCATCACTCGCCTCGACCACCCCTGGTCCTTACATGGCGATCTATCACGCTTCAAAGGCGTTCATTCAGTCGTTCGCAGAAGGAATCCGGGATGAATTGCGGGACACCAACATCACAGTCACCTCACTTTTGCCTGGAGCAACTGAAACGAATTTCTTTCACCGGGCTCACATGGAAGATACTCCGCTTGGCGAGATGAAGAAAGATGATGCTGCGATGGTGGCGAGACAGGGATTTCAGGCACTCATGGAAGGAAGAGACATGGTCGTTGCCGGGTCCTTTAGAAATAAAATTACAGCGATGGCGGCGAGACTCGTGCCTCAAACCTGGAGCGCAATCATGGCCCGAATGGACACCGAACCGAAACAACCTCGTCATTGAAATGGAGTTTTTATGAAAGCAGCCGTATTTCACAAAGCAAAAGACATTCAGTATGAGCACGTCCCTGATCCCCGGATCGAGGACCCGCGCGATGCGGTCATTCGCGTGACTGCGACTGCAATTTGCGGATCAGATCTTCACATTTTTAACGGTTATATTCCGCAACCTCACGATCTCGTACTTGGGCACGAGTTCATGGGGGTTGTGGAAGAAGTCGGAAAAGAAGTGAAAAATCTGAAAAAGGGAGACCGGGTGGTGGTGCCGTTTCCAATCGCCTGTGGTCACTGCTTCTTCTGCGAACACAAACTGCCAACGGGTTGTGAAAAATCAAATCCAAAAAATTACGGACCCAAAGGAACTCTCACTCAGAAGGGTGCCGCACTCTTCGGCTACACTGATCTGTATGGTGGGATTAGCGGCGGACAGGCGGAGGCCGTTCGAGTTCCTTTCGCAGATTACGGACCCAGAAAAGTTCCGGCTTCCCTCACGGATGAACAGGTTCTTTTTCTGACTGATATTCTCCCAACCGGATGGGCTGGTGTCGATAAAGCGGGACTGAAAGCGGGCGAAACCGTTGCAGTCTTTGGCTGCGGCCCGGTAGGACTAATGGCGCAGAAAGCAGCTTGGGCAAAAGGAGCAAAAAGGGTGATCGGGATCGATATTCTTCCGTACCGTCTCGCCAAGGCACAAGCGGTGTGCGGATCCGAAGTGATCAATGCAAACGAGGTTGATCCGGTGGACGCAATTCTGGCTCTGACTGACAATCGAGGTGTGGATGTGTGCATCGATGCCGTGGGTTTGGAAGCGGAAACGAGCACTGCTGCGAAGTTGATCAATGCGGCCAAATTCCAAGCCGGTTCGGCAAAAATTGTGACCGAAGCATTCGAGGCCGTTCGAAGAGGAGGTCGGGTTTCCATTTTAGGGGTGTATGCCACCAACTACGGAAACTTCCCGCTGGGACCCTTTATGGACAAGGGCATCCAGCTCTGGGCGGGGCAGGCCCCGGTTCACAACTATATTGATCATCTGATCCATCTGCTTGAGTCCGGAAAAATCCGGACCGATGACATCATCACGCATGAAATTGGTCTCGACCAGGTCGCTCGTGGTTATGAAATGTTCAATAACAAGGAAGACAACTGCGTGAAAGTTGTCCTTAAACCCTGAAGAGAGGTGTTGGGAATGAAGCTGCTTTCAACTGTGGTTTCATCGGCAGGTGTGCTCATTGGAGCGTATATCGCGCTCCATGAGCTGCTTTCCGAACAAGAAAAAACCAACCCCGTAGAGCCAGCGGATGATCTGGCTGCGCACGCTGAGCCTTGGAATGTAGTGGATGAAGCCTCTTGGGAGTCTTTTCCAGCGAGTGATCCACCTGCTTGGAACCAAGGGAAACGTTCTGCCTGAGATCTAGTCTCCGAGTGGAATGAATTCCTTGTCATCGCCCGGGACCTTCTCAAACTTGCCTTCTTTCCATCTTTTCTTTGCCGCTTCAATCTTATCGTGGGAACTCGAAACAAAGTTCCAGAAGATATAACGCAGATTCGGAAACGCTTCGCCCCCGATGATGATGAAGTGGGTGTCGGCTTCTGCCTTGAAGATGCAATGCATGGGTTTCATGCAGATGGCGAGATGGCCTTCCTCGACGACTTCGTTGATATAGGTGACTTTCCCTTTCAAGACATAAATCGCAATTTCAAAATCAGGTTTCTCGGGTGAGAAGGGGATATCGGTTTTTCGGTCCGTAGTCACGTCGATGAAGACGGAAGGGGATGAGGATTCTACCGGAGAGATGAGTCCGAAAGCGGATCCAACCACCACATTTGCATTAAAGCCAATGTCTTTAAAAGTCGGGATCGATGCGCGATCATAGTGATAGAAGGACGGAGGACCGTCTTCCTTGTCATCAGGGAGTGCGACCCAGAACTGAAGGCCCTCCATTTTAATCGGGTTCCCGTAATCATCCTGGTGCGCGCGTTCCGAGTGAACGATGCCACTGCCTGAAGTCATCCAGTTCACTTCACCGGGTAAAATCGTTTGAACGGATCCAACACTGTCCCGGTGAACCATGCGACCGGAGTAGAGGTAAGTCAGGGTTGAGAGACCGATGTGCGGGTGAGGGCGGATATCGGTGATGGAGTTTGGGGTGAATTCGACCGGTCCCATGTGATCGAGAAAGATAAACGGGCCGACCATTCGTTTCTTCCGGTAGGGAAGAAGCCGTCTGATTTGAAAGCCGCCTCCCAGGTCGTGAGTCATTCCCGGCACCATCATCAGCTCATTATTGTCTTCCATGGCACCACTTTACCGATCTGCACCGCTCTCATCAACGCGCATTTCACCCTGCGGTGTGCAAATGCACTGACTCTTGTCAAAAGCCGTGGCAGGATCGAGAATAGGAATCAAAGAGGGACATCCATGATCACAGGTAAGAACAAGGAAAGTTTAGTCGCCGAGTTAACCACACGGGGCCATCAGTTGCTTTCGGGGCTCCCGGAATCCGTAGGGGGTCATGATGAAGGTCCGGATCCACACGAGTTGCTTGAAGCGTCGCTTGCGGCGTGCACGATTCTGACTGGAAACCTGTATGCGAAACGCAAAGGCTTCAAGCTTGATTCAATTGATGTGATCGTGAAGATTCTCTCTGAAGGCGAAGAGACCCGGATTCAGCGCGAGATTGAATACCGTGGAGAGCTCACCCTTGAAGAAAAGGCCCGCATCACTGAGATTGTGGGCCGCTGCCCGATCCACCGTTTGCTAGAAAGTAAAATTACGATCGAGACCAAGCAGATTAACTAGCTTTCTTGCGGGAGAGTTTCCGCTTCATCACAGTGACCCGCTTTTCGAATACAGGGTATTTGTTTTTAGGGGCTTCCGCGTTCGCACCAAAAAGTCTTTTTGCAAGAATGAGCAGGAATTCGCGGTGACAGCGTTTTCCGGTATGGCACTGACAGACGAGGAAGACATCTTTTTCAGCGGCAAGCATGCTTAAGCGGGCCAGATGCTCAAGTCCTTCGTCCTCAAGACCAAAACGCTCTTCAAACTTCGAACGATCAAACGCGCCATCATGGTCGTCATGAAATCTCTTCTTCTTTAACCAGTCTTCAAACAGTTTCGGTTCGGGCGACATGCAGGTGAGGTATTCGTCCCGAAGCTTTCGATTCACGAAGCGGGGATAGCGGCGCATGGTGATGACGATGTGAGCGGAATCGCGGTTGACGATTCCACGGGTGAGATCTGAGACAGAAGCTTGTTTTAACATGCGATCAATCTATCAAAATGCGTCAAAAAACCCGAAAAATCACCTGGCAGAGCTTCAACGCATGAGCCAACGGTCTGCATATTGCTTACTCCTATAGGAAAACATTGAAATGGAGTTATAAAATGAATAAGCCCTTTTTCCTGGGAATTTTGGCCCTGACCAGTATCACCGCAGTGAGTGCTCAACAACCGAACGATCCGCCTCCAGCGCCCCAAGGCCCAGCTTCAGAGCGCGTTCCACCTCCGCCAGCGCCTCAAGGCCCGGTTTCAGAGCGTGTTCCACCGCCGCCTGCACCTGAGGCTGAACGCGATGCAAATCATCCATTAACCGATGCGCAGATTGTTCAGATCGTGGAAACCACGAATGATGGCGAGATTGCAGCTGCCCGTCTGGAAAAGAATCATGGTCAGAATGATCAGGCGAAAAAACTCGCCGACATGATGATCGACCAACATCAGCAGAACAACAAGGACCTGAAGTCCCTTGCTGACAAGCTTCAGATCCATCCGGAGAAAACCAAAATCTCCGACCACATCCACGACGACTCTGACAAGACTGCAAAACGCTTCGAAGGTATGAAGGGGGCAGATCTTGACCGCGCTTATGTCGACAAGCAGGTTGAGGCGCATCAAAAAGTGCTGAACAAGCTCGATCAGGAGCTGATCCCACAGGCTAAAAACAAGGACCTGAAAACCCTGCTTGAGAATACCCGCGAGACGGTGGCTGAGCATCTGAACCACGCAAAAGAGGTCCAAAAGACCGTAAATGCGATGGCTTCTGCGAAGATCGGGAAGATCGGCCCGGCTGCTTCCCTTCCACTTAAACTGTGGTAGACTAGGGGTATGGGGCCGTCACGGTTTCGACAGGAGACGTGAAATCCTTCATGCATGTCGTGGTTGCTATCAGGCCACGTTAAATAGGTAGCAAACAGTAATTGCTAACGATTACGCACTTGCAGCTTAATTAAAAGCCGCAACGAATTCTTAGTCTAAGTCCTCGGGACTAAGAATTCGCCATTTAGAGGGCTGGTCTCACCGGATTCATCGATCCTAAGTGAGATGAGATCAATTCGATGGAGGGTCTGCTCAGCCGGTTACGGGGCGTAGCGGATCCAATCTAAAACTGTGACTACACATGTAGACTGGGGCGATGGATCTCTTTTGGACGCGAGTTCAATTCTCGCCGGCTCCACCATAATCGGAACCAGAAATGGTTCATAAGTAGTTAAAATCATTAGCCTCAGCTCGCAAGAGCTGGGGCTTTTTGGTTCCGTGGTGTTGAGCTGAATCAGAAGAGATAGATATGAGTAAGTGTATAAAAACTCGAGGGTTATGAACTATGGGGATTAGGAATCGTTTAATTGAAGTTATCTGTCGTAAGTTAAGCCAGTTCAAGACTAACGAATTTGAAGTTCAGCTGAGACAGCAGTACGGAACACCTGAGGAGAATACCCGAGAGCTTTTAGAACTAGTCACTCAGGATTTTGAAGCTATGCGTGATCGCGATGATGAAACCAACTTGTTTGTCGGTAGATTCTTTGGAGTTGTACTTCTCATTGAAGCGAAACTTGAGGCGTTATTGATTAAGATAGACCCTGATATCGGGTCAAAGATGCTTGGGAGAAAGATTGATCTCTATCGTCGTTTGCTTCGAGAGCTTAAAAACCCCGAATACGAGTACGATCTGGAATCGATTGAAGATTATGAAAGTCTAATCGAACCAATGCGTGAGATCGCAAAAATACGAAACCACATGGCACACGATCTCCGTTACGTGAAATTTAGATTAAAAGATGTGGCTCAAATGGTTAAATTAGTTAAAAAACGTAAACCAAATCTATATTATGGTGTGACAACGGCGCCGAAAAATTTAAAGCCTCTTATCGCATTATCCGGATTTGGGTTCATAATTTCAGAAAGAACTGCGATGTTAAGGCAATCATTAGAGTAGTGTCAGAATTGATTGGGGGTAAGTCGTGGATCAAAAAAAGTTAAAAATCGCATACCACGAAACAGGCCATGCGGTAATGGCACTGATTTGTAGCCAAGGGATACGGAGCGTCTCCCTCAGAGAGATGGATTCGCCCATGGGGACAGATAAATATCTTGGGTCTACGAAACTTGAGCCATTCGAACAAAAAGCTACACTTACGATTAACGAAGCAACCCGGAGAGTGATGATCTCTTTGGGGGGCTATGCCAGCGAAATTTTGTTGTTGGATGGCGTAGCTAACGTGGGCGGTGATGACTTAACATCAGCAGTAAAGTGGATTGAAGTTATGATGCAATCTGAAGAGTTCAGAGTTTTGGCTACCAGATTGCCAGTCCCTGCCATCGGTGTGTTGGATATGATTGCGGATTCAACGGTGAGAGCATGTATCGATTACCAAATGCACTTATGTATCGAGAAAATTGCTCCGTTTACACCGGTAATTCAATTGATCGCTGAAGAATTGTATAAGAAAGAAGAACTCACTGGCGATGAGATTACTACACTTTTCAATTCTTTTATGCAGCCGAGCGTCCGATGAAAAAGGTTGATCAGAAGATATTAGCTTTAATTGCCGAGATTAAATGTGTGCTAGAAAAAACCCCTAACGTACTCGGAAAAGAAATCGCCAAAAAATTAAATCTTGATAAGACGACTATAAATAGGTTTCTTTCTGATCACTCAAGTTATTTTCTTAAAAACTCCGATTATACATGGAGAAATAGACCATCCGACGACTGTGTCACTGTGGAATTTAATAACGGTTGGATTGATTGTGATTCATTCGAAAATTCGTTACGAACTGTAGACTTTCTCAGCGTAAAGATAAATTCAGTGGTATTTATTTTTTGTGACAACAGTAAGTTTTTACTTGAAGTGACGGCGCGGTTTTTATCTCTGTGCAATCAAATTATCGACTTGGGCAAATCCGTAACAATTGATTTTGGGGAGAACAACAACTTAAGGTTGTATCTAAATCGAGCTGGATTCTATGACCTATTAAACAAAAGTGCGAAGGTATTGCCAAGAAAACCAGTCAATTCCTTAGCTAAAATTTACAAAGGAAATTCGAGTGGCTTGGTTGAAATCGGATCAATAGCTCTAAACTCGGTAAATACTGAGTTGGCAAGAGAACTCGCGAAGGCTTTCGTTTCAAAGTCGAACCAGGAGTATCAAGTTCCAATTTTCACAATTTTTGGAGAGCTGATTGGAAATGTTGTTGATCATAGCAGTTCCACGCTAGGTGGGTTTGCGGCGCTTCAGCACTATGAGACAATTCCCGCTCACATCCAGACAGTTGTCTCAGACAGTGGAGTTGGAATTGTGAACACACTAACTCCCGCGTTGAGCGAACATTACCCTGATCTTCTAGAGCTTTCCAACATCGCCTTAGTTGAAGCTGTGATGAAGAAAGGTCTTATTAGTAAGCAC
>OUNO011323170.1_pt1 | contig 31803 bp, 29 predicted proteins | sample 1779811 | NCBI WGS metagenome assembly OUNO01 (sample SAMEA3914804, study PRJEB12502) | metagenome | biome: forest; material: soil | place: Canada | collected 2010-06-25 | depth 0.3 m
GAGCTGTCCTGGTCGCACGTCAACCATCCGAGCGAGATCCTCGCCATCGGCGACACCGTCAAGGTCAAGGTGCTCGACATCGACCGCGATCGCCAGCGCATCTCGCTGGGCCTCAAGCAGACGCAGGAAGACCCCTGGCAGCGCATCGTCGACACCTACAACGTCGGTGACGAGCTCGAGGGCAAGGTGACCAAGGTCGTGACCTTCGGGGCCTTCGTCGAGATCCTCGACGGGGTCGAGGGACTCGTCCACATCTCAGAGCTCGCCCCTCACCACGTCGAGAGCCCGCGCGAGATCGTCCACCCGGGCGACGAGATCCGCGTCAAGATCCTCGAGATCGACTCCGAGCGCCGGCGTCTCTCCCTGTCGGCCAAGCGCGTCGAGGACCAGCTCCTCCCGGTATCGCGCCCCGGCGAGCCGGCGGCCGAGCAGGAAGCGGCCGATGAGGACGACGCTCAGAGCGCGGCGGATGTCCACGCCGAGCCCGAGGCTGAGGTTGCCGAGGCTCAGGCTGAGGTCGCCGAGGCCGAGCCCGAGGCTGATGTCGAGGTAGCCCAGGCCGAGCCTGAGCCCGAGGCGCAGGTCGCCGAGCCCGCGGTCGGCGAGACCGAGGTCGAGGAGGCGCCGCCTGCGGCCGAGGTCGAGCAGCCGAGCGAGCAGGCGCAGCCCGCGGCCGAGGCCGAGCAGAACGGCGCCCCGAGCGCCGCGGAGGCGTCCGACGCGCCCGAGGCCGGCGCTGAGACCGCGCCCGAGCCTGCCCAGCAGGACTAGCAGCGGCTCGAGAGGATCTGAGCGGTTGGCTGCGCCGGTGCCCTTCGTCGGGCTGACCGGCGGGTTGGGATCAGGCAAGTCGACGGCCCTGGCCGTGCTCGGCGAGCTCGGCGCCGAGGTCATCTCCAGCGACGCCGTCGTCCACGAGCTCTACGGCGGCGAGCAGCTCCGCGACGCCGTCGTCGCGCGCTTCGGAGCGCAGGTCGCTCCCGGCGGCGTCGTCGACCGCTCGGCGATCGCCGAGCGAGCCTTTGCCGACCCGGCGGACCGCGGGTGGCTGGAGGGCGTCGTGTGGCCTCTCGTCGGCGCGAGGGTTGCGGCATGGCTGGAGGAGGTAAGGGCGCGCCGACCGGCTCCCCGGGCGGCCGTCGTCGAGGTGCCGCTGCTGTTCGAGGCGGGCCTGGAGGGGATCTACGACGCGACGATCGCCGTCGTGTCGGAGGAGGAGCTGCGCCGCTCGCGCGCCGAGGCTCGCGGCCACGCCCTGGTCGACGAGCGGGCGGAGCGTCAGATGTCTCAGGCGGAGAAGGCCCGGCGCGCGACGTTCGTGGTCGGCAACGACGGCTCCGTCGAGGACCTGCGACGCGAGCTGTCGTCGGTCCTTGACAAGCTTGGCGTATGACTCAGCGGACGCTCGGCACGCTGGCGGCGGTCGCCGCGATCCTGGTCTGCGGCGTCGTCGTGATCTCGGGACTGCACCAGGCGGCCCGCAACTCGGCGCTGCCGCTGAGCGACTCGAGCATCATCCGCGAACAGGCCGCGGCCAAGCGCCTGGATCCCGCGCTGATCGCGGCCGTCATCTACGCGGAGTCGAAATTCGAACCCCGACCCTCCTCGGCGGGCGCCCAGGGCCTGATGCAGATCCTGCCCGCGACGGCCTACTACCTGGCCCACCTGTCGGGCGGCAAGCGCTTCACCGTCGGCGATCTCGCCACGCCGCGCATCAACGTGGCGTACGGCTGCTACTACCTTCGCTACCTGCTCGACCACTACCGCGGCAATGAGATGCTCGCCGTGGCGGCATACAACGGCGGCCTCGCCAACGTCGACCGCTGGGTCGCCGAAGCGAACGGCTCGGGCCGTCAGCTGACCGTCGAAGCGATCCCGTTTCCGGAGACGCGCGAATACGTCCAGCGCGTCCTGGGCGCGCAGCACGCCTATCGCGTCACCTACCCGCACGAGCTCGGCCTGCTCTAGGCCCCGGCGTCCGGCGGAGCGCTCGCTACGGTAGAAGCCATGCCCGACTTCAAGCTCGACTCCGTCTTCACGCCGACCGCGGACCAGCCCCGTGCGATCGACTCGCTGGCCGAGGGGATCGTCGGCGGAGAGCGCTTCCAGACCCTGCTCGGAGCGACCGGGACGGGCAAGACGATGACGATGGCCGGCGTCATCGAGGCCGTCCAGCGCCCGACCCTCGTGATCGCCCACAACAAGACGCTCGCCGCCCAGCTGTGCAACGAGTTCCGGACGTTCTTCCCGGACAACGCGGTCGAGTACTTCGTGTCCTACTACGACTACTACCAGCCCGAGGCCTACGTGCCGAGCCGCGATCTCTACATCGAGAAGGACTCGGCCATCAACCAGGAGGTCGACCGCCTGCGCCACGCCGCCACGGCGGCGGTGTTCGCTCGGCGAGACGTAATCGTGGTGGCGTCGGTGTCGTGCATCTACGGCCTCGGCTCGCCCGAGACCTATGCGATGAACATGCAGATCCTCAAGCGCGGCGAGGACATCGACCGCGACACGCTGCTGCGCAAACTGGTCTCGATCCAGTACACGCGCAACGACTCGGTGCTCTCGCGCGGGACGTTCCGCGTTCGGGGGGACACGCTCGAGGTCTTCCCGGCTTACGCCGAGTCGGCCTTCCGGGCGACGATGTTCGGGGAGGAGGTCGAACGCCTGCAGCAGTTCGATCCGCTGACGGGCGAGCTGCTGGCCGACGATCTCGAGCACGTGGCGATCTGGCCGGCGACGCACTACAACGTCAAGGAGGGGACGATCGAGGACGGCGTGGCCGAGATCGGCCGCGAGCTGAACGAGCGCTGCGACCAGCTCGAGTCCGAAGGCAAGCAGCTGGAGTCCCATCGTCTGCGCCAGCGCACGCAATACGACATGGAGATGCTCCGCGAGGTCGGCTTCTGCTCGGGCATCGAGAACTACTCGCGCATCCTCGATGGACGCCGTCCGGGCGACCGGCCCTACTGCCTGATCGACTACTTCCCGAAGGACTTCATCTGCTTCTGCGACGAGTCGCACCAGACGGTGCCGCAGATCGGCGGCATGTTCGAGGGCGACCGCTCGCGCAAGCAGACGCTCGTCGACTACGGCTTCCGGCTGCCGAGCGCGATGGACAACCGTCCCCAGACGTTCAACGAGTTCCTCTCGATCACACCCCAGCTGATGTTCGTGTCGGCGACGCCCGGCGAATACGAGCGGACGCAGTCGACCCGCATCGTCGAGCAGATCGTCCGGCCGACGGGCATCGTCGACCCGATGGTCGAGGTCCGCGAGACGAAGAACCAGATCGATGACCTGATGAACGAGGTGCGCGTCCGCGTCGAGCGCGACGAGCGCGTGCTCGTGACGACGCTGACGAAGAAGATGAGCGAGGACCTCTCCCAATACCTGCTCGAGATGGGCTTCAAGACCCGCTACCTGCACTCCGAGATAGACACCCTCGAGCGCATTCAAATCATCCGCGACCTGCGCCTCGGCGAGTACGACGTCCTCGTCGGCGTCAACCTCCTGCGCGAGGGGCTGGATCTGCCCGAGGTCTCGCTCGTGGCGATCCTGGACGCCGACAAGGAGGGTTTCCTGCGCGGCGAGACGTCCCTCATCCAGACGATCGGCCGCGCGGCGCGCAACGTCGACGGGACGGTCCTGATGTACGCCGACAAGGAGACGAGGGCGATGCGTGCGGCGATCTCGGAGACCAGCCGCCGGCGCGAGATCCAGCTCGCCTACAACATCGAGCACGGCATCACGGCGGCGACGATCGTCAAGGGCATATCCGACATCGCCGAGTTCCTGCAGGCCGAGTCGAAGGTGCCGAAGGGACGCAGGCGCCGCAGGTCCAGACGGGGCGCGGGTCACGAGATGCCGCAGCACGAGCTCGAGCGCATGGTCGTCGAGCTCGAGGAGGAGATGGTGGCGGCGGCCGACGAGCTGCGCTTCGAGTACGCCGCGCAGCTGCGCGACGAGCTGCGCGAGCTGCGCCGAGACCTCCAGGAGATCCGCTCCGGCGAAACGCCCGAGGGCCAGGAGACAAGCGAGGCCCCGACGGGTGACATCGCCTAGGATGCCCGCCGTGGAACTCGACCGCCAGGCAATCGAACGCCGGGACTTCCCGATCGGGCGCAGGGGATACGACCTGGCCGCCGTCGACGCCCACCTGCGGGCGCTGGCGGGCGAGTTCGAGGAGCTCCAACGGGCTGCGAGCACGGGCGCACCCGACCTCTCGATGGCCGCGGCGGCCGGCAGCCAGGTCCAGAGCATCCTCGCGGCGGCTGAGACGGCGGCGGCGGAGATCGAGCGCCAGGCACTTGACGCCGCGCGAAACACCCGCGAGGCCGCGGACCGCGACGCCGAGCGCACCCGCGAGGACGCGGTCGAGAAGGCTCGTGCACACGTCACGGCCGTCGGTGAGGTCACGGCGACCCTGCTCGAGCGCGTCGGCTCGCTCGACGCAGAGGTGAGCGCGCTCGTCGAGAGCGTCCGCGCCGGAGCCGGCCGGCTCGCGGCGGACCTAGCCGCGGTCGAGACCGGGATGGGAGACCTCTACGACGCGTCAGCCGGGCGCGCCGTCGGCCAGGATGCGCCCGCGGCTCCGCCCGCGAACGCCAGCCCCCGGCTCACCGCCGTCGCGCCGCCCAGCGCCACCGAGATCGCCGCCAAGGCTGCGCCGGCCCCTGAGCCGGCCCCCACGACCGTCCCCGCGCCGGCCGCTGCCGCGCCGTCGCCCGAGCCACAGCCGCCCGCCGTGGCGGCCGATATCGACGGCGCCCGCCTGATCGCGCTGAACATGGCGCTGAACGGCGAGCCCCGCGAGGACACCGAGCGCTACCTCGCCGACAACTTCGAGCTGCCCGACCGGCTCAAGCTGGTTGACGAGGTGTACGCCGCAATCGAGGGCTAGGTGGATCTCGGCCGCGCCGGCGCCGACCGGCGACGGGTCGATGCCCGCTACATCGCCGTCGCCAGCGCGTCGAGCAGACGGCGGTTGCGCTCGGTCTGCCAGCGGCGGCCCTCACAGCGGTTGCATACGTAGGCGAAGACCAGGTCGGCCTCGGGGTCGTGGAAGCCAAGCTGTCCGCCGGCGCCGAAATGTCCATAGGAGCGGGCGCCGGTCCCGAGCGGGCGGTCGGGCTGGGTGAGCTGGAATCCGAGGCCGAAGCGGGTGTGCCGGTCGAGCACGACATCGCAGCCATCCGACCAGGGCCGGGTCGCCTCCGCGAGCATCTCCTCGCCGAGGAGCTCGGGCAGGCGGGCGAATGCGGCCGCGACCCCGCGCGCGCTCGCGTGGCAGTTGGTGCTCGGGAGTTCCGCGCCCCGCCACGCCGCCGAGTTGACCGTGCCGATCCCTGAGAGGCCAGGAGGATTGAAGTAGGTTCGGCCCAGCAGGTGGCGGCGAGCGTCACTCATCGCTCGATCGCCGGCGGACGGCGTGCCCGACTCCTGGTCGAACACGAACTCTGCGATCTCGGCCGTCTCGCGGATGCCGAAGCTGACGCCCGCCCGCTCTCCTGCCAGGCGAGCGAAGCGCGCGCCCAGCGGCTCGCCGGTGGCGCGCCTCACGATCTCCCCGCACAGGAACCCGAACGTGTTCACGTGGTAGCCGTGCGCGCTCCCGGGCACCCACCACGGCTCCTGGGACTCGAGCGCACGGATCATCCGATCCCAGTCGTAGATCGCCTCCTCTGGCATGTCGGCGCGGAACGCGGGGTGCCCGGCCTGGTGGGAGAGCACCTGCCGGAGCGTCGCCTCCTGCCACGCGACCGCGTCGAGATCGAGGTCGAGTGTGAGCACCGAGAGGGCCACGAAGGCCTTGCCGATGCTGAAGACGTCGACGACCGTGTCGGCCGTCCACGGCCGGGTTCGTCGCGAGTCCGCCCAGCCGCCGCACAGGTCGACGACCGTGCGGCCGCCGACGCTGATCACGACCGCCGCGCCGATCTCGTCCTCGAGGTTCTCGGCGAACGCTTCGCCGACGGCGGCGAAGTGCCCGTCGCAGGCTCCGCGCACGGACGCGTCCGCGTGCTCGCCGGTCGAGCTCATCGCACCCATTATCCCCGGCACGGGCGAATCGACTCCCCGCGTGGAGTCGATCGAGCCCTCGAACGCGGCTCGCCGGCCGGGCGCACGCTACGCTCGTGACACGAACGTCTGTTCGCCGTCATAGAATGAACGGCAGATGGCAGCGGGCAATCAGATAGTTGTCTCGGGCGCACGCGAGCACAACCTCAAGGACATCTCCATGACGTTGCCCCGCGACGCGCTGGTCGTCATCACGGGCCTGTCCGGATCGGGTAAGTCGAGCCTGGCGTTCGACACGATCTACGCCGAGGGCCAGCGCCGCTACGTCGAGTCGCTGTCGGCGTATGCGCGCCAGTTCCTCGGCCAGATGGACAAGCCGGACGTGGACTCGATCGAGGGGCTCTCGCCGGCGATCTCGATCGACCAGAAGACGACGTCGCGCAACCCGCGCTCGACGGTCGGGACGGTGACCGAGATCTACGACTACCTGAGGCTGCTGTGGTCGCGGGTGGGCAAGCCGCATTGCCCGATCTGCGGCCGGCCGATCGTGGGGCAGTCGGCGGAGCAGATCATCGACCAGGTGATGGAGCTCGCCGAGGGCAGCCGTTTCATGGTGCTCGCGCCGGTCGTCCGCGGTCGCAAGGGCGAGTATGGGAAGCTGCTCGAGGAGCTGAGGACGGACGGCTTCACCCGCGTGAAGATCGACGACCGCGTGCGCATGCTCGAGGAGTCGATCGTCCTCGACAAGCGCTACAAGCACGACATCTCGGTCGTCGTCGACCGCCTGGTCATGCGCCACGACGTGCGCAAGCGGCTGGCCGATTCGATCGAGACGGCGGTCGGCCTCGCCGACGGGCTGATCGAGATCGAGATCGTCGGGTCGGCAAAGGCCGAGGACGAGACCCAGCACACCAAGGGAGCCAAGGGCGCGAGGGCGCCGTCGGGGCAGATCCTCCCGGGCGTCGCGCCCGAGCCGGGCACCGTGTTCACGTTCTCAGAGCGCTTCGCATGTCCCGAGCACGGGCCATCGCTGGTCGAGCTCGAGCCGCGGATCTTCTCGTTCAACTCGCCCCATGGAGCATGCGACCGGTGCACGGGCCTCGGATCGATGATGGAGATAGACCCGGAGCTCGTCGTGCCCGATCCGACGCTCTCGATCGGCGAGGGGGCGCTGGCGCCCTGGGCCAACAGCGTGTCGAACTACTACGAGCAGGTAACCGACGCGATCGCCGAGCTCTACGACATCGATCTCGAGGCTCCGTGGCAGGACCTCTCCGACGAGCAGCGCGATGTGTTCCTGAACGGCACCGGCGGAGAGGCCGTCCAGGTGACTTACCGCAACCGCTACGGGCGGCAGCGCTCCTACGCGACGCGCTTCGAGGGCATCGTCAAGAACCTCGAGCGGCGCTACCGCGAGACCGACTCGGAGTGGACGCGGGAGAAGATCGAGGAATTCATGTCGCTGCGGGCGTGCCCAGCGTGCGGCGGGGCGAGGCTGCGGCCCGAGTCGCGGGCGGTTCTCGTCGGAGGCACGCGAATCGAGGACTTCTGCGCGCTCTCGGCGCGCCGGGCGCTGGAGTGGCTCGAGGAGGTCGAGCTGTCGGAGACCGACCGCCACGTGGCGCGGCTGATCCTGCGCGAGATCTCCGAGCGGCTGCGCTTCCTCGAGAACGTCGGCATCGGGTACCTGTCGATGGAGCGGGCAGCCGCGACGCTGTCAGGGGGGGAGGCCCAGCGGATCCGGCTCGCGACCCAGATCGGCTCATCACTCGTCGGCGTCCTCTACATCCTCGACGAGCCATCGATCGGCCTGCACCAACGCGACAACTCGAAGCTGATCGGGACGCTCGAGCGCCTGCGCGACCTCGGCAACACGGTCATCGTCGTCGAGCACGACGAGCAGACGATGCGCGCGGCCGACCACCTCGTCGACCTCGGGCCCGGCGCCGGCGAGCACGGCGGGCACATCGTGGCGCAGGGGACGGCGGCCGACGTCCAGAAGGTCGCGGCATCGCTGACCGGCCAGTTCCTGTCCGGCGCGCGGACGATCGCGGCGCCCGAGCGCCGGCGGACGCCGAGCGGCTACATCGAGATCCTCGGCGCGAGTCAGCACAACCTGCGTGACATCGACGTTCACATTCCGCTCGGCGTGCTGACCTGCGTGACGGGCGTCTCCGGGTCCGGCAAGTCGACGCTCGTCAACGACGTGCTCTTCAAGGCCGTCGCCAGCCGCCTGCACCGCGCGCGCAAGCGCCCGGGTGCGCACCGGGCGATCAGCGGCCTCGACCAGCTCGACAAGATCATCGCCGTCGACCAGTCGCCGATCGGACGGACCCCGCGCTCGAACCCGGCGACATACACGGGCCTGTTCGATGTCATCCGCGACCTCTTCTCGAAGACCCAGGAGGCGCGCGTGCGCGGCTACAAGCCGGGACGCTTCAGCTTCAACGTCAAGGGCGGGCGATGCGAGGTGTGCAGGGGAGACGGCCAGATCAAGATCGAGATGCACTTCCTGCCCGACGTGTACGTGCCCTGCGAACAGTGCCACGGCAAGCGCTACAACCGCGAGACGCTCGAAGTGCGCTTCAAGGGCCGCAGCATCGCCGACGTCCTCGACATGCCCGTCGAGGAGGCGCTGAAGTTCTTCGAGCACATCCCCAAGGTCCGCCGCCGGCTCGAGACGCTCAACGCGGTCGGGCTCGGCTACGTCCGCCTGGGCCAGCCGGCGACGACGCTGTCCGGAGGCGAGGCGCAGCGCGTCAAGCTCGCGACAGAGCTGTCGAAGATCGCCACGGGCAACACGCTCTACATCCTCGACGAGCCAACGACCGGCCTGCACTTCGCCGACGTCCAGCGGCTCCTGGAGGTCCTGCAGCGGCTCGTCGACGCGGGCAACAGCGTCGTCGTCATCGAGCACAACCTCGACGTCATCAAGTCGGCCGACCGCCTGATCGACATGGGTCCCGAGGGCGGCGAGGAGGGAGGGATGGCGATCGCGATCGGAACTCCCGAGGAGGTCGCGGCCGAGCCGGCGTCCCACACCGGCCGCTTCCTGGCGGAGCTGATCACTCCCGCGGCGTCGCCCGGCGGCGCCAAGGGCGGCCGGCCGCCGCGCCGGCGCCGGGCCAAGGTCGCCGCCTGAGGCCGTGGCAAACCTCGCCCGCGAGTCGCTGCTGTGGAGCCAGAAGTGGCGCTGGTATGAGCGCAGCTCGCTGCCCTGGAACCGGGCACGGATCCACTGGGAGTTCATGCGGCGTCAGGCCTTCGTCCGCTGGCCGGTCCACGGCAACGTGCTCGAGGCCCTGCGCGACGGTCGCCTGGAGCTCGGCGCCGGGGTGCTGCTCGAGCCGGACGTGTGGATCACCGCGCCGGGCAGCGCCCGCGTGCGCATCGGGGCGGGGACGTTCCTGAACCTCGGCGTGATGGTTGCCGCCCAGGAGCTGGTGGAGATCGGCGAGCACTGCATGCTGGCCAACGGCTGCTTCGTGTCGGATGCCAGCCACCGCTTCGACGACCCCGAGCGTCCGATCACGTGGCAGGGCTTCGAGAGCAAGGGCCCGACGCGAATCGGCGACAACTGCTGGCTCGGCACCAACGTCGTCGTGACGAGCGGCGTGACGATCGGCGAGCGCTGCGTCATCGGCGCCAACAGCGTCGTGACAGGCGACATCGAGTCCCACTCGATCGCGGCCGGCGCACCGGCGCGGACGCTGCGACGCGTCGAGTACGTGTAGCGTCCCGTCGATGGACCTGCTCGAGGCGATGCGCTGCGCTCCGACGAGCCGGCGCTTCACGTCCGACCCCGTCCCCGGCGAGCTCATCGTCCGCGCGCTCGAGAGCGCCCGCTTCGCGCCGAGCGGAGGCAACCGGCAGGGCTGGCGGGTGGTCGTCGTGACCGATCCGCAGCGGCGTCTTGCGTTGCGCGAGCTCTACCTGCCGCGCTGGCGCGCCTACATGGAGCAGACCGGTGGCGCCCGCATCCTGGCCTCGCCCGAGGACTTCGATCCGAAACGGACGCGAATGCTGCGCTTCGCCGACGAATACGCCGAGCGCCTCGAGGAGGTGCCCGTCCACCTCGTCGTCGGCGTGCGCATCGAGGACCTCGCGGTGACGGACGCCGATCTCCCGCGCCAGAGCATCGTCGGCGGCGCGTCGGTCTACCCGTTCGTCCAGAACCTCCTGCTGGCACTGCGCGGCGAGGGCCTGGGGGCGGCAATGACGACGTTGCTCGTGCCGGCCGAGGCCGACGTCAAGCAGCTGCTCGAGATCCCCGACGACGTCGCGCTGGCGGCGCACATCGGCGTCGGCTACCGGGCCGAGCCGTGGCCGAAGCAGCTCTCGCGCCGCCCGTTGTCGGAGTTCGCGTTCTCAGAGCGCTACGGCGACCCGCTCTCCTAGCCCTAGCTCAGCGCCCGGCGAGGTGCTCGTGCAGCTCGGCGAGCTCCTCGGGCTTGATCGAGTAGGTGTGCTCCGGCGCCGGGTAGCGTCGCGCGCGGACGTCCTCGGCATAGGCCGTCACGCCGTCGTTCATGTCCTGCTGGAGGTTCGCGTAGCGCTTGACGAAGCGCGCGCCGAGGCCCTCGCGGATGCCGAGGAGGTCGTGGAAGACGAGCACCTGCCCGTCGGTCGCCGGACCGGCGCCGATCCCGATGACGGGTATCTCGAGCAGCGCCATCAGCTCCTCGGTCACGCCGGCCGGGATGGCCTCGAAGACGAGCGCGAAGCAGCCGGCCTCCTGGAGCGCGACGGCCTCGGCGGCGATCCGGGCGGCAGCGGCCGCTGTGCGGCCCTGAGCCTTCCAGCCGCCGAGTGCGGTCGACGTCTGCGGTGTGAGGCCGACGTGCCCCATCACGGGGATGCCGGCGCCGACGATCGCCCGCGCGCGGCGGACGGAGGACTCGCCGCCGCCCTCGAGCTTGACCGCCTCGCAGCCGGCCTCCTTGACCATTCTCATCGCGGTCGTGATGGCCTGCTCGTCGGAGACCTCATACGAGCCGAAGGGCAGGTCGCCGATCAGCAGCGGAGTGCGCAGGCCGCGCCGCACGGCGCGGGCGAGGACGAGCATGTCGTCGAGCCCTACCGGCGTCGTCGCGCTGTAGCCCAGCATGGTCGTCGCGGCCGAGTCGCCGACGAGGACGAGGTCGACCCCGGCGGTCTCGGCTGCGCGCGCGCTCGGGTAGTCGTAGGCGGTGACCATCACGATCGGATCGGCGAGCCGCTTCTTCTCGGCCAGCAGTGGGAGGGTCATCGGCAGGCGACCCGGATCGGTGGGGGTGTGGACGGCGGGATGGCTGGACATGGGTGCTTCCTCTCTGACTCCGGTTGACGCCCGCCCTAGGAGAGCAGGGTCGCCACCTCGTCGTCGATTGTGATGATGCGATTGGTCGCGGCCTCGACGTGGACCACGCGGGGCTCGTAGTGCTCGAGCTCGGCGCGGTCGTACTGGCCGTAGGAGATGACGATGATCGTGTCGCCGCGGTGCACCAGGCGGGCGGCGGCTCCGTTGACGCACATCGCGCCCGAGCCGCGCTCCCCGGCGATGGTGTAGGTCTCGAAGCGCGCGCCGTTGTCGACGTCGACGACGTGCACCTGCTCGTGCTCGAGGATGTCGGCCGCCTCGAGCAGGTCGCGATCGATGGTGATCGAGCCGACGTAGTGCAGATCGCAGTCGCTGACTGTCGCCCGGTGGATCTTCGACTTGAGCATCACGCGCTGCATGTGGTGGTCGCCTTTCTTGGGGATTGGTTTGAGTTGACGGCAGATTCGGCTGGAATGACGGCGTTGTCGATCAGTCGGACGGCGCCGACATATGCAGCGAGAGCCAGCAGGGCGTCGCGGTCGAGCGTGTCGAGCGGCTCGAGCGTCGCGGGATCGACGAGCGCGAGGTACTCGGGCTCGATGCCGGCCCTGCGCAGCTCGGCGCCCGCCGCCTGGAGCAGGGCGTCGCCGGAGCGCTCGCCGGCGCTTGCCAGTTCGGCGGCGGCGCGGAGCGCGGCGGGCAGGGCGAGCGCGCGCGTGCGCTCGGCCGAATCGAGCAGCGCGTTGCGCGACGACAACGCGAGCCCGTCGGGCTCGCGGACCGTCGGCAGCGCCCGGACCTCGACCGGCAGGTTGAGATCCTCGACGAGCCGACGGATGACGAGAACCTGCTGGGCGTCCTTCTGGCCGAAGTAGGCGACGTGTGGCTGGGCCATCGAGAACAGCTTGGCCACGACCGTCGTGACGCCGCGGAAGTGCCCGGCGCCGCGACTGGCGCCCTCGAGGCGCTCGGTCAGGCCGAGGACCTCGACCGACGTGGCGAACCCGGGGGGGTAGACCTCCTCGGTCGACGGCGCGAAGAGGATGTCGGCGCCGGCGTCGCGCGCGAGCTCGCCGTCGCGCTCCTCGCTGCGCGGATAGCGCTCGAGGTCGGCGCGCTCGTTGAACTGGGCAGGGTTGACGAACAGCGACACGACGACCAGATCGCACTCCTGGCCGGCCCGCCGGATCAGCGAGAGGTGACCGTCGTGCAGGGCGCCCATCGTCGGCACGAGCCCGATCCGCTGATCGGCGCGGCGGATAGGCGCCAGCGCGACCCGCAGCTCCTCGACGGTGCGCACGATCCTCATGCGCGCGGAAGCGTTGGTTTTGAGGAGCTCATCGGTTTCGGTCCAGTTCCCTTCGGATACCGGCGCGACTTCAGATGTACGGCGGGCACTGCATTGGGTCCACCCCGAGAGATCTCGGTGACGGCCTGGCACCGATGATAACCGCCGTCAGGCGGTTTGTAAACGCGCTCGGCGTTGTGTGATCAGGCTCACATATGGGTCATCTCTGTATAAGCGCCGAGCGGTACGGTTTACCGCATCCTCGTTGCCATCATCGCTATCGCGATTGCTGTCCTGCTGATCGTCGGGTTCTGGTGGACCCGTGGTGCTGGAGGCGTGCCAGGTGGCACCGACGATCCGGCGCGGCGAGAACTTCGGCGCTTCAACGAGCTAGGCGACCCGATGCCGCCGCCCGGTACGGAAGCTGAGAATCGGGAGCACGAGCTCGAATGAGGGCCTGACAACCGGAGAACCACCGAGATCGCCACTAGCCAGCCCACGGGCGGACGGGATGGAAGGCGCACCGTCCGTGCATTGTCGCTCACCAAGCATCGATGTGCGGGCGGCGCTTGCCGTCGTGGCGCCACCACTGGCCGCTGGTCTCCTCGAACAGGGTCGCGATCCACCGGCGCGAGTCGGCGGGGTCGATGACGTCGTCGATCTCGCCATAGGCCGCCATGTTGATGCCGCGACCTCGCTCATAGGCCGCGGCGACCGTGTCCTGAAAGAGGCGCTCGCGCTCCAGTGGGTCCGCGACGGCGTCGAGCTCTCGTCGCATGCCGAGCCGCACCGCTCCCTCCAGGCCCATGGCGCCGAACTCCGACGTCGGCCATGCGACCGTGAACAGCGGCACCTTGAAGCCCCCGCCGGCCATCGCCTGGGCGCCGAGGCCGTAGCCCTTGCGCAGCACGATCGTGCCGGTCGGGACCGTCAGGTTGGCGCCCGCCAGGAACATGCGCGAGAAGTGGCGCACGGTTGCCGTCGCCTCGGCGTCGGGTCCGACCATGAAGCCAGGCGTGTCGCAGAGGAAGAGGATCGGCAGGTCGAAGGCGTCGCAGAGCTGCATGAAGCGAGCCGCCTTGTCGGCGCCGTCGGCGTCGATCGCGCCGCCCAGATGGGTCGGGTCGTTGGCCACGACGCCGAGCGCTCGCCCGTCGAGACGCGCCAGCGCCGTCACCATGCCCGCGGCGAACCCGTCACGCAGCTCGAGGACCGAGTCCTCGTCGAACAGGCCTTCGATCACCCGACGGACCTCGTAGACGCGCTTGCGCTGCTCGGGTATGAGGCCGCGCAGCGCGTCCTGGTCCGGGACGGCTCCACCCTCGACGCGGCCGCGGAAGTAGGACAGATAGCGCTTGGCCAGCGCCACGGCCTCGCGCTCGTCGGCCGCGCGCAGGTCGACGACGCCGTTGGCGTGCTGGACGTCGATCGGGCCGACCTCGGACGGATGGTGGACGCCGAGCCCGCCGCCCTCGATCATGGCCGGCCCGCCCATGCCGATGCTCGAGTCCTCGGTCGCGATGACGACGTCGCAGCAGCCGAGCAGGGCCGCGTTGCCCGCGAAGCAGTAGCCCGAGGCGATGCCGACCAAGGGCACGAGGCCGCTGAGGGACGCGAACAGGGCGAATGCCCGGCAGTCGAGGCCGGCCACGATCGGCATGTCGACGTCGCCCGGGCGCCCGCCGCCACCCTCGGCGAACAGGACCACCGGCAGGCGCCGGCGCTCGGCGATATCGAAGAGGCGGTCCTTCTTCAGGTGGTTGCGCATGCCCTGGGTGCCGGCCAGGACGGTGTAGTCGTAGGACATGGCCACGCACTGGCGGCCATCCACCTCGCCGAGCCCCCCGACGAGGCCGTCGGCGGGCGTGCGCGCGATCAGCTCCTCGCGCGAGCGGCGGCGCTCCTGGGCGGCGAACAGGAGCGGCCCGTACTCGACGAAGCTGCCCTCGTCGAGGAGGTCGGCGAGGTTCTCGCGGGCGGTCCGGTGATGGCCGCCGTGGCGCCGGGCGACGGCGTCTGCCCGGGCGGCGTCGAGGCCGACTTCGTGGCGCTCGCGCACCGCTCGCAGATCCTCGCGCTCGCCGAGCGCGACCGCCGCTTCGGCGCCGAAGGAATCGGCGCGCGCGTCGCCGTCACCGGTGCCGGGCTCGAGCATGACGAGCAGCTGTCCCTCCTCGACCGCGTCGCCGACCTCGACGGCGTGCTCCGAGACAACGCCACCGACCTCGGCCAGCACCTCGTGCTCCATCTTCATCGCCTCGAGGACGACGAGCGCGCCGCCGGCGCTGACCGGCTGATCGGGCGCGAGAGGGATCGCGACGACGACGCCGGCGAAGGGGGCTCTGACGGCTAGCGCCTCAGACGATGCCATCGCCAGATCATCGCCTAACCGCAGCCGCTCGGTCGGTCCGGGCTTCAAGTCGGCGCCCCAGACGCTCGTGGTGCCAGCCGCGGGTGAGGAATTAGCATGCAGACGATGGCGCCCGAGGACACAGCCAGCTCGCCCGCCGCCCGGCGAGAGCTCCTGAAGGAGCTGCTCGTCCAGGCGCGCGGCTGTGTGCGCTGCCCGGAGCTCGCGGCCACGCGAAAGACGGTCGTCTTCGGCGCCGGCAACGCAGACGCCGAGCTGATGTTCGTCGGCGAGGCGCCCGGCGCGAGCGAGGACGAGCAGGGCGTGCCGTTCGTCGGCCGGGCCGGCAAGCTGCTCGACGGGCTGCTCGAGGGGATCGGGCTCGCACGTTCGGATGTGTTTGTGGCAAATGTACTTAAGTGCAGGCCCCCGGGCAACCGCGATCCGCTGCCGATCGAGATCGCGAACTGCCAGGACTACCTGCTCAGGCAGGTCGAGCTGATCGAGCCGGCGGTCATCTGCACGCTCGGCAACTTCTCGACCAAGCTGCTGCGCGGCGATCCGACGGGCATCAGCCGCCTCCACGGACAACCGGAGGTCATCCAGCTGGGTGCCCGCGCCGTGCGCCTGTACCCGATCTATCACCCGGCGGCGGCCCTGTACACGCCGCGGATGCTCGAGACGCTGCAGGAGGACTTCGCTCGGCTGCCGCAGCTGCTCGCGCTCGGCCCGCCCGAGCAGCCACAGCGCGAGCCGGCCCCGGCGGCGGTATCCGTCGCTCCCGAGCCCGACGCCGATGAGCCCGAGCCCTCGGGCGCGGCGGACGCGGCGGAGGCCGACCAGCTGGGCCTCTTCTGAGCAGGTGTCCAGCCTGTCACTGGACGCTCCGGCGAGCAAGATATCCCTGCAAAGCAGGGGTTTCTGGGGACTTGTCGAAAAATTTGAGCCAGGGCCTAAAGTCGGCCGCGCAAGCTGCCGATGCAAACCCTGTCTCCATCCCTCCAGGAGTAACGACCGGCCCGCGTCCCATTCTCCCGCGGGTCGGTCTATTTAACGGCCGGTCCCAGGGGCCGGACCCAACGGCCGGACCCGAGCAGCCCGGCGCGGAACACGCGCTCCACCCCGGATAGAGCGTGGGCAGGCTTTAGAGTCTCGGGGTGGCCGTGCGCAGCGTGGAAACCACCGGCTCAGCCGAGACGGAATCGCTCGGAGCTGAGCTCGCGTCCGCGCTCAGGGACGGCGACGTGGTGCTCGTGGCCGGCGAGTTGGGCGCGGGCAAGACCACTCTCGTCCGCGGCGCTGCCCGCGCGCTCGGCGTCAGCGACCCGGTGACGAGCCCGACGTTCAGCATCGGACACCGCTACAGCGGCTCTGCGGTGACCGTGTCGCACCTCGATCTCTACCGGCTTGGCGGGCTCGACGAGGAGGATCCCGCCCTGCTGGCCGATTACCTCGGGCCCGGGCGGATCGCGTTCGTCGAGTGGCCGAAGGATGGCGCCGGCGAGCTGGCCGGCGCGCGCGTGCGCGTGAAGCTCAGCCACCAGGGAGGCGATCGCCGTCGGGTCGAGGTCGAAGAAGGCGATGATCGCGGCGAGTCGGCCCCAGCATGATCGTGCTCGGACTCGACACCGCCACGTCGGCCACGGCCGTCGCCCTGCGCGTCGGCGACGGCAGCTGCACGGAAGCGCGTGACGACCCGCCTGCCGGTGCGCACCCAGGCCACGCGACCAGGCTGCTCGTCATGGCCAGTGAGCTGCTCGCCGCGAGTGGCGTCGCCTGGAGCGACGTCGAGCGGATCGCCGTCGGCGTCGGACCCGGCACGTTCACCGGCCTGCGCGTCGGCGTCGCGACCGCCCGCGGGCTCGCCCAGTCGCTTTCGGCCGGCCTCGTCGGCGTGTCGAGTCTCCAGGCCCTGGCCCTGCCCGCGCTGGCCGGTGGCCCCGATCTCGCGCCGCCGGAGGGCGTTCTGGCGGTCATCGACGCTCGCCGCGGAGAGGCCTTCGCAGCCGCGTACGCACCTCCCGCCGAGGAGCCCGCCGAGCTGACCCCGCCCCGGCCCTATCCGCCCGAGCATCTCGCCGGCCTGATCGGCGGGATCCATGGCGCTCACGCGGCGAATGAGCACGGCGGAGCCGCGACGACCGGGCAATGGCTGGCTGTGGGCGACGGCGCGGTCCGCTTCCGAGCCCAGCTGGAGGGCGAGTTCGAGGTGCCTGCCGACGGCGCCCCGCTTCACCTGCTGAGGGCCACGTCGATCTGCGAGCTGGGATCTCGAGCCGATCCCGGCGCTGGACCGGACGAGATCCTCCCGGATTACCGGCGCCGGCCGGATGCCGAGCTAGCCTTGGAGACCGCCGCAGCGGGGAGGAGATCCGATCCATGACCACCGAGCCATCCGCCTCCCAGGACTTCCTTCAGCAGACCCCGCCTGTGCAGATCCGGCGCCTCAGCTATCCCGACCTGCCGGACGTGACTGCGATCGAGCGCCGGGTGTTCCCGACGCCGTGGTCGCTGGCGATGTTCGTTCTCGAGCTGTCCAAGCCGACCGGCGTTTGTCTGGCGGCGCTCATCGACGAGCGGCTCGTCGGCTACCTGATCTGCTCGCGCTACGACACCGTCTGGCATGTCATGAACGTGGCCGTCGACATCGAGCACCAGCGCAAGGGCCTGGCCTCGGCGCTCCTGTCCGAGCTCTATCGGGAGGTCGACGACAGCCGGGCGCGCTTCACGCTCGAGGTTCGCCCGTCGAACAAGGTCGCGATCCACCTCTACGAGCGCGAGGGCTTCAGGGCGGCGGGCATGCGCCGGCGCTATTACCAGGACAACGGCGAGGACGCCCTAGTGATGTGGCGCACGCCGGCGACGCTCGAGGGGTCGCTCGACGACGTGCCCAATCCGGCACCCCTATGACGGTTCTCGCGCTCGAGACCAGCTGCGACGACACCTGCGCGGCCGTCGTGGAGGCGAGCGGCGAGATCCGCTCGAACGTCATCTCCTCCCAGGCGGCGCACGAGCGCTTCGGCGGCGTCGTGCCCGAGATCGCCTCGCGTCATCACCTTGAGCTCGTCAACGTCATCATCGAGGAGGCGCTGAGCCGGGCAGATGCGAGCCTGGATGACATCGAGCTGGTGGCGGCCACCCAGGGACCGGGACTGGTGGGCGCGCTCCTCGTCGGCCTCTCGACGGCCAAGGCCCTGGCGGCGGCGCGGGAGCTTCCGTTCGCCGCGGTCGACCACCTGCAGGGGCACGTGGCGGCCAACTTCCTCATCGGCGACGGCGGCGGGACGCCGTTCGAGCCGCCGTTTCTCTGCCTGATCGCGAGCGGCGGGCACACGCTCCTCGCGCGGGTGATGGCCCACGACGGCTTCGAGGTCATCGGTCGGGCCCTCGACGACGCCGCGGGCGAGGCCTTCGACAAGGGCGCCCGCATGCTCGGTCTCGGCTACCCGGGCGGAGCGGCGCTTGAGCGCCTCGCCCGCGGTGGCGATCCCGAGGCGTTCTCGTTCCCCGGCTCGGCGGCCGAGCGGGCCCGCGGCGGGCGCGGTCCGCGGCGAAAGGCCTATGCCGAGAGCCTGGACTTCTCCTTCGCCGGCCTGAAGACGGCGCTGCTCTACACGCTGCGCGAGCTCACCGATGTCGAGTGCGAAACGCGGGCAGCCGACCTCGCTGCGTCGTATCAGGCGGCCATCGTCGACAGCCTCGTGCTGCGCAGCGAACGCGCGCTCGAGCGGACCGGCCTCGGGCGACTGGCGGTCGGCGGCGGGGTGGCAGCCAACGGCGAGCTTCGACGACGCCTCGGCGAGCTCGACGCGAGCGTGCACATCCCGCCCCCCGCCCTCTGCACCGACAACGCCGCGATGATCGCGAGCGCCGCGCGCCACGGCCGCCACCTGAGCTATCCCGAGTACCTCGGCCTCGACGCCTACGCCACCGGCGAACACGCGCGATGAGCGTGATAACGGTCTTCTCGAAGCCCGACTGCCATCTCTGCGACGAGGCGCTGGTGGAGCTGCGCCGGCTCCAGGGCGAGTACGGGTTCGAGCTCCAGGAGCGCGACATCACCGCCGACGACGCTCTGCTGCGGGCGTATTTCGAGCGTATTCCGGTCATCGCCCTCGACGGCGAGGAGCTCTGCGATCACTTCGTGCAGGAGGCGCTCGTGCGCGAGCGTCTAGAGTCACGACGATGACCTACAGCGAGCCGACGACCGGCGCCGTCGAGGCGGACCACGACGGCGGGGGCGCCTCCAGCGAGCGCCTGTCGCTGGGTGTCGCCGCGCGCCTGTCGCGCTACCTGCAGGTGCTGACCCAGGCGAAGAAGATGGGCAAGGAGACGATCTCCTCGCAGGAGCTCTCGGACTACACGCACGTCAACTCGACCCAGATCCGCCGTGACCTCTCGGGCTTCGGCAAGTTCGGCAAGCGCGGCGTCGGCTACAACGTCGAGGCCCTCGTGTCCCAGATTCGCAAGATCCTGCGGACCGCCGGCCAGCACAACATCGCGCTGATCGGCGCCGGGCATCTCGGCAAGGCGATCGCGTCCTCGGAAATCTTCGCCGACCACGGCTTCCGCGTCGTGGCCATCTTCGACAGCGACGACGCCAAGGTCGGCAGCCAGGTGGGCAACCAGGCCGTCCGCCACATCGACCAGCTCGGCCAGGTCGTCGAGGACGAGGACATCGTCGTGGGCGTCCTGGCGGTGCCAAACAGCGCCGCCCAGGGCCTCGCCGACGAGCTCGTCGAGGCCGGCGTCAAGATCATCTTCAACTACTCGGAGTCCCTGCTCGACGTCCCGCCGGAGGTGACCGTCCACACCTCCAGCCCGGCGGTCGACCTCCTCTACGCGCTGTACTTCTATCTGACCTGACGATTCCGGACCGCCGCGTCGACCCGACCCTGACAACGGCACGCCTCCGAACTCCAGACCAGCCCGCGATGACCAGCCTGGACCTAGATCACGTCGCAGCGACGTTCGCCGAGGCCCCCGACCTGACGGTCGGCGTGGAGGAGGAGTTCGCGATCCTCGATCCGGCGAGCCTCGAACTGAGGCCTCGCTTCGAGGAGCTGCGCGATCTGGCGGGCGCAGACGACATCCTGCGCGAGGGCATCGCGGGCGAGCTCATCTCCTCGGAGATCGAGATAATCTCGGGGACGGGCGCCGACCTCCAGGACGCGCTCAGGCGCCAGCGGGAGCGGCGGACGCGGCTGTTCTCGCTCGCCTCCCGGCACGACGCCGCGCTGGGGGCGACCGGCACCCACCCGTGGGCGGACTATCGCGAGCAGCCGATCATCGACACCGAGCACTACCGACGCGTCGAGGACGGCCTCAAGTACGTGGCGTGGCGCAACAACACGTTCAGCGTCCACGTCCATCTCGGCGTGCGCGGCATCGACCGCGCCGTCCAGGTGTGCGACAGGCTGCGGCCGGTCCTGCCACTGCTGCTGGCCATCTCGGCCAACTCGCCCTATCTCGACGGGCGCGACAGCGGGCTTCACTCGGCGCGAACCCAGAGCTTCACGAAGAGCTTTCCGCGCTGCGGCGTGCCGGACGCCTTCGGCGGCTGGGCGGCATACCGCGAGTACATCGAGTTCCTCGTGCGGACGCGCTCGATCGTCGAGTTCACGCAGGTCTGGTGGTCGGTCAGGCCGCACTTCAGCTTCGGCACCGTCGAGTTGCGGATCTGCGACGTCCAGTCGACGGCTGCGGAGTCCGACGCGCTCGCCGGCCTGATGGTCGCGTGCATCGCTCAGGCCGCGCGCGACGTCGACGAGCAGGTGCCGTGCGTTGACCTGCCGCCGCGGCTGATCGAGGAGAACATGTGGCGCGCCATCCGCTTCGGGCTCGACGGCAGGCTGATCGACCTCGACTGTGGCGAGGAGTACCCGGCGCGGGCGGCCATCGAGCGGCTTGGCGCGTGGACGGCGCCGGTCCGGGCGGAGCTCGGCATCGACCTGAGCTTTCCAGAGCGCAACGGCGCCCAGCGCCAGCGCCGGATGATCGAGTCCGGTGCCAGCCGCGAGGAGGTATACGCGGCCTCGGTGCAGGAGACGAGGCAGACCTACACAGGAGGAGTGACGGTATGAGCACAGGTGCCGGTGGAGAGCCGCAGCAGGCGCGGGCTCAGGCGGCAGGGCCCGGCGAGCCGACCGAGGAGGAGCTGCGGGCCGCATATGAGGCCGAACTGAGCCGTATCACGGCGGTCGACATGATGGCCCAGGCGGCGGTGTCGCTGCTGAACGTCGGCGCGCGGAAGCTGTCTGGCCAGGCGGACGGCGCCGGGCAGTCGGCCGGCGCCGGCGCCGATCTCGAGCAGGCCCGAGACGCGATCGACGGCGCGCGCGCCCTGCTCGAGATCCTCGAGCGCCGGATTCCGCAGGAGCTCGGGCCGCTGCGCGACGCGCTGTCGCGTCTGCAGATGGCCTACGCCCGCGACGCACAGGCGGCCGGCGGCGCGGCGCCCGCGGGCGCGCCCCAGCCGGAGTCGGGGGCGTCTGCGCCGGCAGCGCCCGGGGAGGCACCGGCGGGGGACCGCGACACCTCGGAGGGCGAGCAGGGCGGAGGGCCGGGGCCGGCCGAGGCGAGCGGGAGGCTGTGGGTGCCGGGAAGGTAGCGCTCTGCGTGCCCGCCTTCCGGACACCGGCACGATAGACTCCGCCCGCGTTTGCACCGGATAGACGCTCTGCTGAGCGATCCGGCCGTCAAATGTGCGCGCGAACATCCTCGCGCGGCACGCAAATCAGACCGCGGAGGATTTCTGTTGAGTAGCTTTCTGACGAACCATGGGGTCGTCGTCGCCCTCGTATGCGCCGCCTGTGCGGTGGCCTACGGACTGCTGACCGCTCGCTCCCTGCTCGCGCTCTCGCCGGGCACCGACCGCATGCAGTCGATCTCGCTGGCCGTTCAGCAGGGCGCCCGGGCCTACCTCAACCGTCAGTACACGACGATCGCCGTGGTCGGCGTGGTGCTGTTCGTCGCGTTGATCTTCGTCCAGGACATCGCTGTCGCCGGCGGCTTCGCGATCGGTGGCCTCTTGTCGGGCGCGACCGGTTACATAGGCATGAACGTCTCGGTGCGCGCCAACGCGCGCGTCGCCGAGGCAGCGCGGGGTGGCGTCACCCCGGCGCTCCAGGTCGCGTTCCGCGGTGGCGCCATCACCGGCCTGCTGGTCGTGGGCCTTGCGCTGTTCGGCGTTGCCGGCTACTACGGCGCGCTCACCTCGATCTTCAACGACAGCCCCAAGACGGCGGTTGACGCGCTGATCGGGCTCGGCTTCGGAGGCTCGCTGATCTCGGTCTTCGCCCGTCTGGGCGGCGGCATCTTCACGAAGGCGGCCGACGTAGGCGCCGACCTCGTGGGCAAGGTCGAGGCCGGCATCCCCGAGGACGATCCGCGCAACCCGGCGACGATCGCCGACAACGTGGGCGACAACGTGGGTGACTGCGCCGGCATGGCGGCGGACCTGTTCGAGACCTACGCTGTCACGGCGGTCGCGGTGATCCTGCTCGGCGTGCTCTCCTTCCACGAGGCCACCCGTGTCGCGCTGTACCCGCTGGTCATCGGCGGCGCGGCGATCATCGCTTCGATCATCGGCACCTACGCGGTCCGCTCGCGGTCTGGCAACGTGGAGCGCGCCCTGCTGCAGGGGATCGTCGTATCTGGCGTCATCGCCGCCGGGGCATTCGCGCCGATCACCTATTGGCTGATGCGCGGACTGAGCTTCAGCGCGGTCGGCAGCTCGGTGAACACGCCGGCCTGGTGGAAGTTCTACCTGTGCTCGCTCATCGGCATCGCGGTCACGGCGCTGCTTTTCGGAATCACGGAATATTACACCTCGACCCGCTTCTCCCCGGTCAAGAAGACGGCCAAGGCCTCGATCACCGGCCACGCGACCAACATCATCCAGGGCTTCTCCTCGGGGCTCCAGGCGACGGCGCTCCCCGCGGTCGTGATCGTGCTCGGCATGCTCGGCGCGTGGAAGCTCGCCGGCGGCGGCGTGACGGGCATCTACGGCATCGGCGTGGCCGCCGTGGGCCTGCTGTCACTGACCGGCCTGATCGTCGCTCTCGACGCGTTCGGCCCGATCACCGACAACGCCGGAGGCATCGCCGAGATGGCTGACCTGCCGGAGGAGGTGCGCAAGGTCACCGATCGACTCGACGCGGTCGGAAACACGACCAAGGCGGTCACGAAGGGTTACGCGATCGGCTCGGCGGTGCTCGCCGCGATCGTGTTGTTCGCGGGTTTCCAGAAAGAACTCGAGGCCAAGGTCGGCCACGCGATCTCCTTCGGCATCAACGAACCGCCCGTCCTCATCGGGCTGCTGCTCGGCGGCTTGATGGTGTGCCTGTTTGCATCGCTCTCGATCGAGGCCGTCGGCCGTGCCGGCGGAGCGGTCGTCGAGGAGGTTCGACGCCAGTTCCGCGAGCACCCCGGGATCATGGATTACAGCGAAGAGCCCGACTACGCTGCCTGCGTTGACATCGTCACGAAGACGGCGCAGCGCGAGATGATCCTGCCGTCGATGCTGCCGATCGGAATGACGCTGATCGTCGGCCTGATCGATCAGCAGGCGCTCGGCGGCCTCCTGATCGGCGTGATCGTCGTCGGCTTCTTCTTCGCCGTCATGATGACCGCCGGCGGTGGTGCCTGGGACAACGCGAAGAAGCTCATCGAGGACGGCGCCTTCGGCGGCAAGGGCTCAGACGCCCACGCGGCGTCGGTGACCGGCGACACCGTCGGCGACCCGTTCAAGGACACGGCGGGCCCGGCGATCAACCCGATGATCAAGGTTGCGAACATCGTCGCCATCCTGATCATCCCGCTGATCACCTGATTGGTAGGCCATGCCGCATGCGGCATGGCTTGGCGGGGCCGCATGCGGCCCCGCCCGGACGGCGCATGCGCCGTCCGCCTCGGGCCGCACACGTGCGGCCCGGCCCCGCTCTGCCAGCCCGGGAATAAGCTCAGATGAGATGAACGGCCGACAGGCGCACCGCACGGGCACGTTCGTGCTCTCGCTGGCGATGGTTGCGATCGGCGTTGCCCTGGTCGTCCAGGCCATCGCCGGCCACGGCAGCCTGATCTCGGCACGCCTGCTGCTCGGCATCCTGTTCGTCGCGGCGGGGACCGGGCGTGCATACGTCGAGGTCCGCCGGAGCCGCGGCGCATGAACGACGGCGAGGGCGCCCGCGCATCATCGGAGCTGGCGGCGCGCTCGCGCGTCATCGTCAGACGGAGTATCGGCTCGCCGATCCTCTTCACCATCATCTACTCGTCGCTGGCGAGCGCGATCTACTTCTCGCTCGGCGTCATCGCCGGCCACGCCCTGGGACTCACGCCGCTGGTGTTCCTGATCGCGGCGCTGATGTTCACGCTGACCGCGATGACCTACGTCGAGGGCGCGTCGCTGCACCAGGACAGGGGCGGCTCGACGGTGTTCGCCCGCTACGCGTTCAACGAGCTCGTGAGCTTCATCGCGGGATGGGCCATTCTGCTCGACTACATCATCCTCGTCGCCGTCACGGCGTTCTCGGCGACCCAGTACCTGCGGACCTTCTGGAGCCCGCTCGGGCATCGTGGCGAGGCCCTCGGCCTGGCGCTCGCGTTCATCGGGCTCGTCGTCCTGAGCAACATCCGCGGCTTCGGCGGGCGTCGCGCGCGCAGGGTGGGCATGCTCGTCGCCGGCGATCTGGCGCTGCAGGGCTTCATCGTCGTGCTCGGCCTCGTGCTGTTCTTCAACCCAGGCACGCTGGTCAATCCGATCCACCTCGGAAGCGCGCCGAAGTGGTCGGACCTGGTCTTCGCCCTGACGATCGCGGTCATATCGTTCACGAGCCTGGAGTCCGCATCCGGCCTCGCCGGCGAGGTCAGGATCAGCCGCCGCGGCCTCAAGCAGATGGTCGCCAGCGGCACGGCCACGGTCGTCGTGCTCTACGTCGGCATCGCCCTGGTGGCCGTCACCGCGCTGCCCGTCCGCGGCGGGCACACCGAACTGGCGACCCGGTACCTGAACGCGCCGATGATCGGCGTCGTCCGCCACGTCCACCCCCACTGGCTCGGCAAGTCGCTGACCTACCTGGTCGCCGGCCTCGCGACCGTGACGCTCGTCGCCGCGGCGAACTCGGCGATGCTCGGCCTCTCGCGCCTGGCCTACTCGCTGTCGACCAACCGCCAGATCCCGAGCGGACTCGGCCGGCTGCACCCCGTCCGCTCGACGCCCTACGTCCTGATCATCCTCGCCGGGGTCCTCGCCGCCGGGCTGGTCGTCCCCGAGGACCTCGACTTCCTCGTCGGCATCTACGCGTTCGGCGCGACGATCGCGTTCACGATCGCCCACCTGTCGATCTGCCGTCTGCGCTACTCCGAGGCCGATCGCGACCGTCCTTACAGGGTGCCGCTGTCGATCCGCGTCCGCGGCGGGGATCTCCCCCTGCCGGCGGTCTTCGGCGCGGTCGTGTCGGCCGCCGGGTGGGTGGCCGTTCTCATCGTCCACCAGCCTGCCCGCTACGTCGGTCTCGGCTGGATGGTGCTCGGCATCGCCCTGTACGTCGTCTATCGCCGGGCCGACGAAACGTCGCTGCTGCGCCGCGTGACCGTCTCGCCGCACATCCTCCGGGCCGAGCCGGCGCCCGAGCGCGACTACGGCTCGGTGCTCGTGCCGCTGTTCGGCACCGAGCTCGACGACGACATCGTCCAGACGGCCGCCCTGCTCGTGTCGGGTGAGCAGACCGACGAGGCTGCGATCGACACGGCGACGATCGAGGCGCTGTGGATCTTCGTCATCCCGATGTCGCTGCCGCTCGACGCCAGCCTGCCGGACGCGCAGATCAAACACGCCCGCCAGGTCCTCGCGCGCGCCAAGGCGGTGGGGGAGGAGTACACCGGCGTCGAGGTCGCCACGGCCACGGTGCGCACCCGACGTGCCGGCTATGCGATCGTCGACGAGGCTCGCCGCCGCGGTGTCGAGGCGATCGTCCTCGGTGCCGAGGAACCGTCGCTGATCCGCGGGGGCGCGCGCCTGGGCGGTCGCGGGGGGCCGCTCGAGGGCTTCGTCGGAGACGTCACGAAGTACGTCGTGCGCAAGGCCGCGTGTCGCGTGATCGTGACGGCGCCGGCCGCCCGCGATTCGCCGGTCGAGCAGGCGCGACGGGCGAATCGCGACAGTGCCCCCATGGTCTAACCTGCCGGCTATGCCAATCTCGGGAGCTCAATGTTCGTCCTGATCGTCGGCGCCGGACGAGTCGGCGCCGCGGTCGCCAAGTCCGCCCTCGCCGAAGGCCACGAGGTGTCCGTCCTTGATGCCGACCCGCTGTCCCACGAGCGCCTCGACGCCGGCCAGAGCAAGAGCTGGGAGGACGCCGACGGCCAGTTCACGGTCGGCACGGCGCTGGAGACCGACGCGTTGATCCAGGCCGGCATCGAACGCGCCGACGTCTTCATCGCCTCGACCGCCGGCGACAACACCAACCTCGTCATCGCCCAGATCGCGCAGAAGCGCTTCGGCGTCGAGAAGACCATCGTCCGCGTCATGGACCCGGCCAGGGCCGATTGGTACGCCAAACAGGGCCTGCAGACGATCTCGCCGACCAAGCACGCGATCGAAGGCTTCGCGCTGGCGCTGCGGCCGGACGGGGCGTAGGCATGTACGCGATCATCGCCGGCGCCGGCAAGGTCGGGCGCAACCTCGCCAGTGAGCTGATCGGCAAGGGTCACGAGGTGACTCTGATCGAGTCCTACCGACCCCGCTACCTGGCGATGGAGGAGGACTTCGAGCACGCCGTCCAATACGGCGACGCGACCGAGCTGTGGGTGCTCGAGCGCGCCGGCATCCAGCGCGCCGATCTGGTCATCGCGGTGACCGGCGACGACGAGGACAACATCCTCGTCTGCCAGGTCGCCAAGGAGAAGTACCTCTGCGATCGGATCATCGCCCGCGTCAACAACCCGCGCAACCACGACCACTTCCGCCTGCTCGGCATCCAGCCGGCCGTGTCGGCCACCGACCTGATCCTGCGACTGATCGAGCACGAGGTTCCCCGCTACGGCCTCGTCCACCTGCTGGCGCTCGAAGAGGAGCGGCTCGAGATCATCGAGCTCGAGGTCACGCCTGACGCGCCGACGGTCGGCGAGAGGGTGTCCGACATCGCGCTGCCCGAGGGGAGCCTGATCATCTCGGTCCTGCGTGGCGGCACCGGCTTCGTGCCCAAACCCGACACGGTCATCGAAGCCGGCGACGAGGTCCTGCTCGTCCTCGACTCGGGCCTGGAGGAGGCGATCACGGCCTTCTTCGCTCCCCACGGGCATCCCGCGGGCATCTAGCGAGGAGATCGGCCGCCCGGGCTCCTCGGCCTGCCGGGGCCGGCGGCGTTGACTATCCTTCGAGGTTCGATCCGGGATGGTGTAATTGGCAACACGCGTGCCTCTGGAGCACGAATTTGGGGTTCGAGTCCCTGTCCCGGAGCTACTCCTCCAGCCCCACCGACTGGAGGGCCTCGCGCCAAGAGAAGTAGACCTGAAAGCGCATCGCCTTGCCGTCGCGGAACTCGGTGGCTACGCCGATGGGCTCCCTCAACGTGTGACCGCTGTTCTTGATGCGCCCGCTCTGGTAGAGCAGCACCACGACCTGGTCCTGATCGACGTCGACGACTCGGTCTATCTCCACGCGAAAGTCGTCGAGCTGCTCGCCGAACAGAGCGATCGCCCGCGTCACGCCGTCGTGGCCGTGGAACACGGGCTCCTCGGGCCAGTCCGGGGGCGTGATCCATTCCACGGCCGGATCGCAGTACGCGAGGAACCCGTCGACCCCGTCACGGTTGAGCGCAGCGATGGCGTTGGAGGAGGTCTCTACGTTCTCCTGCGACATCGCCTACTCCGCGAGCCCCACCGCTTTGAGGGCCTCTTGGCGATCCTCATACGCCCTCAACCACACGATCTTGCGGTCACGCAGACGGTAGTGCCAGACCACCTCACCCTCGATCCCGGCACCGCTGGCTCTGCCGATCGCGTGATGCCTTGCGACCAGCAGCACCGAGCCGTCCTCGGCTTGCGTGATCGCCTCGATATCGAACCGGGCGTCTCGCTCGAACGTGGCGAGCCAGTCCCCGAACCACGCGGCGACGGCGTCAACTCCCTTGAAAGTCCCGGCGCGAATGCCGGTCGGGACCACCATTTCCACGTCCACGTCGTAATGAGACATGACGCGGCGGAAGTCGCGCTCGTTCGTGGCCGCGTACTGATCGAGGACAACCTCCACGTTGGCCGATGGTTGATTAGAACGCCGATCGGCCATGGTGTCCGTGAATCATGGCGCACCACGGGTCACTTGCAGACACACGGGGGTAGATGAACGCTCCGTCTCGAATGCGCCGACGCTCTGGGCTCCAGGCGACCGGCCTTCCCGATCCTTGCATCGCTCCCTGACACTCCGGGAAGACCAGATCGCACCTCAGAGGTTAGGACGCCGGCGCGGTGGATGCGGCACAGCCGCGACGCTCGATCGTCAGGCTGCGGCCTGGGAGGCCCAGTCGCGGTAGAGGCGGTAGTAGCGACCCTCGGCGGCGATCAACTCGTCGTGCGTGCCCTGCTCGGCGATCCGGCCCCCCTCGAGCACGACGATCCGGCCGGCTTGGCGGATCGTCGACAGGCGGTGGGCGATGACGATCGAGGTGCGCCCGGCGAGCAGGCGGCGAAGGCCCTGCTCGATGCGGGCCTCGGTGTGCAGGTCGACGTTCGAGGTTGCCTCGTCAAGCACGAGGATGCGCGGGTCGGCGATCAGCGCCCGGGCGAAGGCGATCAGCTGACGTTGGCCGGCCGACAGCTGTGAGCCTCGCTCGCCGACGTCGGTGTCGTAACCGCGTTCGAGTTCGGCGATGAACTCCTCGGCGCCGACGGCCGCCGCGGCGGCGCGGACCTCGGCGTCCTCGGCGTCGGGGCGCCCGAAGGCGATGTTGTCGCGGATGGTGCCCGAGAACAGGAACGCCTCCTGGGGCACGATGCCCATCTGGGAGCGCAGCGAGGAGCTCGACAGCTCGCGCAGGTCGTGGCCGTCGACGAGGACGGCGCCGGCGCTCGGGTCGTAGAAGCGGGCGACGAGCTTGGCCATCGTCGACTTGCCGGCCCCGGTCGCGCCGACGAGGGCGACGGTCTGGCCGGCCGGGATGTGGAGGCTGATGTCATCGAGCGCCAGAACTGTCTCCTCGTCCGCGCCCGCACCGTTCTCGACAGCCCTCGGACGTCGCCGCCGGTAGGAGAAGGAGACGTTCTCGAACTCCACCTCGCCGCGGATCCGGCCGAGCGTGAGCGCTGCGGCGCGATCCTCGAGATCCGGACGCTCGTCGAGCAGCTGGAAGATCTTCTCGAGGGCGGCCATGCCCGACTGATAGGTCGCATACAGCTGGGACAGCTGCTGGATCGGTTCGAACAGGTTCGAGAGGGCGGCCACGAAGGCCACGACGGTGCCGACCGTGATGTGGCCGTTGATGGCCTGCAGGCCGCCGTAGAGGACGATCACGGCGACGGCCACGCCCGAGAGCATTTCGACGGTCGGGAAGTAGGCGGCGTTGAGCCGCACTGTCGTCATGTTGGCGTCGCGGTTGTCGTCGTTGAGGACCGTGAAGCTCGCCTTGTGGTGGGCCTCCTGGGCGAAGCTGCGAACGACCCGGATGCCCGACAGCGTCTCCTGCAGGTAGGCGGTGATCGCGCCGATCGTCTCCCTTGTGCGACGGAAGGCACCGGCCGAGACGATCCGGAACCACAGCGAGCCGGCGAGCAGCAGCGGCAGGACGCAGAACGTGATGAGGGCGAGTTTGACGTCGAGGTAGAGGAGGATGCCGATCGTCCCGAGCAGCGTCAGGCCGGCCTGGAAGAGGGTGACGACCGAGTCGGTGACGAGGCTGTCGAGCGCCTCGACGTCGTTGGTCATGCGCGAGATCAGGACGCCGGCCGGGCGGCTCTCGTAGAAGCCGACGGGCAGCGTCTGGAGGTGCTTGAAGATGCGGATGCGCAGGTCGGCGAGCGCGCGCTGGCCGACCCACCCGACCAGATAGGTCTGGGCGTAGGTCATGCCCCAGACGATCAGCGCCGACGCGAGGAAGGCGACGACGACGAGCACGAGCGTGCCCTGGTCGTGGCGCAGGATGCCCTGGTCGATGGCCGCCCGCGCGAGCAGCGGCGGTGCCAGCGACGCGGCGGTGCCGAGGATGAGCGCGCCGACCATCAGAAATGCGCGCGTCCGGTAAGGCCGCAGCAGCTGCAGCAGGCCGCGCAGGTTGCGCCCGCGCGTGCCGCGGCTCGCGCGCTCGCCGCTCCACTGGGCTCCGGGGCCCCGGCCAACCATCGGGCTCACAGCCCGCTGACCTCGCGCTCGAACGGCGCCCGCGTCAGGAACACCTGGTCGGGCAGGCCCTTTTCGACGATCTCGCGATAGAGCTCGGACGCCTCGAGGAGCTCGTCGTGATTGCCGTGGGCGACAATGCGTCCGTGATCGAGCACGACGATCTCGTCGGCCATCGAGATCGTCGAGAGCCGGTGCGCGATGACAAAGGTCGTCCTTCCGGTCATCGCCTCGTCGAGGGCGAGCTTGATGCTCTGCTCGGTCGAAGCGTCGACCGAGGAGGTGGCGTCGTCGAGGATCAGGACGCGGGGATCGGCGACGAGCGCGCGCGCGATGGCTATGCGCTGGCGCTGCCCGCCGGAGAGCGAGAGCCCTCGCTCTCCCACCCTGGTCTCGAAGCCCTGTGGCAGGCGCATGACGAAGTCGTAGGCCTGCGCACGCCGGGCGGCCTGCTCGATGTCGGCCGTCGAGGCCGATGGTCGCCCGTAGGAGATGTTCTCGGCGACGGTCGCCGAGAACAGGAAGGGATCGTCGCTGACGATTGCGACGGCCTGGCGCAGGGAACTGAGGGTGACCGTGCGTACGTCGACGCCGTCGAGCAGCACCTGGCCGGCGCTCGTCTCATACAGCCGCGAGATCAGCGACACGAGGCTCGTCTTGCCCGAGCCGGTCGCGCCGACGAGCGCGACCGTGCTCCCGGCGGCGACATCGAGGTCGATGTCCTTGAGCACAGCGCGCACAGTTCCGGGCTTGACGCCCTCCTCGACCGAGCTCATCGACGTGCCCGCCTCGCGGCGCCCGGCGTAGACCGCGCCGAAGTCGTCGACTCCGTCGTAGCGCAGCGTCACGCCGCGCAGCTCGACGTGGCCGTTGCCGTTCGGCAGCTCGGGCGCCCCCGGCTGCTCGGTGATGCGGGGCTCGCGGTCGAGCACCTGGAAGATCCGGGCGCCGGATGCCGTCGCGCGCTGGGCGAGGCCGAGCGTCACGCCGAGCGAGCGCATCGGGCCGATGAGCATGTTCAGGTACAGGTAGAACTGGGTGAACTGACCGAGGGTGAGGTGTGCGTGGATGACGCTGCGCCCGCCCAGGAGCAGGACGGCGGCGAGGCCGAGCTGGGGCAGGAAGCCGATCGCCGGGTTGAACCTGGCCTCCAGGCGCGTCGCGACCATCGACTGGTCGAAGACGCGCGAGACGCTGTCGCGGAAGCGCTCCAGCTGGCGCGGCTCACGGGCGAAGGACTTGACGACGCGGACGCCGGAGATGTTCTCCTCGGCGTCGGCCGTCAGCTCGGCGATCCGCTGCTGGACCTCCTGGATGGCCGGGCGCGCGCTGCGCCCGTAGCGCTGCGAGATGACCACGACGAACGGCACGGGCGCCATCGCGATCAGGCCGAGGCGGGGGTTGATGGCGATCATGGCGATACCGGCCAGGACGAGCGTGAGCGCGGACTGCAGGATGAAGACGAGCCCGTAGCCGAGGAAGAAGCGCACCGCCTGCAGGTCGACGGTCGC